>Ga0123355_10002847_pt1 | contig 24589 bp, 18 predicted proteins | sample TergutEmb28metaG_3_FD_89872 | JGI IMG/M metagenome (GOLD analysis project Ga0123355, IMG submission 89872) | Embiratermes neotenicus P1 segment gut microbial communities from Petit-Saut dam, French Guiana - Emb289 P1 | ecosystem: Host-associated > Arthropoda: Insects > Digestive system > Gut ... | reverse complement strand
ATATCTTATACTTATAGCTATGAACGAAAATGACCTCATACTGAATCGCTATCGTGTCTTAGAAAAACTGGGGACTGGTGGCTTTGGCAGCGTTTATCGCGCCTTTGATGAGCGCATTGCAAGGCGTGTGGCAATCAAGGTTTTACCCTTGCTTACCACCAGCGGAAAAGATGCGTCGAAAACAGCAACAAAAAAGCTAAACGAAGCAGCACTGATTGGTCTTGAAGAAGCACGCACAGCAGCAATGCTGTCCCACCCAAACATCGTTCCTCTGTTTGACTTTGAAATCGACAGAGAACGTGCTGTCGCCTATCTAATCATGGAAGACATCGATGGTGTCACCTTGGCTGATATCCCCAGTGATTACTTAACTGACGAAATCCTCGCAGCTGTCTTGAAGGGCACTGCTGACGCACTAATCTTTGCCCATAAAAACGGCGTGCTGCACCTGGATATAAAACCTGCAAATATCCTAATCAACCATGAAGGTCAAATAAAGCTGGCAGACTTTGGACTAGCTCAGCTATCTCGAACCCGCGCTGGCAAACACGGAAAGGCCGTTGCAGGAACAGTTGGCTACATGCCGCTAGAACAGCTTTCTGGCAGCGAAGTCTGTGAAGCTACTGACCAATGGGCACTAGCTGCTGTTATGTACGAGCTGCTATCAGACGAATTCCCCTATTTTGAGAAAGTCCAACATAAATCAAAAGTACCAACAGTCACCAACATGCTAAAGGCGCAAGAAGCAGACGAAGTTGCGCTGCTTGACCTAGATGATGTCGTACTGGAAGGCATATTCACCCGCGCACTGTCGCGCAATACCCTAGCGCGCTTTGACAACGTCAAAGAATTTAGCGAGACCTTGCTGCACGAATTGGGCGACAGACCAGCAGCAACCGCAGGCAAAAGACAGCTAAAAAAGGCAATCGCTGAACTCAGTGATGACGAGCCAGACGATGAAGACATGGGCAGACTCCGCCGCCAAAAGAAACACAGGGAGCCCCGCGATGGTGATTTTAGCCTACTCGGATGTCTAGGTACTGTCATCAGTATCGCCTACAAAACGATTATGGCAATCGCGCTAGCGATCTGTCTGGTCGCTCTAATTGCGCCAAACCTTGTGCAACTAGACGGTGACAATCAGTGGCTAATAGTTCAGGTTGCTGCTGGTGTCTTTATAATTGGTGCAATGATTGGACTGGCTGGTGCTGCCAAAAGAGCTGCGAAGCGCCGTGACTAAGATGTCTAAATTTTAGTTGTTCGCAGCAAAGCTTGCTGCATATGTCATAGATAGGGCTTATAATTACAAGACTAACAATAGTAAGGGGGGCGTGCGATGCCTAATCCATTGGGAGAATTTGAAGCACGCTTGGGGAAAATCGTAGAAGGGACGTTTGGAGCTGTGTTTCGATCAACAGTTCAGCCCGCAGAACTTGCGCGCGCTGCCAGCAAAGAAATGACACGGTCCAGGAAATTAGGACTCGACAAAATGTACGTGGCAAATGTCTATTTTGTCTTTATCTCGCCAAAAGATGCAAAAGCGATGGGCGATTTAGCAGCCACTATTGAAGGGGAACTAGAAACCTATTTGCTCGCCTTTGCGCGCGAAAGAGACTACTCTTTTGTGACACGTCCTGTGGTGCGCTTTACCGTAGACGAAGGGTTAAAGCGTCAGGGCAAGTTTGATATCGTCGGACAACAAATGACCGCAGAAGCTATCTTTGATGAATTGGGTAACGTACCTGGAGTAACGGATGGTATGGAGTCTGACCATCACCATGGCAGCCGTACGTCAAGTCGCGAACAAGCACCTGCAGATGATCCCTTTGAGGAAGACTTTATCCTTTCGACTCCTTTGCCAGATGCGATGCCAGATATCTTCAAAGATAAGTCTGCTCCTGATGCTTGGGCTGACGCGCTTGTTGCTGTGGCAACAACGCCACCGCCACCCGTTACAACCGATCCACCTGCTGCAGCGCCAGCGCCAGTGCCAGATATGCCAGCCGTGCCCACCCCACCGCCTGCACCTACACCTATCGCACCACAGCCGGTTGCACCACCACCTGCAAATGTACCTGCGGCAGCAGTTGTTACTGCACCAGTAGCACCTATGTCTGCTCATGCGCCCGAACCAACGGTCATTTACGTAGGCAGTGTTATCTTGCCTGGGCAAAGTGAAATGCAGCTTGACCAAAACAAAATATACACTATAGGGCGTCAAGAAAGCTGCGATCTATCAATTAGTGACGCAAATATTTCTCGTAGACACGCAGAGCTCTTTTGGGATGGCGAGGGATGGTCAGTACGCGACTTAGGCTCTACTAATGGTACACGCATTAACGGACACAAAATACAAGGTGATGTAGAGCTGCACAATAACGACAATATCGAAATGGGAATGTCTACTATCGCTTATCATGAAACCAGCATGATGGGATAGTGCATGATTGATGTCTTACTTTTTGCGGGACGTATTTTACTGGTCGTCTTGCTCTACATTTTTCTGCTCTTTGCAATGAGGGCTGGCATCGGGCTGGTTCGCAGCGGATCAAAGTCGAAGAAAAGTAAGCAACTAAGCATTGTTATCACTCAAGGACCCAGCGCGCTACTAGGCACAGCGATGCCTATTACCTCAAGCATCATTGTAGGTCGCGCACCTGGGAGTGACATCTATGCGCCCGATGATTTGATTTCAGGAAAGCATGCGCGTATTACCCCAATTCCTGATGGAGCAATCATCGAAGACTTAAAGTCAACTAACGGAACTTTACTCAACGGGATTCCGGTAACTATTCCAGAGAATCTTTTAGTTGGAGACAAAATTTCAATTGGCAATCTAGTGCTAGAAGTAGACGGTCGATAAGTGAAGCAGGCAAGGTAATGGCTAAAAAGAACAACAGAGGTGCAGTTCCTTTTGCAGCATTGACTCATGTGGGCAAAGTACGTGCGCTCAATGAAGACTCAATGCTTGCGCTGCCGCCACTCTATGCAGTTGCTGACGGGCTGGGCGGGCATCAATCTGGCGAAGTTGCCTCTGCTCTTGCCATCGATGCTCTGCGCGACCACGCCCCTAAAAACCCCGACACTGTTGCACTGGCGCGCGCCGTACAGTCGGCAAATCAAGCAGTTATAACGGGCATCGAAAAGGGTGCAGGCCGCGAAGGCATGGGCACCACCATGACTGCGGTCATGGTAAAAGATGGCAGAGCCGTTTTTGCACAAGTTGGCGATTCACGCGCCTATCTGCTGCGCAACAGAGCACTGTCACAAGTCACCGAAGACCATTCAGTCGTTGCAGCCATGATGCGCAGCGGACACCTTACTGCAGAAGAAGCACGTACACACCCGCAACGCAGCGTTATTACGCGCGCTCTGGGCAGTGATCCCAACATGAGCGTCGACACCTTTGAAGTAACGGTCTTGCGCGGAGACCGCATACTGCTGTGCAGTGATGGCCTTAGTACCATGATTGACGACGCGCATATTGAAGAAATTCTTACCAACAGCCTTGATCCCAATAAGGCCGCAGAAGAGCTGGTTGAAGCTGCAATGGATGCAGGCGGCAGCGACAACATCAGCGTAATCGTCATTGACATCACCGAAGACCAAGGCGCAAACGCAGCTGCAATGGCCGCCATGAAAGAAAAGAAACCCCGCTCGAAGCTGTGGCTGTGGGCGCTGATTTGGCTAGCACTGGTTGCAACGACAGTGGCTGGTGTCTTCTTTGCGACTATAAATTATGTGGAAGATCGCGCCTATCTAAGCGGTGAACCTGGTGGCTACATTTACCTCAATCAGGGAGTACCAGACACCTTCATGGGTCGCAGCTGGAGCTTTGGCTCAAATCGTACTGTGGTGGAGTTTGACCTTCTGGACACCATATACCAAGATGAAATTCGAACCTCCCCCGAATTTGAAAGAGAAGAGCTAGCTTTAGGCAGACTAGAAACCATGGTCACCCGCTCATATCACTATTTCGATACTGGCTCTGACCTTATTAATCGCGGTCTGCTCAACACAGGAGGCAATACAGGGGGCAATACAGACAGCACACTACCTGCAGGAGAAGAAACTCCCTAATGGGAACTCGTCGAAATACCGAACTGCTCTTACTGTTCGCTGCTGCCCTACCCGTCTTGCTACTTTTTGCACTGGTGGGCACACAGGCTGGCGGCGACTTTTCATGGGAATATCTGGCTGTACCAGCAGCACTTTTTATTGCCTTTGGCATAACGCATGCAGTCTTGCGTTGGAAAGCACCTGGTGCTGACCCTGTTCTTTTGCCGACAGTCTTTGTTTTGTCAGGTACAGGGCTTGCCATGCTAACGCGCCTTGCCCCAGACGAAGTAATGTGGCAAGTATCACTGCTCTTTGTTGCCGTAGCCGCCATGATTGCAATACTCTTTGCCGTTCCAAAACTAGAGCGCCTAGCCGACTACAAATACACCATGTTTCTGGGCTGTATTATTTTACAAATTCTACCCTTCATTCCAGGACTTGGTCACACTCACCAGGGAGCAACCCGCTGGATCATCATTCCCGGTTTGGGGTTTTCATTCCAACCCGGAGAAATCGCACAAATCTTACTGATTTTGTTCCTTGCGGCATACCTTGCTGAAAACCGTGAGCTGCTGAGCATCTCGACACGTCGCCTCTTTGCAGCAATCCCCATTCCTGAACCGCGCACCCTAGCACCACTGGTAGTGATGTGGGCAATCTCGTTCTTTATCATGATTTTCCAACGAGACCTGGGGGCATCGCTGCTCTTTTTCAGCGTATTTCTTGCAATACTTTACGCAGCCACCGGACGCCTTATGTACGTTACCTCTGGGCTGGGACTTTTCGCTGCAGGAGCATTCTTTGCATACACCCAGTTCTCGCACGTACAAATCCGTGTTCAAAACTGGATTGACCCCTTCATCGACCCCTCTGGGCAAAGTTTCCAGCTGGTCCAGTCGTTATTCGCATTCTCTGCAGGTGGCATATTTGGACTAGGTCCTGGCAATGGTCTGCCTCACCGCATTCCCTTAGTTCAAGACGACTTCATTTTCGCAGCAATTGGCGAGGAGCTAGGTCTGCTAGGCGGATCAGTTATCATCATCTGCTTCCTTCTTTTGATTTATCGCGGCCTCTCTATTGCAGCGCGTGCAAAAAGCGACATGGCCGCCTTTACGGCAGTGGGAATCATTGCAGCGATTGGCTTTCAAACCTTCGTCATCATTGGCGGCGTCACACGCCTGACTCCGATGACGGGTATCACCCTGCCCTTCATATCGCTGGGAGGCTCATCCCTGCTTGCGATGTTTATCTTGCTAGCTTTACTGTTGCGCGCAGGAGACGAGACCACTGGTGTTGAATCAGAAATGAAATCCACCGGAGGAGGACTGTCCATTCTAGGACGAGTCGCACTGGGCAAAAGGCTCACCGTTTTGTCTGTCTTTTTCTCTGCCTTAATGCTAGTGCTTATAGGAAACCTAACCTGGCTGCAAGTCGTCAATGCACGTTACTTAAATAACCACGTTTTGAACACGCGCAACCTGGTAATGGAAGCGCGTAATCCGCGTGGCTCAATAGTGACTGCTGACGGCGTTGTGCTTGCCGCAAGTACGCCTGAAGACCCCGAACCGGGTGCTGGGCGCGCTATTGTCTACGAACGCGTCTACCCAGAGGGCAATTTGGCCGCACACATTATTGGTTATCACTCCTCTCAATTTGGGCGAGCAGGCATAGAAGCTGCTGCAAATGACGCTTTAACAGGACAGCGCAGCTTTGGCAACTGGAATGACGTGTTTGACTCTGCTTTGGGCAATCCCGTACCGGGCAACGACGTCATCTTGACCATTGATTCGCAGGTGCAGCGTGCAGCGCAAAGCGCACTTTCAGGAAACAGGGGGGCGATTGTTGCGCTTGACCCGCGCACAGGAGCACTGCTTGCCAGTGCGTCAAACCCGACCTATGACCCCAATTATGTTACAGAAAATTGGGATGATTTGGTCGCAGACGAATCTGCTCCACTGCTTGATCGCGGCAGGCAGAGTCTGACCGCACCAGGCTCGACCTTCAAGGTCGTAACTTTAGCAGCTGCCTACGATAATGATGTTGCAGATCCTTCTACGGTCTACCCCGCACCGGGGTCAATAGATATTGGCAATGCACCCGTTACCAACTTTGAGCGCAGCGAGTTTGCAAACACCGATGTGCAAACAGCGATGGCGTGGTCAATCAACACGGTATTTGGGCAGCTAGCAGTTGATATCGGTGCAGAAGACTTGGTTCAGCAATCTGAAGATTTCGGCTTCAACCGCAGTGTTCCCTTTGAATTGCCTGTCAACAATTCTCTTATGCCTATTCCAGAACAAATGACTACGTGGGAGACAGCTTGGGCAGGCATTGGACAGCCTGTGGGAGAACATGAGATTGGTGATCCAGGGCCACAAACAACGGTATTCCAAATGGCATTAGTTGCTGCGGGAATCGCTAACGATGGTGTCGTTATGCGTCCTTACGTGATTGATTATATTACCTCTGCTGACGGACAAAGATCTGTGCTAAGCCAAACAAGGCCTGCACAATTCTCGCGTGCAACAAGTACGGGAACTGCGCAGCTGGTTACTGATTCTATGATTCAGACAGTTAACGCGGGAACCGGTGGGCGCGCAGCAATCAGTGGCGTACAAGTCGCTGGTAAAACAGGGACGGCAGAAGTCGGAACTGACAGGCCCAGCAATGCGTGGTTTATAGGTTTTGCTCCGGCAGAAAATCCCACGGTTGCTGTGGCTGTAATGATTGAAGGAACGGGTCAAGGCGGACGCTATGCTGCACCTGCAGCGCGCGCTGTCATTGAGGCAGCACTGGCCGCACAAGACTAGTGGCAAGTTACCGTGTCGTCAGGCTGGTCGACTGACTGGACCAGGTGGCTAAATTACGGCACGTGCTTATAAGAAAAAGGAGGCTGTTTTGTATTACAATAGCTTCCAAGTAAATATGTTTGATTTTGGCAGATGGCAAGCTGTCTCCAAGGGAAAACAGGAGGAGAAACGCTGTGCAAAACGTATTAGTTGGTAGTCGCTATCGCATTGTCGAGAAAATCGGCTCGGGCGGAATGGCTGACGTATACAAGGCTATGGACGAAACTTTGGGGCGCACCGTTGCCGTAAAGTTGATGCATACTCAACTATCGCACGACCCTAGCTTTACTGCTCGCTTTCAACAAGAAGCAAAGGCTGCTGCGAATCTGCAGAGTCCATATATCGTTAATATTTATGACTGGGGTGCAGAGTCGACAAGCGACGGCACTCAGCTCTATTACATCGTCATGGAATACGTTCGCGGCGAAGACCTAAAGAGCATCATCAGGCGCACCGGTGCTTTGCCTAGCGCTAAAGTTGCAGAAATTGGTGCAATGATGTGTGCTGCACTAAACACTGCTCATGGTTACGACATTATTCACCGTGACATCAAGCCTCACAACATCATGGTTCTGCCTGATGGCAACATCAAAGTCATGGACTTTGGAATCGCGCGTGCCGGCAATACACAGATGACACAAACAGGTAGTGTATTGGGCTCTGCTCACTACGTTTCACCTGAACAAGCACAAGGCCGTGACCTTAACGCGACAAGCGACCTTTATTCTGTAGGTGTTGTTTTGTATGAAGCGTCAACGGGCAGAGTGCCCTTTGAAGGCGATTCGCCTGTTGCAACAGCTTTGAAGCAAGTACAGGAACAAGCTATACGTCCGACCTCTTTAAATCCCAATATTGATCCGCAGCTAGAACAAGTCATTGGCTTTGCCATGGCAAAAGATCCGCGCTCGCGCTACAAAACTGCAGACGCAATGCGCCGTGACCTAATTCGTGTCGCACGCGGTGAAGCAATCGTTGGCGCCCACGGAAATGCTGACGATGACGCAACACGCGTGATGCCTGGTGTTGCTCCCCTTCCTGGAAGAGGCGGACCACAAGATATTGATGGCACGACTGTAATGCCTGCCGTAGATGCTGGTGCAGCTCCTGCTGCAGCTGCAATGGGCGGGCCGCGCGCTATAGAACCAGAACCTGAAAAGAAGCCAAATAAGGCTTTAATTTGGATTGGGATTATACTGGCACTTGCTGCTATAGCAGGAATCGTAGCCTGGCAACTAGGAGTCTTTGAAAGTGTAGACGACCCAACAGTAGTCGTAATGCCTGACGTTACCGAAATGACTGAAGATGCAGCACGTGAGGAATTGCGCAGCAATGGAATCGCTGTAGTTCTGCCCTATGACTTCGCAGAAATATTGGAGGCTGCCGAGGGTGACTTTGACGGATTGTTCGAAGACGTTGAGTCTGATGATTCGCTTATTGTTATAGAGATGGAATATAGCTCGACCATTCCACCAGGCTATGTTATTAGTCATACTCCTGGCAGAGGCCAAAACCTGGGCACTATCGAAGAGGCTGCAGACACGCAGGTAACCTTAGTAATTAGCGAAGGTGAAGAGCTGTTTGAAGTGCCTGATCTTTCAGGTATGACGCTTGAAGAAGCACGCACTGCAGTTGAAGAAGCTGGCTTTACTATTGAGTCAACAACTGAATACCATGCAACTGTTCCTGCTGGACAAATTTTCAACCAAAACCCGGCTGCCGGAGAAGAGCGTCCTGAGGGAGCAGAGATTCGCGTTGTAATATCAGACGGCGTCGAAGAAGTTGTTGTTCCTGACGTGCGCGGATCAACAAGAGCGCGTGCAACAACTGCTTTAGAGAACGCAGGATTTGACGTGAGAGTAGAAACTGCACACCACGCGACCGTATCTGAAGGCAACGTTATCAGCCAAGACCCACTGCCAAGCGAGCAACATCCGCGTGGCGGAACAGTAACTATCACGGTAAGCAGTGGACCAGAGCTAGTCGCTGTGCCAAATGTCTTGAACAGAAGTAGCGCTGACGCAATAACTGCTTTAGATAACGCAGGATTTGATGTGACCGTCAATACCGCCGAAGGTAATCCGGGCATAGTCCTTGCCCAAGAACCACGTGGTGGTCAGAGAGTAGCACCGGGAAGCAATGTGACTATCACTGTTGGCGAGGCAAGACCGTAGCAACTACACAAACTTAATACATTCAACTTGAAAAGAAGTTAGGGCCTCCGTAGCTCAGGGGATAGAGCACAGCTCTCCTAAAGCTGGTGTCGGACGTTCGAATCGTCCCGGGGGCACCATGTCGCAGGTTGGCTTCGCCATCACTGCACTTCATTCAGAATGATTGCTTCGCATCATTTCTTCATTACGTTTGTGTTCGATTCCTGCCGGGGGCACCATACATTTACGCAGGTCAGAGACTTGCTTGCTCATAATAGCTTTCAACTTAATAAAAACTGCTCAATTTATTTAGTGTCCTATTTGGTACAATATAAGATGTTAAAGGAGGTACGTTATGAGTTCTATTCCCACTATCGTTCCCGTTTCAGACTTGCGTCGTGATGCCGCGGGGCTAATGGATGCAGTAGGCAATACCCACGAACCCGTTGTAATCACACAACATGGTCGTCCAAAAGCTGTACTGCAAGACATTGATAGCTTCCAGCAGATGCAGCGAAAGGTAGAGATTGCTGAACTGCTTGCTCGTGGCAATGCAGAGATTGAAGCAGGTGTGAGCATTCCCGCTTCAGACGTTATGGCAGAAGCTCGTGCAATGATTTCTGGGCAGTAAGCTATGGAAGTAGAGTTTTCTCCTACTGCAAAGAAAGAGTTTTTAGCTGCTGTAGCTTATCTGCTTGATAGAAACCCCACAGCCGCAGATAACTTTCTTGATCGAGTAGACGCACTAATCGACCAGCTTGAGCGATTCCCCGAATCTGGGTCATATATCCCAGAGTTCCCCAATGCAGATTATCGCCAAGTGTTTCCGAAGCCATATAGGTTCTTTTATCGCATTAAAGATAATGTGGTTTGGATTACCGCTGTCTATTACGAACGTCAAATCCCCATCAAGCTCGAACAATGAGCGAAGCAGATCCAACAACACAGAGGTGCAGAAGCTTATGAATGTGCCAATCAGAAATTAGTGCAAGCACCATTAATAATTTTTTAAGGATGCTTTAATGCCTGCTGTGTAAGATGGCACTATGAATGTTGCCATACACATAGCTGTCGCCTTACTTATGGGGCTCTTAATCTGGCTGTCCATTATTGATATACAGCAGCGCAGACTTCCCAACAAACTCGTGCTTGCCGTGGCTGCACTGGGACTAGTCCTTGCAACAGCACAATGCCTGCACACTTCAAGTTTTGCACCCTTGAAAAGTTCACTACTAGGCGCACTGCTATCAGCAGGCCCTGCACTCGCCTTCTCTCTGGCCTATTTTCTAGCGTGCAAACATGAGGGGTTTGGCTTTGGCGACATAAAGCTCCTTGCAGCATTGGGGATATTTCTAGGACCTATCGGGCTAGCGCTATTGCCCATAGCATGCGTGCTTGCATCAATGGTCTCACTCCCCCGTCTATTAGCTCAAACTATTGCCATCACGTACAAGGAAACACAGAAAAAGACCCAAAGACATACCATTGCCTTTGGGCCTTATATTTCCATTTCAGCAGCAATCCTGCTGTGGTTATTTATTGTCTAGCAGTTGCGTCCTTCATAAATGAAGTGTGCTCTAGGATGAATACACACAGGGCAAACTTCTGGTGCTTCTTTTCCATCATGCTTATGACCACAATTGTCACAGTACCAATGCACAGCAACTGGCTGCTTGAACGCTTGGTCATTTTCTAGGTTATCAACGAGTGAGCGATAACGATCCTCATGATGTTTTTCAATCGCAGCAACGCCATCCATGTATTCTGCGATATCATCAAAGCCTTCTTCACGAGCCACTGCCGCGAAGTTCTTGTACATGTCAGTCCACTCATAGTGTTCACCAGCAGCAGCATCTGCAAGGTTTTGCAAAGTGCTGGGCAGTGAGCCGGGTGTTTCGCCGTCAGACATGAGAATTTTGAGCCACATTTTTGCATGAGCCATTTCATTGTGAGCAGTTTCTTCGAAAATATCAGCAATGTAGTTTAGGCCCTCTTTGCGTGCAATGCCTGCGTAATAGGTGTACTTATTGCGTGCCTGGCTTTCACCAGAAAAAGCGGTTTGTAGATTTGCCTCCGTTTTTGATCCTTTGAATTCCATGATAGATCTCCCTTCTGAAAAATGTAAACGATTGATACTTGCAATGATACTATACCTGCGCAATCAGAAAAGGTAAGTTAAAGCCACAAATGAGCAACGTCATAGCCTGTTAGCTGCGCAATTTTGCAGAAAGCAGAACCTTAGCAACTTTATTGTAGGTATTTTATTATTGGGCGCGCTTTACAAAGAAGTCTGCCATCGACAGCAGCAACTTTGTTGCACGATTTGGCTCAAGTGCTGCAGAGAGCTGTTCTTTAGCATCCTCAATTAGGCCAAGCGCGTAATCACTGGCAAAATCAATAGAGCCAGCTTCTCGCATAATCGAAGCTGCTTCTTCTAAGACAGTTTGATCTGTTGTGTGTGACCTTAAAATGTCAAGCAATCTTTCGCGCGCCTCAAAGCCCGAATTGTTCAGCGCGTGCACGACCATCAAGGTGCGCTTGCCCTCTGTAATGTCAATGCGGAAATCCTTGCTGCGGTCAGAGCCTGTCAAATTAATAAGGTCATCTTGAATCTGGAAAGCAAGGCCTGCTGCAAGACCGAATTCGCGCAATATTTCAATCTGCTCATGGCTTGCTCCACCAATGATGGCGCCTACTGCCAAAGGAATTGCTCCTGAATAAAAAGCTGTCTTATGGCGCGCCATAATTAGGTAGTCGTCAACGGCAAGGTCAAAGCGGTTATCACGTGCCCAGCCAATATCTAGCGCCTGGCCTTCAATAGTGCGCGTAGTCATATTAACGAGTTCAGTCAGCACCGTGATTTTTGTCGCATCATCAAGCGCTGGATCAGTAACAACATTGCCCGTTACCAACGACAAAGCAAGGTCACCCGCATTAATAGCCAGTGCCACACCTTCTTTTACGTGAAAGCAGGGTTCGCCTCGGCGCGTTTCTGCACCGTCTTGAATATCATCATGGATTAGTGCTGCCGTATGAAAATGCTCGATAGCCGTAGCACTGCGCAGGGCTAAAGTAGGGTCGCCACCCACGGCCTCGCAGGCCAGCATGCAGATAATAGGACGGTGGCGTTTGCCAGAATTGGCACTGAACTCTGCCAAGGGAGTATAAAGATAAAGCAACATGTCGCCATGAGCACTGCCTGCACTAGTGCCACCTGGGCCATCTTGGCCGCCTGCAAAAAATTCTGCAAGAAAAGCATCTATTTTTTTGCCTTCTTTTCGCAGGTAAAGCTCAAAAGACAATTCGTTCAATCGGTCCAGCGCCATGTCGCTATCTATCTCCTCGAATTAATATTCATGCCAGTAGCAGGATTAGCCTGTTATTCAGCATCTTCAGGTCGCACAATGTCAACAATCTTAATATCAAAGGTAATGTCTTCATTCGGAGGAATAATAACTTCACCAGTCATTGGATCAGTAACACCCGTTTCACCATAAGCCTCGGCTGCAGGAATTGTTACGGTCTTTTCCTCACCAATTGTCATACCCAACACCGCATCGTCAAAGCCAGAAATCATCATGCCAACACCTGCAGTGAAGGTTAGTGGTTGGCCATGTCTTTCGGAAGCATCAAAAACCTCACCATTGGAAAGTCTGCCTTCATATTCAACGGATACTTCGTCGCCCACCTGTACACCCTCGTCATTACCATTACCACAGGCAGCAAAAATCATCATTGCTCCTAACAATATTCCAACTAGCAAGAGTCTTTTCTTCATAGTTTTCTCCTTAAAAATTGCTATCCGCAAAGCATTCTTTTATCACTCTGCAAGCCACAACTAAGCAGCTACAGTACAAAACACAACACTGAAATATTATAAGGCACTTAGACAGTCTTGTCTGGAAAATATAGCAGCTAACCAACTGTTTATGATCTGCACTATCGAAAGAATGCACTATTCTTCTACAATGAATAATCTACTAGCCAAGTTTATGCTCTATCACACCAACAAGGAGACCGCATGCCCGAGCCCATTAAAAACGCCTACAATGAAGAAGCAATCCGTAAATTCGGCACAAAAATTCAATCTGATTATCCGCCCTTTGATGTCAACGGATTTGTATCGTCAGTTATGGACGAATCGTGGGACGACCTAGAACTTGCAGGACGCTGGCGACAGATTGGCACGGTTCTTGGGCACTACCTGCCACAAGATTACGAAGATGCTATCGCTGTTCTTGATAAGGTTACTGAAAATTATTCTGGCAGCTTCGATTATTCCGACTACTTCGGAATAATCTTTCCCTACTTTGTCGACATATATGGACAAGACATCGAAAATTGGGACGTCTCTGTTGCTGCACTCGGTCGTTACACCACATGTTCTTCGTCAGAGCTTGCCGTACGTCCCTTCATCATCGCCAATGAAGAGCGCATGATGGCGCAGATGTATGCCTGGTCGAAAGATGAAAACGAACATGTTCGCAGGCTTGCAAGCGAAGGATGTCGTCCAGCACTTCCCTGGAGTCAAGCCCTCACAAGCTTTAAGAAAGACCCTTCGCCCATTTTACCCATACTGCAGCAGCTGCGAAACGACCCGTCGGCCTATGTGCGCAAAAGTGTCGCCAATAACCTAAACGACATATCGAAAACACACCCTGAACTGGTCATTCAAATCGCTCGCGATTGGCAGGGGGAGTCTGACCATACCAACTGGATTATCAAGCATGCTTGCCGAACATTGCTCAAGCGTGGAAACCGCGATGCTTTGGCTTTGTTTGGATTCCATGATGGCGAGTCGATTGATGTTTTGCACTTTGAATTAGTAACCGATGAAGCGGTGCCTACCCTAGCAATTGGCGACGACTTGAACTTTTCATTTTCTGTTCGTACAGACAAAACAACAAAGCTCAGGTTAGAATATCGCATCGATTTTGTGAAGAAAAACGGTAAGACAAGTCCTAAAGTTTTCCAAATTTCTGAAACAAAACTTGCGGCAGACGTTACAAAAATGCACACAAAGAAGCACAGCTTTAAAGATTTGAGTACACGCAAACACTATCCCGGAACCCATGCAATCACCTTGATCACTAATGGAGTAGAGCGTGAAACACTTAGCTTCGAGATAGTATAGGCGCTACATTCATGGCGTGATGCAACAGACTGTGCGCAAACGAAGCAGTTTTAAGTCTCTGGCTTCTCCTTCTTTGCCAAGCCAGAAATAAGCATGCCTGCAATAATCACGACTCCGCCAATAAAGGCAAAGAGGGTAATATGTTCGCCAATGAAAAAGAAAGCAAGGAGCGTTGCAAGAAAGGGCACCAGGTACATAAACATGGTTACATGGGCGGTGCTTCGTGCCTTTGCAAGCGCATATGACCAGGCCAAATACGCAATGGCAGCAGGGAAAATGCCTAAGTAAAGAGGAATAATGTTAATTGCAATCGGCACCTGTGGAAATTCTCTAATTAGATCTGGCAAAAACACCAAGGTGAAAAAAGTTCCAAAAAGCACCGAATAAGCTGCCGCTTCAAAGGGCGTATATTTCTTTACAAGTTTGCGCTGAATAATAGTGTAGAGACTGGTGGAAATGCTTGCTCCTATCAGCAAGATAACACCCACGTTCATGATGAACCCGCTCATCTGACTTGCTGTTACCAACATCAAGCCGCAGAAGCTCACCAGTATTCCAATCCAAGAAAGCAATTTTACTTTTTCCTTTAGGATGAAAATCGAAAAGAGAGTAGCAAACACAGGTGCAGATGCAATCAAGAAGCTGCTGACCCCTGATGGAACCAGGTTGACTCCATAATTGAAAAGCAAAAAGTAAAGAAATATTCCCAGAAAACCTGCAAGCGCAAACAAGGGGACATCTTTTTTGTCAGGCAGCTTTACTCTCTTAATAAGAATAACCGCAATTATGGTCACCGAAGCTACCAAAAAACGAAAGACGAGAATTGACGTAGGAGAATAATAGTCAAGCAGGTATTTAACTGCAGGAAATGCTGACGCCCACAAAAATACCGTAACTAACGCAGCAATTGTTGACTTTTTTACCTCTTGATCCTTCATATAACTACACTAAGACAGTTACGCGGTATCGGGCGTCCCAACAGACAATACCTGATGTTGCCGTGGCTATCTACTGTGGCACGCTTTTCTGAAGAGCATTTCTCCACTCACCTAGATTTCTCAGTCCGCCTATTTTATAAACCTCACCATTTTTCATACTAATTAGAAGCATTTTTTGAAGACCCTGCTTACCGTCTTCAAGGCCTAAAATATCTTCTAGAAAAATAGTAGCGGTGATGTCTTCTTCGCTTAGTCGCTTTGTGGTTTTTCTCACCTTTCTAATAACGTTTTCTGCCACCGAGCCCAATAAAGATCCAAAAAGACCAGCTGCACCACCAATCAAGGCTGCCTCAATAATGCTTACGTTTCCAGAAATTACTGGCAGAACACCGGCAAATGCAACTATCGCCCCGATGGTGCTTCCGCTAAGCCATCCATTCTTCTTTGCCATAATCAATCTTTTGTTTGTTACGGCAAGATTACCTTCATTGGGAATCGAAGACCCATCCTGCACGAACAAGCCTTGGCTTTCAAAAACAATGCTCTCGCCCTCTTGTAAGATGTCTTCAAACACAGCAAAATCTCCTCTATAGTTCCTCTAGTAGTAAACAGTTCAAATATCAAGCTACATTATACAAGCTTAATTGTCAGAAGCCCTATAATTCAAGTACACAGCTTTCAAGATGTTCAATTTCGAAGGGAACTGAAGTAATGCGCTGGTATAACGCCACAACTACAGAGGCTCTGCAGCAACTAGGGTCAGACACTACAACAGGCTTGTCTCATGACGAAGCTAAACGTCGCCTAGAAAAATACGGTCAAAACATCTTAAATCCAAAGCCCCCTACCCCGCTTTGGAAAATATTTCTGCTGCAGTTTAAAGACTTTCTAATTTACATTCTGTTTGCCGCAGTTGCACTAGCTGCACTGCAGGGTCAGATTATCGAAGCCATCGCAATCTTAGTTATCTTGCTTATCAACGGCGTACTGGGCTTTGTTCAAGAATATCGAAGCGAGCAAGCACTAGAGGCACTAAAAGAAATGGCAGCGCCAATGGCATACGTCATGCGGGGCGGAGTCCAGCAACACTTGCTTGCCTCAGAACTCGTACCCGGTGACATCGTCATGCTTGAGGCCGGCAACACAGTACCCGCTGACGGGCGCTTGCTTGAAGTCGGTGCTTTGCAGGTGGTCGAGTCTGCTCTCACCGGCGAATCGGAAGCAGTGCGCAAAGGCTGCAATCCGCTGACGGGTGACCACGATATATTGGGCGACCAGTCAAACATGGTTTTTGCCTCTACTACCGTCAGTGCTGGACGCGGAACTTACCTGGTCACGAGCACAGGTCAAAATACTGAAATGGGCAAAATCGCAAGCCTGCTCGAAAACACCGAGGAAAGTGCATCACCTTTACAGGTTGAGATTGACCGTACCGGTAAGCACATCGGTATTGCTATTCTCATCATTGCTGCAATCATTTTTATACAGGGCGTCGTCGCAGGCGGATTACCCTTGCTGGCAGGTGACGGTGTTACTGGCATTGGCGAGCTCTTTGCACATCCAGAATTCCGCACTATTTTGACGGGAACAATGCTGATTGCCGTAGCACTTGCCGTAGCTGCAATTCCTGAAGGGCTGCCCGCAATTGTTACGGTAACACTATCGCTAGGCGTCAAGCGTATGGCACAAAAGCATGCCATCATGAAGCGTCTTCATGCAGTCGAGACCTTAGGCTCTACCACCTTTATTTGCAGTGACAAAACAGGTACCTTAACCATGAATGAAATGACAGTCAAACGCATTGTCCTAGGTACGCAAGTACTAAGCGTTGACGCGGAAAAACTGGGCATACTCCCCCCTGCAGGTAGCGCTGAACTGACAGAAGCAGCGGAACAACCCCCCTTGCAGCCTGCCCAAGAATTGTTCGATACACATATCGTTAGCCGCACAGAGCTGGATGCCTTGCTCTTGCTAGCTAAAGGCTGTAGCGATGCCCACTATACTGCGGCAGACGAACTGGTTGGTGATCCAACTGAAACAGCACTGGTGGCGTGTGCAAGAAACTTGGCACCAGAGCTTGAAGGTCGCCTGCAGCACATGCAGCGTGTGTTCGAGATTCCCTTTGATTCTGACCGCAAGCGCATGTCAGTCATCTTGCAGACTGAAAGCAGCAACGATGGTGGCAGCGACATCGAAGTAGGCAGCGCAAAGCATCTAGTCTGCGTTAAAGGCGGCTTTGATACCGTAACGCCAATATGCAGTCATGCACTAATTGGCGGAAAGATTGTGCCGCTGCGTGACGACCTGTTCGCACAAATCGAAGCCGAAAATGAACGCTTTGCACGCGAAGGCTTGCGCACTCTGGCTTTTGCCATGAAAGAAGTTTCCACCATTCCAGAAGATGGCGACAGTGCAGCAGTTGAAGCAATTGAGTCAGGGCTGATTTACGTAGGCATGATGGCGTCGCAAGACCCTCCCCGCCCTGAAGTACCTGCTGCTGTACGCACTGCCCAAGAAGCGGGTATCAAGATTGCCATGGTAACGGGTGACCACCTGCTAACAGCTACTGCTATTGCAAAAGAAATCGGTATCATTAGCAAGGCAGAACTAAGCGATGGTCAAACTCACACTATGACTGGTGCACAGCTTGAAAAAATGAGCGACGAAGAACTGGCAGAAATAGCGCCCAACATTCGTGTCTATGCGCGCGTTAATCCAGAACATAAAATTCGTATCGTCTCTGCCCTGAAGTCACGCGGCCACGTAGTTGCCATGACGGGGGACGGCGTTAATGACGCACCTGCACTAAAGCGCGCAGACATTGGTGTTGCCATGGGCGTTGTGGGAACTGATGTGACGCGCGAGGCTGCTGACATGGTATTGTCAGACGACAACTTCAGCACGATTGTTGCTGCCGTCGAAGAAGGACGTACCGTCTTTGCGAACTTGCGAAAAGTCATCATCTATCTGATGGCATCAAACTCGTCAGAGGTTATGGTCATTTCTTTGATTGCGATTTTCGGTGGCATGTTTGCTGCGACCTTAGGCAACGGTGCTGCTGTCGCTAACTTATTACCGTTACAAATTCTGTGGATTAACCTCATGACTGACGGATTTCCCGCCCTTGCCCTAGGTGTTGACCCGGCAGAGCGTGGCGTAATGAAGCGTCGTCCGCGCAACATAGATAAGCCTATACTAACCAGACAGCGTTGGTTACAGATTTTAGTTCAAGGTATCGTACTTTGCGCCGTTGCCCTAGTTGCTACTTTTATTGTTGCACCATGGGTGGGTGGGCTACTACGCCCTGAAGCACTATCTTTGGAAGACAGTCAAGCATTAACACGCACCATACTGCTGATGACCATTGCCTTTAGTCAGATGTTCCACATTTTCATTTACCGCAGCGCAAGTCACAGTGTGTTTTCGCGCGAGACCTTCAAGAACAAGTGGCTCAATATGACTTTTGTTTTCACGGCACTAGCGCAATTTGTCGTAATATACACACCATCGCTTAACGACATCTTTGGCTTGATGCCGCTTAATATTTTGGAGTGGGCAACCATTATAGTAATGTCCTTGGTGACCTTAGTAATTTCTGACCAGGTTGGGCTCTTTGCTGACAAGCATCTGCGCAAATCAGAATAAGCCACGAAGTGCACAATAAAATCGTCAATTCCGCCTAAATCTACTAAAGTGCGCAAAACTATGCGCACTTATGATATGCTGGTAATGACTCCAAATGATTCACGAAAGGTGCTTGTCTGATGATTGGTCGCCCTCACTATACTGACTGGCTTAAACGGTGGAAAGATAAAGATGTAATAAAGGTTGTGTCAGGAATGAGGCGAGCAGGAAAATCCACGATAATGGAGTTATTTCAAGTAGATTTGCTTGAGGACGGAGTCGAGGCATCCAATATTATTTCGATTAACTTTGAAAGCTTCGAAGAGGAATATCCCCTTACCCACAAAGAGCTTTACCATTATGTGGTACAACGCTTAGCACCTACAGGAAACAATTATGTGTTCCTTGACGAAATTCAGCATGTTGATCAGTTCGAAAAAGTTGTTGCTGCGCTCAACGTTCGCGACGATGTCGATTTGTATATTACAGGCTCGAACGCCTACTACCTTTCGAGCGAGCTAGCCACGCTGCTTACCGGTCGCTCTGTTGAGATCCATGTTACCCCCTATTCTTTCAAAGAATACAGCTTTGCGCGTCCAGAACTTGCTGAGGATGATGCATTTCAACGATATCTTATTTACGGAGGCCTCCCTTACGGAGCAACATTGACAAATGACCGAGACATCACACAGTACTTAGAAGGTGTTTTTAGCAACATCTTTATTAAAGATGTTGCTACTCGTCGTCCTCGAATGGACATGAATGCCTTTAGGCGAACGGCATCTTTTCTAGCAGACAATGTGGGCAACATAAGCTCTATTAGAAGTATCGCAAGCGCTCAAAGCGCAAACAAGAAAAATGTTTCACAGGGCGCAGTGAATGAGCACATCGAGTCACTTATAGAGACTTATCTCGCCTACAAGGTAAGTAGATATGACCTTAGAGGGAAAGCTTATTTGCAGACTATGGAAAAGTATTATCTTGGCGATCTTGGTTTTCGGTATTGGCTTTTAAAGAAAAATTTGGGCGATGTGGGCAGACGTCTGGAAAATGTCGTATACCTTGAGTTAATTCGCAGATATACTCATGTTGACATCGGGAAGCAGGGTACAAAAGAAATCGATTTTATAGCAAGGAGAGGCAATGAAATTCACTATTTCCAAGTCGCCCAAACCGTCCTTGACGACAAAACACTTCAGCGCGAACTAGAGCCCTTGCAAAGTCAAAAAGACAATCACCCAAAGAAGCTTCTCACTTTAGACCGCATTGGGACAGGCAACGCTGATGGAATTGAACACGCAAACCTCATTGATTGGCTGCTGGAGGCATAAGTGGTGGATGAGCTACGCGAGCCTTCCACCACAACCACAGCTGTCAGATATCGCCCGAACTATTTATTCGTATCTCAACGCATCAATAGGATCTAGCTTAGAAGCCTTGTACGCTGGATACACTCCAAAGAATATTCCAATTCCTGCACTGAAAGAAAATGCCAAAATCACCGACCATGCTGACACTACACTGGGCAGTGCACCTGTCGAATCTATTCCCCACGAAATCAAAGCACCCAGCACAATACCTATGAGACCACCCAAAACCGACAAAAGCACAGACTCAATAACAAACTGCGACATGATGTCGTAAGTTCTGGCTCCAATTGCTTTGCGAATGCCAATTTCGCGCGTGCGTTCACTAACGCTTACCAGCATGATGTTCATAATGCCAATGCCACCAACAAGCAATGAAATACTTGCGATACCGCCCAGCATAAGAGTAAGAACGGCCAATATTTCACCCATCATGCCAATCACTTCATCTTGCGTCATTGATGAGAAATCATCGCCCATGCGCGGCTGCAATGCCTGGCGAATCAATGCTTGAGCCTGATCCATGTCATCCACTTCATGGGTTTTGACAGCAATCATGCCAATATCTTGCGTGCCAGTTACACGCTGTGCCGAAGTGTAGGGCATCATAACTGCATTATCGAGACCGCCGCCTGTCATGGCGCCGCCTCCCTGTGCTTCAGTGACACCGATAACGGTAAAGCGCTGACCCTCAACTATGATTTCTCGACCTAAAGAGTCGTGATTTTCAAACATGAGACGATCAACTTCTGCACCAATAATGGCAACACGTGCAGCTGCCTGCACTTCAGATGAGCTATACATGCGCCCTCTATCAAGAGCCACATCAAAGACATCAATGGCTGCTGCCGACATTCCCGTAACGCCGCCCATCATTTCATTAGTACCCACAGAAAAACGCGCTATGGTTTCTACCATGGGCGTTACGTCAGCAATTCCGCTCAGTCTACTTTCCACCACAGATATGTCATCAGAATTAAACTGTCTTCCTGGCGCCATGAAGCCCATACCGATGTCATCTTGGCTCATAGGCATAACGTAAATAACGTTTGTTCCTAGTCCCTCAAGTTGTCCTGTAACATCGTCGCTTACGCCAGTACCAATAGATATCAACAGAATAACGCTCATGACACCAATGATGACACCCAGCATCGTAAGCAAGGAGCGTGCTCTATTTGCTGCGAGTGCCTTTAGCGATATGCGGAAGGATTCTGCGAAATTCATTACGCACCACCTCCTGTCGCATGACCGCCATACTGGTATTCGTCATATTCTGGCAGTTCACCAATGCTTATCAGATGCTGTTCTAGTTCTGCATGTGCGTCAATACGCTCATCATCAGGAACAATACGATCGTCAGTAATTTTTCCGTCAGAAATCTCTACGATGCGCTGAGCGTGCTGCGCAACCCTCAAGTCGTGAGTTACCAGCACAATAGTAATGCCTTGATCGTTCAGTTCTTGGAAGAAGGTCATGATTTCATAACCACTGCGCCTGTCCAGATTTCCCGTAGGTTCATCTGCCAAAATAATGGCAGGTTCTGTTACCAGTGCGCGCGCGATAGCAACACGCTGTTGTTGGCCGCCCGACAGCTGATTAGGTGCATGGTCTAAGCGCTCTCCCAGACCTACACGTTCAAGTGATTCTTGCGAACGACGTGCTCGCTCACCTGCGCCTACACCTGCATAAACTAAAGGTAGCGCTACATTATCTTTTGCCGTTGTGCGAGCCAATAGATTAAAAGACTGGAACACAAAGCCGATTTCTTTGTTGCGAATACGCGCAAGTTCATTTTGCGTCATGTCGGTCACATCAACGTCGCCAACAAAGACTTCGCCGTTCGTTGGGTTATCCAGCAGTCCAATAGTGTGCATCAAAGTTGATTTGCCACTGCCTGACTGGCCGATAATCGCCATGAATTCTCCACGTCTGACCTGCAATGATACTCCGCACAATGCGCGGACTTCAACATCATCGCTAATCTGATAGACCTTCTCGACGTCGCGAACTTCAAGAACAACGTCATCGTCGTAGAAATTGTGTTGGTTAGATAGTTCCATACGCTCACTAACTATTAGGAATTGATCAAGGCTGTCTTAATGAAATTTGGACACTGGCAAAAATGTTATCTGGCGGAGAATACCTATACGATATGCCCCGCCAGGAACGTTTGACTAAAAATGCTGACTGTGCAAGCCGCTTACGGCGTAACAATCATGCCGTCTTCAAGAGGCACAAGGGCGCCGCTTGTTAAAGCAACAACATCGCCTTCTTCAAGACCTTCAAGAACCTCAACGACCATCTCTGTGCTCGCACCAACAATGATAGGTGTTCTAACCAGCTGGTTATTGTCGTTAATCAAGAACGCGAAATCTTCACCGCCAGAGCTTGACCATGCATCCAAAGGAATGGTCAGCGCATTGTGACGAGTTTCGATCTCTATCGTCGTATCGCCTCTCATGCCAATGCGAATACCTGGGATTTCTTCTTCAAAACTTAGAGTGACCTCGAACACTGTACCACCTGTCATGGTAGGCGATGCAAGATTGCTGATATCACTTACCACTGCTCTGAAGCTGCGTCCGTTATAAGCAGATAGCGTTATGTCTGCTATTTGTCCTACCTCGATTGCGCGAACATCAACTTCGTCGACTTCAGCAACAAAGCTAAATGAATACTCTTCAACAACGGTAAACAGGGGTGCACCTGGTGTTACCGCAGAACCCTGTGTAAGCTCTGTTCCACTGGTCGGAGTAATGCCTGTTCCCATTGCTGCGGCACTTGCTGCAGTTGGGGCAAACAACACCATTCCGTCTTTCGGTGCGCGAATAACGGTGGCTTCTACTGCAGATTCAGCCAAAGCAACAGCATCTTCTGCTGCCTCAACGCTTGCTCTTGCTGCAGCAAGTCCTGAATCTGTTTCAACTGCGCGTGCTTGTCTTAGTCCTGCACGAGCCTGTGCTACGCCTGCTTCTGCCTGTGCTACAGCAGCTTCTGCTTGATCGAGCGATACCTCTGCTGCAGTTACTGCCCCTTGCGCTTGTGCAAACTGTGCAGGATTAGTTACGTTAGCACCACTTGCTTGCATGGCTCTTACTGTTTCGCGCGCACTATTCAGTGCATTTATTGCACTTGCCTCTGCGTTTTCTGCACTTGAAACTGCTGCGTTTGCTGCGTCCAATCCAGCCTGTGCTGCAGCAACGCCTGCGTCTGCCTGATCACCTGCTGAGCGTGCCTGTGCAAGGCCAGCACGTGCCTGTGCAAGGCCAGCCTCTGCCTGGCTAAGCTGTGCTTGGTTAGCAGTATCATCCAAGGTGGCTAGTATGTCGCCTTCTTCAACGACATCGCCTTCAGCAACATATACTGTTTGAATAAGTCCTTGCGTTTCTGGGTACACATCATGGCTTTCACCTGAAGCTATTGCACCTGTCGCAAATACGGTAATTGATACATCATTGTTTTCTGCTGTAGCAGTATTTACCGGAACACCTAGGTTTTGAAGAACCAAAAATGCCACAACGACGAGCATCATCAAAGCAAGGACTATGATTGCCCACACAATGCGCTTTTTATTGCCGCGCTTTTTCGCACCGTTTTTGCTTTTTACTGCTGGCTTTGCAGCAGGAGAATTATTTTTGTGGAGAGCAGGTTTATTGCCTGTAGCTGCACCACCTGCAGATGCTCCAAGAGCCGAAGCAGGAACTATAGCAGGTGCAGACTTGCTTTCATTCGCCTTATCAGCTGGTGTTGTTGGTGTAACTGGTGCAGCTGGTGCTTGCATCGCAGGCATCGTAGATGTCGCCTTGGCAGCAGTCTTTGGCTTCGCCGAATCTTTGTCATCAGCCTTGTCAGCAGCAAAATCTTTCTTTGGTGCGTCCTGCTTTGGTGCACTTGGTGCAGCAGCCACAGCAGCACTGGCACTTTTGTCTTCTATAGCAGGCATATCATCAATAGTATCCATTGGAGTTATTGGATCCATCGCGACTGCACTACTGCTTGCAGCACTATTTACACTACTGCTACTTGCAGCAGCACTTGCGCCACCGCCGATAGCTGCACTGCCAAAAACGCTGCTGGATATATCACTATCAGTGTCTGATGTGCCATTAGTTGCCATTAGTTGATCATCCATCAGCAACGGGAAATCATCTGACTCTTCAGATGAGAATTTTCTGTCTTGATCTATCATGCTTTCTCCCCTACGTTTATACGCAATAAGTCGTACTTGGCAACGCTATTGCCGCACACCAAATATAAACACTGCGCCACATGGCACAATGTCACCTCTACATATTCTATCGTAAAAACGCTACCCTTCACCGATATTTCCCACTATTTTTTGGACAGGCAGATTTCCAAGAGAGATGCAGATTCCGAATTAGACCTGCATTTACTTTGATAAGGTATACCTCCTAAACGCAAGTGGTGATTTCAGCTTGGACGGCAGTCACCTTAGGCGAAAGGAGGT
>Ga0123355_10002846_pt1 | contig 24595 bp, 10 predicted proteins | sample TergutEmb28metaG_3_FD_89872 | JGI IMG/M metagenome (GOLD analysis project Ga0123355, IMG submission 89872) | Embiratermes neotenicus P1 segment gut microbial communities from Petit-Saut dam, French Guiana - Emb289 P1 | ecosystem: Host-associated > Arthropoda: Insects > Digestive system > Gut ... | reverse complement strand
AAAAAAAAAAAAAGGAGGAGAAAAAAAAAAAAAAAAAAAAAAAAAAAAAGGATAAAAAGAAAAGGGGTTGGGGGGGGGGGGGGGGGGCAGGGTTTCTGACAGACAGGAAAAACATGTTTTCATTCATTTTCTTTCTATTTAAATTCCATCATCTTCAAAAGCTAAGAATAATGACTACCCTTTGTAGGGACGCGGAAATATGTGTGTCTTACTTTGTTCAAGTTCTATTAATAGCGTGGTTGTCTGCGAAGTTGTCTAACTAATGTGTACCCCCACCCCCACCCCTTATAGCCTAAATACACCCACCACCAGGAACCAGGCCTGTTAAAAAGAGGGAAGTGAGAAACAAACGGTGGCAAATATACAGTTGTCTGACGCACACTATAACTGTAGAATTTGGCATTAAATTGGATTTCGAAGCGTAACAGACAAGAGCGAATTCCCATTCTGAATGCACTTAAAGCTAATGTAGGTCTGTGAATGTAAAAAAAAAAATTCAAGTAATAAAGACTTATAATGTATAACACATCCTATCTCCAGCCGTAAGCAACGTGGCACAGAATAGAAGTGTTAGAAAGAACTGTGACGACATTAGAAACTAACGGGTAGTCAGTCAATCCTTAGCTACCATTATTCCTTCTTAAGCGGGTAACAAACTTCTCTGTACAGAGATTCTTTCTCCAGTGGAGAGCAAATTTGCGCCCTGTAATATTTGTCTGTTTTACCTGATATAATGGTTTAGTTATAAATGTTATTTTTCTGTTGTCACTGTTCACAAGGTCAGAATTTCGATCATCTGATTATATCCGGCCTAGTTAGACATCGATTTCTACGCTAGAATGAAATAACTACTCTTCGAGGTCTGCTATCCGAACACAAATCTCCTGGCGAGATCTAATGTTTATTGGATCGTGCATCATTGTAATAGTTGAAGAATAAAAGACCAACTTGATGTCAATTGCTATTTTATTTCACTTCTTATGTACTCAACATATTTCGCATATTAACATATCCATCATCAGGAGCTTGCGACTGTGTTGTTGAATTACCACATCGGTCGTTTTGTTTTCGGTTCGTTGTGTGTTGGAGATTTGGTGCGGCTGGGTTTGAGTAGTATCCGTGTTGCAGGCTGAAGCCTGCAACACGGACACTACTCAAACCGACCGATGTGGTAATTCAACAACACAGTCGCAAGCTCCTGATGATGGATATGTTAATATGCGAAACATGTTGAATACATAAGAAGTGAAATGAAGTAGCAAGTGACATCAAGTTGGTCTTTTATTCTTCAACTCCTGACTAGAATTTTCTGGAAGATTATGAAATGGCGATAACGAATTTAACTTCTCAAATATCTTAAGTATGTTTTACTTGTGATGGATTTTATATGAGCCGAAACACGTAGCACCAACAATAAAACATCTTCTAAACTTTAGCTGTGCTGCACAACTCCGATTTTATTCACATAATTATCTGCGCATTACAAGTAGCTTTCTCGCCCTAAAATTTGTTATATTTATTGTTATCATCACATCATCATTGATTTTTACTGCGAGGTGTATTCTTTTGTAAACGGACAGGGAATATATTTATGGATGGTGGCTTAGGCAAGATACATTGCATAATGTACACTTTTCAGGCGAAGGGCTAGCCAAAGATTTTAGAAACCTGTTGTAACATAAACAATTATGAACCAGCTTCAACTGGGTAACCGGAAAGCTGTTGGAACAGGGGGTGGTGAGGGGATGGATTCATGCAGTGACGATGATTGGATTGAGGGTTCCTATCCCTTCCACCCAACCCTCCTCCACTGAAAGAGGAGACCGGGCTCAAAAGCATTCAGATATAGAAACCCAACAGAGACGCCATCCCCCCATATAACGCGCCTGATTTGCTTATTATTGTTCTCGGCTGCACGATACAATGGAGCTTCTATAAGCAAAGGAGGTGATAAACAATAGCATAACAATGCATACAGACAGACGGCTTCGGAGGGGGTGGTTCCCATGTCCAATACAGAGGAAAGGGCGGTATGTTGTATTGTAGGTGGTAGGGTACTCATTAGGGGCATTTGAATAGATCTAGGCTATTGTATCAGGATCGTAGGACAATCTGAACTGCGAAAGAGACGGTAGCTTGATATGAATCTTAATTTCCGGTTTTCTTTGGTAATTAACTTTGAATTTAGATTGAGTATGTTTGTCCTTAAGAAAGAAATATGGCAGCTCGACATATTTTAGTAACTTGAAGTTGTAGTGCTGATCTGAGATAATTCTACTTAGAAGTAAGGCAAGATTTAGAAAGACTTAACCTTTGAAATTTCTGCAGTTATTCGGTAAATATTAGCTTTTGTATAAGTCGGTCTTTTATAAACGGTCCGTTTCGAACGTTATCTGGAAAAAGGGAAACAGTGGGCTTTCCTTAAACAGCAATCACCTACTGGTCTTTGTAAAGGAGGCTTTGCGGTTTTACTTTAGAGCAGAATTAAGTTTTTATAAGCCTTATGTTCCTGTGACCGTGCATCGTGAGTAAAGCGTGAAGAAAGAATACCAACAAGATGCAACAAAGTAAACGATTTATTGTCAATTCCAGATGTTGATTCTTGACTACTGTCTCGACATGTTTCGGGCATCTTTATGCCCATCATCAGGAGAAAAGACCACGTGTTACTGCATATGGGTTTTACCTGGTATTGTTGGATGTGGATGGTTGCGGTGCTGTGGTGCTACGTTCTAGGGTATGAGCACTGTGAAGGTGCTCACACCTTTGTTGGTATTCTTTATTCACGCTTCAATTTTTATATTTATGTTGCACAAAATTTCGGCCTGAACGATTTAAAATTTTAAGGGCAATATTCCGCTTAGGATATATTAATTAAATAGGTAATAATGAGACGAAATTCGCTGTACTGGTGCTACACGTTAGAAGATTATATAACACGGGCATGCAGATCGGACAGCGTAAGCAAAAGCGTTAGGAAGCTTTGGAAGAAACACTACTTGAAGGACTAAGACAGTAACGCCTCCTTGAAGAATCGTTTCACATGGTAAGGTTTTGTTTTCGATAGAAAAATATTATTATTTGGGAGTATTTAAAATCACTAACATTTCGTCTAATGCGTTGTAAAGATAGTCACGAAATAAGGCGGTTATGATGTGATTCAATGTAGTTCCCTAGCATAAGTTGTGAGACGTTAAGGGAAACCATAACCCTTCGCAAAATGGAGTCAGCAGTCTGATCATTGAGTAAGTTTTGGTTAAATTGTTAAATATTCTGTTTTAATGGTTGTGAAATCTGTGGCTTGACATCAGAACAATGTTTGATTAAGAAAATATGGCTAGTCGGGTAACGAAAACTGAATCCCTGGAGTTCTATACTGAGCGAACTAAGGAAATCCCTTCCCAAACAGTTCGTAACTCTCAAGATGACTCTTTCTCAGTGACTACCGGAAGCGTCTAAGATGATTGTTCATTACGAGGGCTGTGGGTGTTGTTTGGGTGATGGGATAAACTTGAAGATAGGGGATGTTTCCGATACTACAGCGTGGCTGGACCTAACAGAGACAGCCTGGAGGGGGGAAGGGGGGAAGTAATTCCTCAACCTCAATACTGGGCTTTACTCACAGAGACGCCCAGCACTAATGAAAGAAGCGTCGCTCAGTAGGGGGTAGTCCAGGGGTTGGTTGGTTCAAGGGACGTCGTAAGGAGGAAAGGAACCCCAGGGGGCACCCTACTGTGATACCACATCCCAAAATCCCATCCCCTCGCCTACAGAACCTTCTAAAACCTTCTTTCTTTCCTGTACGCTTCCAGCAATCTCTCAGCTTTCGCAAAAGAACAGAGAAAGAAAAAAAAAGATGGATGTGTTTTTCCACCCCCACCCCCCGCTCACATCAAATCCCCAGCCGGATAGAAGGAAAAGAAAAGCAGGGTGAGATGAGGAGGTGGGGTAAGAAGGGCATGGACGTCGTGACGCTACAGACGCCAAAAAAGAAGAGGAATAAGACGAGGTGGAAGTTGCTTGTGAGAGGGAAGGAGGTTAGTTTGAAACCTCGCCATGATTGCTCGTCTCATTGCATGTGTTTTGGGTTGGCTCAGGTTTAGAGTTTTCCCGCACTGCATGCACCAGTCCATTTGTGGTTCTGCTAAGAGCGCAGTGTTGTATGAAGTTCGCTGTTAGTGACTGAGGTTTATTCTCACTACAAATTATTCGAATTCTTGAAAGTGACGACATATGGGAGAAAATGAGACATGTGTGTATAATTCTTGGCCACATTTCCAAAAACCGTTTTTATGTCATCCTACTTTTCAGCAGATTAAATGATACATTTATAACAGTTCGTAGCTTGTTATCACAAACATAAATTTGGTAGAAATTTCAAATTATTCGCATAAAGTGAAGTTCCTATAAAGCTAGACTCTTTGCACTCTTATAAACAGATACTCTGTCCGTTTATTTTAGAAAGGAAATTGTTTATTTTGTCAGATAAAATAAACAATGCACTGAAATCATAGTGTGTTAGGACGCTAGACCGGCGATGACTTGAACGGCTCGAACTCCTGCTTCCTCCCCGAAGGAGTTCCTATCCCTAATTGGGGAGAAGATTAGGATAGTCACTGCAAGCAAATACGAATACATATCACAAAAGCTGTACAACAGTAGCCTTAATTAGAGAGGAAGTGTCAGAACTGAAATAGTTACGTAAAGGATAATTGCACCGTTACTCCACCAAATCATTTACAATTGCAGTCATAAAATCTAGGAGCAGGAGGTGTGAGGAACATAGATCACAATCGAAGGAGATGCAAGATGAATTCAACATTTTTGTATATTTTCGGATTTTAATTTCGGTTGTTGATAAGGTCAGTTCTTCCTCTCCCGTTTGTGGCAAATCATTTAAGAATCTACGTGGTTTTAAGTCAGAGACGCTAAATGAAAGGAAGCGAGTATCTCCGAAATATTGATACCGGCGTTTGTTCCTGTACAGCATCGAAACAGAAAATTACCATGTGATATAACAATCAAGTCGGCGAACCTGAAGAGCGAAGGCGTTTCAAAGATAGAGGAATATATAAAAGAATGGTATTAAAGCCAATCTTAAAGCAAACAGATGTGAGTTTGCGGGACTAGATAACATTTGCTTAGAATATCTTAAAATGGCGGGTATATGTGAAACTTTCGCATACTGTAAGAGAAGATACAGTTTTTGATAGCTAAATGTCTTCGTTCCAGTAGTTACGTACTGCTCAAAGATATAACCGTAATCAGCCACATAGCTATTTACGTATCTGAGAAATTCGCTGGAAACTTCGGTCTGGTAACGAAAAGGACATTCCAATTCTTCATCTCTGCCCCCCTATTAAATAAGTCAAATAGTTTCTGCTTGTATGTCGCTATATAATGAGGTCCCCGCGTACCCGTTTGGAACTTGAATTGAGACCAGAATTTTTTGTCTAGAGCACGGGCGTCCAAACGTTTTATGGCAAAGTGCCACATCCGTCAGTTTTCACGGGCCGCAAGTGAAAAAATAAAATAGCAATAAGCCCAATATTTCAGAATTTGATGGTTGGCCAGCTAGTGAAGGCTTACTCTATTATCGTAGGATCCAAAATCACAGTACAGTGTTTAAAATAACCGTCTTTCGAGAAGTTTTGCGAATTTATGGATTATTTCTTCTATATTCGTAGAGTAAACCCAACAAGATGAGACGTTTCTCAGGTTATTTATTTCTTAAGATGCTCAACATGTTTCAGACGGGTTTTCCGTCCATCATCAGGTGCTCAAAACTCCACATACAGCATCAGGTATTTGTCAGACCAATACTGCTACCTGCTGCTAGCCTGGCCGGGCCGGCTAATTTAAACCTGTAAAACTTTATCTTTGTTATTTAACAACGCTCTCTCATCTCTGCTAATATAGGCCTAATGCCAACTAAAACAAGCATGAATACAAAAGTTGAATTAAAAGGATATAGTACAAAGCGGTCGTGGTCTCATCTAGGCTACATTCCAAAGTTGCCTGGAGAGACTGAAAAATTCCAGTCGGGAGTGCCGAGTGTTGGTCGAGGATCCAACCTTGGACTCTAGACTACAAAGGACTAGTGATAGGTATTCGAAAGCATTATTTGTTTTAGTCTGTCTTCTTGTGAAGAATTTACATTAGTCATTCGTGGCAACTAATTCTTGGTGGGAACTGTACGTCTGCACCCCTGCTGGGGGGAAATTGGATTTTTCTTTCTCTCCAGTGTGTTGCTACTTGCTACCAAAACAACGGATGCGTCTAAGAAAAGATTTTTTTTTTCAGCTTTAAGAAAAACAGATAGACAGGAGATTTGCTGGAGAGAGGGTTATGCATGGAGTGGCAAAATAAGCAGAAAGAAAGATGGGGCAATTTCTGATGACGGGAAAACAGCATTTCTAAATTAAGAGAAATATTTATTAGTGACATAATCATGTTATTAGCAAGTAGAAACCAAATCCGTTTTTTCTCGCTAATGAAATTTAAACAAATGAGTTACATGCTGCTTGTATTGTATAAACATTTTTATATTTTGTTATTCTTCAATGCTTTGAATATGGCGGGTTGTTAATGGAAGGGATTCTGAGTGACGAACAAGCTGGCGTTATTATCAAACATTTTTGAGTGGGTGGATAAAAGGACTTACTTTGCTGTCATTTTGAATTTTCGTGACACCGTGCAAGTTCTGTCGCTGTACAGCAGGACAATAATGATTGACGTGAATTACCCTAAACGGGTTTAAACGTTCTGTGCACTATTATCAGCGTAATCATCATCGCAAAAAAGATATAGACGGACCCTTCCTGTTACTATGTATTGGAATTAATCCCGACACTTCGAGTTAAATATTTTGAGAAGATATTTAGCAAAAGCGCCAATATTATTATTATTATTATTATTATTATTAGTAGTAGTAGTAGTAGTAGTAGTAGTAGTAGTAGTGGGCCGGGTAACTCAGTCGGTACAGAGACTGACTACGGGCTGGATGATCCGGGATCGAATCCCGGTGGGGACGAGATTTTCCACAATGGGTACAGGGTCTCTCTCGGGGGTAAAGTGCGGCCGAGGCGTGCTGCTGAACACTCACCCCCTTCTAGTGCAGCGGTCATGGAAGAGTAAAGCTATACTTCTACCCACCCTCTGGACCACACCGGGCCCGTAACGGGATCCCTTTACCTAGTAGTAGTAGTAGTAGGAAAGTAAATTCAACCTAGAACAGGCCACAAAGGGCCAGAGGGAAGTAGATGTATTGCTCTACTCTTTCTTCAACCTCGGCTCTAGATGTGGGTGGGTGGTCAACGCTACGCCTCGGACGCTTTACTCCCTGGAAAGACCCGGTACCCATTTTATAGGAGACTGGGTGGACCCCATGGCCAGTCTGGACGGGTGCGGAAATTCTCGCCCCCACCGGGATTTGATCCCCGGACCGTCCAGCCCGTAGCGAGTCACTATACCGACTGCGCTATCCCGGCCCATAATAATAATAATAATAATAATATACACTACCAGCCTCGTGCCTGTCCTATTCATGGATAATATAGGGTGTTTCTTTTCCTGTTTTACCGATAAGCGCTTGCCCAATGCGTCGCCCGACCCTCCGCTAGCGTTGTGTCCTACGCCGCCTGTCGGGAAGTTTAACAATGGATAATGAGAGGTGGACAGGTGATGGCATTAATAATAACCTGTACATAGTCTAATCAAAATTCACGAGTGTGTCGGTCGGAACGGCGCTTATCGATCCAGTCGAAAAAAATACCCTAACATTACGCCATAATCCACGGCTTTTTTAATTATTCTTTTCTTTATTCTTAGATCAAACCAGGAGTTAAGTTCGCCCATCGGAGTGTTGCTATTTGGTACTGCTATGTTCTTGTGCATGTTCAATGCGCAACTGTTTCTTCAGCTTCAGCTCCTACCTAATAGAGAAAGCAGCCAATGTGCAGCTTTACCTTCCACTGAAACACGTACCTTATATCAACTGAGCTTCTCTCAACCCCTTTTGTAACCACAGCAAGTGCTAATTTTTATTGATTACAATCGACCTGGTGGGTTGCTCTTGACTGTCGTGGATTACATTAAACTATTTATATTTAATCGAATATTATCAATAAATATTGATTATTATAGATCCGAGCGTGTCGGAATCATTCACACTAAGCTGATTTTACACGTTACTAAATTATTATTATTGTCGTAATCATAATCGTCAAACAGCGAATGTTTTGCAATCAATAATGCAGACACTTCCTTGGATGTGGTATCGGACTTACTGTTTTGTCAGATGGCGGTGGATACGCACGGCTTCCAGCACTTCTGAAATCCATTTTTTGATCCCTCTTTATCCATTTGTGGAGCTGGTGTGGCGTAGTGGTTGTAGCGACTAGCCTACAGGTTGGATAGTCCGAGGTTCAAATGCCGGTAGGGGAAAGGCATTTTTCTTCTCTTCAAAGCGTCCAGCCTTCCATTAAATGTGCACCGTGGTTCTTTCCTGGGAACAAACAGCCGGGATGGGAGGTTAACCACTGACCTCCATCTGCCACTGGGGTTAAGAATGAGAGCAGCTATACCTGGAAGGGAAAACATTGCCTTTTTTATGTTTTATGCCAGTATGCGTTTGAGCATTGCACTAACTACTTATACATGTTTGAGGAAATGAGACCAAATTGATTGCCCTGTTTTGATCTACATTTCAGGTTAAAGATCCTAGTAGTACACGTAATCAAATTGTAGCTTCTATCAATGTAGTGGAACGAAAAGTACTTTTACATTCATCACTGTTGTGCAGTTGGCAGACGTGCTTACTGTTACGATGGCTGCAGGTTCTGAGTTTGGTAAGTAAACCGGCTATGTTGGCTCAGTGCTTTCGTCTTTCCATTCACGTCAGAATACAACACCGCGACGGTTCTAACGAACTGTCTGGGTAACTAAATCTTCGAAGAATGAACTTCCTTAAGAATCTCAAAGTCCTTCAACGAGTCGAGGAACTAGCCGAGAAATTCCTTGCAATTTTGGAACCCGACGTTTCATTACTGCCTGTATAACAGCCCGTTCCTTCTTCCTATCCTGAGCCAGACCAACCCAATCCATACCGTTCACAAACAATTTATTTAAGATGTATTTCAATATTGTACTCCCACCTACGCCTAGGTTTTGCAAAGTGTTCTACTTTCTTCAGTTTTGCCTAGCAAACCCTGCTGGCACGTCTCCTCCCCCGCACACGTGCCACATATTCCTCCTATATCATTCTTCTTGTTTTGATCGCCCGAGTAATACTTGGCGATGAGTACAGTTCAGTCCAGTCCCTCTTACTTCTTTCCTCTTAGGCTCAAGTATCTTCGTTACTACAGAACACCCCCAGCCTATGATCCTTCTCCAATGTGCGAGACCAAATGTCACTCACATAAACAGATTACAATTTTGTACTTTTTAATCTTGATATTCTTGAAAAGCAAATCGGGAATAAAAAAAAACTAAGGTGAAAAATGGCAAGAAAGTCCTGAGTTAAATTCTTGTTCATTTCTTCATGACAGTAGCTGTAGTTTGTTAGGGTTGTTCCTTAATATTTAAACTTTCCATAATATAAAAGTACTAACATCCTTCTCGATGTTATAATTTTTCCTGCATTTTTTCAAAAGACATTAATATATACTTAGTTTTCTCTGCTTTTGTTCTAGACCATATTCCTCAGTCGCGTCTAATAATGTCCTGTCTTGTTCGTCAGTGTTATTTTCTTTCGTCAAGTGAATTAAAATCATCACCGCAAACCAGATACTGGTGAGTCCCTTTCAGCTTCGAACTGCCCTGGTTTGCCTGAACCTTCCTCGACCTTCTTGATTCACCATTCAACTCACACCTTTATGGCCGATGCTAAGTCGTAGGTTTAATGTAATTCATTATTGTTAAAATGACCTCTGTCTGACTTTAGATTCTTACTGGATGTGACGCCATGCAATTCAGTGTTTCGGGGGAAAATTAAGCCTCTATCTTCAGGATAGATTACCGAATGCCTGTAGCATTTTCCCGTGTACAGACAAGTGGTAATTACGTGAATTGTCAACAGTGACATTAAGAAATTATGTATTTGTCGCACATTATATTTTTATGAATTGTATGATTGTCACAATAGACACAGAACTCTTGTCTAAAGAACAGTAACAGTTTGGCCTTTCTAATGTAAATGGACTGCGTTCTCAGCCAGGTAGCCCATTCTGAATGAGATTATAAACCCTTTCTAGGAGACTGCTGTAATGTTGGCCATGACAGCTTTATTTCTTTCCTTTCTCGTTTTATCGTATTACTGTTGTTCGCTCCTGTGTACCCCCAGTCCCCACCGTATAGGAAATCTGTCTGGACTGCTGATTCAGTGTCGTAGCTGTGTAGGAGAAAAATATGTTGCCCTTTCAGGGAATCGAACTGTGTTTCGTCGTTTGTTCAGCTATTATCTTAGTGATCACATCAACAACGCATTATTGCTCCGTTGAAAAATCATCTTCAAATAAATTAATTAACTAGATAGGGGTGTGTCACAACAGCTAAATTTCAAGTTCAAATGTTAGTGCCTTCCACCTCACCGTAAATTAAGGAATCTCTGTAGTAAATACAAAATTCTGAACGTTTTGTCTGCGGATTATGAGGGAGCACTGACTCTTTCCAATATTTAGAAACCAGCAATATGTCACATTTTCTGTTCTCTGTCTACATATCCACCCACACTCTTGCTTAGGCTCTGAAAAATTCTTCATCATCACAAAGTATTTCTTCTCTCTGCATACTGTCTCCTATCTCTGGTGTTTTTTTTTTTTGCCCCTTCGCTACTCGCTCATCCCTTGCCCAGAGAAACGCCATCACTTTATCTCTGCCCGTTTCCTCCCACCTCCCACCGTAGTGTCGCCCCATAGTGACGTTTGGTGGAAGAACCATTTATCATCCATCAGATGCTTTGTCTTGTGACATGTCAGGCTTCAGAGGGGTGTTCGATGGGGTGAGGAGAGAAGGGGAGACCCCCCACGAGTAACCTCATAAATATGGCGTTCGTGTGCACATGCGCACATCTTCTAAGTCTACATATGTTGTCATGTGGGTCCATATAATGATAAATAAATATACATATAATACAAAGCATATGTAGGTATCTATTTATCTAAGTGATCCATCATAAGACACACCTATGTACCTCCACAAAATATTATGGACGGACTACAGCAGGAACATATTTGTCCAACTGTGGTTTATCTCAGGACTAAGACATCTCTTCCCTTTGTTTATTTGTTGTTTATATAGAGTAAGAGTCTTGGCGTCTTCTTGTCAGATTTTTATCCAAGGTAATGCTGATCCAAAAGTAAACTTAAACTTCGCAGAACTGAAAGTGACACGCAAGGATTTGGAAATCTTAGCACAAATAGAACTCCTCTGTTTCGAGGAAAAATGTCCTAGGTTGTACAAACCACACCGATTTCGCTTATTCTAAAAACTATTCCATTGTCTTCACTGCACTCTGTGGCCGAAATGCCAGAGTTCTAAAAGTTCAAGTAGGTGATGCAACAACATTCTTTGTGTTTAAACACTTAATTTGACCAAGAACGCTTCTCACACTAATATATAGTGCAGCATATATGTAATACATCTTTCAAGGGCAGATGCACGATGGAATGAAATACGTGAGATATAGAAGGAACTATAGAAAATTGATAGTGTAAAATGTTATTAGCAGGTTGTTTAATTTATTGTAGAGTCATTATCTCGAAGAGTCTAGAAAAATCACATATGAGATCAGTGGCGACAATTAATCCTAGGTCTAGATCCGGAAATGTCTACAATGTTCAGTTTTGCGTTAAGAAGTTACTGTTACTGTCAACTCTTGCTCCCTCACACACACACGCACATATATATACATACATACATATATACATACACGCATAGGCCTTCCTACTTACACAACAAGTCTTCAACAAGGTTATATGCAATTAAGCCAAGATAAGAGATTGTAGAATTAGACGGTACCAACCTACTTATTTTCCTTTTAAGACACAACGTTGTCTCGTAATTTTAGGTGTGAGTAAATAGAAATAAGAAGAGCACAGATCTTCCTAATCATTCTAGTGATAACTTAATACAGACCTACTTTAAATTATAAGGGTAGGAGAATTTAAGCTACCGAATATATCGTTTAAAGAAAAATGACAATGGAGAATGCCCATTAGACAAGAACAAAGAAGATCTTCTAAAAAAAAATTAAACTTCCTGCATGACAGAACATAAAAAATAGATCAGAATCACCGGTACAGACAGCAGCTGAAATATCACGTGATAACTTTTGTGTTATACTCCGTATCAAAGGTTACTCTAACGTTGTTGGCTGGTCGGTAAAGGCAGATCGCAATCATGTCGTCCTCCGGCATTAACAATTTCCATACTCACTGACTAGTATATCATTATTCTAATAGGCTTCCATAGCAGCTTCTCGTAAACTAAATGACAGTTGGATCTAGCCTGTAATTTGCTGCTTAGAAGCTTCGCAATCCTACTCGATGTATCTTTCAGAAGTACAGTTCACCAAATAAATAAATTAAACCATCTCCTTTACAGTTTGTCACTCACTTCGAATGCTAGTTTTGATGTATTTATTATGAAATTATTGTTTTTTCGCCTTGGTACTTAATAACAGCATATTTAGATTTTCTATACGCGTTTTGTATGGGTGTGAAACATGGTCGCTGACATTGCGGGAAGAAAGGAAGCTGAGGGTGTTTGAGAACATGGTGTTAAGGAGAATATTTGGACCTAGGAGGGACGAGGTAACGGGGGAATGGAGGAGAGAAATGATTTGTACTCCTCACCCAATATTGTGCGGGTGATAAAATTGAGAAGAATGAGATGGGCTGAGCACGTGGCGCGTATGGGTGAGGAAAGTGGGGTGTATAGCGTCTTGTTGGGGAAACTGGAGGGAAAGAGACCACTGGGGAGACCTAGGCGTAGATGGGTGGATAATATTAGGATGGATTTCCAGGAGGTGGGATGTGTGTTCATGGACTGGATTGGGCTGGCCCAGGGTAGAGACAGGTGGCGGACGCTTGTGAGTGCGGTAATGAACCTTCGGGTTCCCTGAAATGCGGGGAATTTCTTGTCTAGCTGCAAATCAGTTAGCTTCTCAAAAAGGACTCTGCACCATGGAGTAAGTAAGTATACGCCTTACGAAAACAAGCGTACTGCAAGAAATATTACAATGCCCTTATTTGTGATTATATGCAAGTTAAAAATGGGAGGCTCTGGTAAATATCTTTGTTATTAATTTAAGCCGTGGCATTGTATTGTGATAGTTATATATAACAATTATGTGAAGTTGTAAATGAAATATTTTGGTCTCCTGACAACCCAGAGAGAAAGAGGAGAAGGAAGGATGGGGGAAATCAGAAAGATTTGACTGTAAACAAGTAAGACAGTCGATGTTACTGCTTCATGCTTCCTATGAAGTTATGTCAGGATGACTGAGAGAGATGTTCAAGGATATGGTCGTGGCTGCTTTCAAAATGATACGCCAAACTTAACATGAAGGGTCTCAAACGAGACCCACGCGAACCTCAATCAAGTGAGTCAGTCTTCAGGTCAATTTACCAAACAAATTTCTCGACTATAAAACAGAAATCCCGACACTTCCATGCCATGTCTGATATTAGGCTTTATGGAATTATTGTCTGTATCAAGGTAAGGAGTAATTATGGAGTAGGAAGAATTAACCCTCTTAACGTTAAAAGTAGGTTACATTATACTATAGTGTGTAACTCACAGAAAACATCAATTGCCTCCCTTAGAAAACCAATCGTTAAATGCTGTGTACAGAAAAAATGAAGTAAGGGCGGCGTATAAGAATATGGGCTGGACATGTGGCACGTGTGGGTGAGGAGAGGGGGGTGTATAGGGTCTTGCTGGAGAAACCGCAGGGAAGGAGACCACTGGGGAGACCTAGGCGTAGATGGGTGGATAATATTAGGATGGATCTCCAGGAGGTGGGATGTGGGTTTATGAACTGGATTGGGCTGGGCCAGGATAGAGACAGGTGGCGGACGCTTGTGAGTGCGGTAATGAACCTTCGGGTTTCGTGAAATGGGGGGAATTTCTTGACTAGCTGCAAACCAGTTTGCTTCTCAAGAAGGACTCTGCACCGTGGAGTAAGTAAGTAAGTGTAAGGATACAGCTTGGAAAAATGCAGACATTTGTACTAGGATTTTAAGAGGTATGTAGGATCCTGTAGGAATACATTTCCCCTATTTGAACTGCAGCATCACGTAAGATCATCACGACTGACTTCCAAAAACGGACAATAAAAACGTTGGTTCACTAAAACTGCTTCATGATTGTATTGTACTACCGAAATGGTCAAATACGTGCAACTGATATTCTCTGTTTTCTTAATTAAGCATTATGGCATAAAGACTTGTGCAGGATTGGAAACAATTTCACCTATTTGTAAACTTGGCATTAGTTAAAGATAATTGGCTAGCTTTAAGCTCCCTTTGCTTTAACCGCCCTGGAGCCTAGAGTGTGGAATGCATTATTGATCTCAATAGCAGTTTGGACGCGACGATGTTACAAAAAAATGCTATGCCCATGCCAATTGTAGAGCATTTCTGACAGTTTTCTCAATTTTACATTATCGTGTTGCACGATGTTATTACATTGAAATTGATGCTAATGTTACCCTTATTATCAAGCTTTGTGTTATTACGGTATGTAGCAGGTATGGAGGAGAATGTCGGTCATGGGTGCACATGGGTAGTAGGTCGACTTTATTTTCTTGCCGCCATAAGCTACCCCTTAGTGGATGGTTTAAGTACCCCAGACGAGCTGGCGATTCCTTTTCCGAAAATCAATAAACGGCAACCCCATCCGTAATAAGTAACATCAGTGATGAAATGCCACGTGCTTAAACTCAGTGCCTGGAAGAAAGCAGTTTTTCTTACTTGACTTTAAAATCAAATTCAATATGCGGAAGGTGAAACGTTAGTTATTTTTCTATTCAAAACCACAGTCTTCTAAGACATGATTTCTTGCGAGTTTGTCCATAAACACCTACGCACCAACACCACCAGAATTATTATTATTTTGTATCATATAAATTATTGCAGGTTTTGAAAATGGTAAAGAAAGACGTTTGCATCAAAACAATGACATTTGAAAAATATAATTTTAATTCAATACAATTTATTACTCTGCAGAAGTAACAGACAGCAATAAGAGTAATAGCGAAAATAACAGAAAGAAATGCCGGGTAAAACACAACTCTGGTTGTATGATTCTCTTTCACCGTATTGTACCTACCATTGATCGTGCACAGGAGATAGAATTTGATGAAAACTTTGTGGTGCACGCAGATCAAAATAAAGTGCCTGAAAGGAAACAACTTCATAACACCTTATCGTGTAGAATAATTATACATTAACATAAAGAAGGCTAAGTTTCATAAAAATGAATATTAAAAGATGTCTTCTTCAAAGGCATTTTTTATACTGAATTCCATATAAATTTCATTGACGAATGTTGAATTAGTTAAACTCATTTTATTTGTCATACCCATATCTGTGCTCAAAACCACTAGTTGGTCTTCTGTACGGATAGTTGCATCTGTTTATGTCACTTCAGTTAACGGCCTGACAATAAGATATGGTTTTTTATTAAGAACATAAGAGAGCTGGGGGTTGAAATTGAACAATTTAATATCTTCCTTTTCATAAACAGTTATTTTATTCCAAATTATAAAGCGTCTTTAGTGGAGGAATTAAATACAAAATTTTTAATAATTATTATGAAACACTGGTGAAAAAAACTAATAGGGGAAATTCTAAGTACCTGGATAAAACCCCGTCTCATTGCCAATTTTATCAGCTACAAATCACACATGCACTTACCTGACTTCGATCCCAGGCCAGTCAGTGTGAAGTACATAAATGTCTTGAATATTGCCTATTTAAATACAGTCATTAATTCGGTTAGGTTTACAGTAATTAATTATTTTGTCATCAGTATATCCACCAACAAATGCACTTAATAAAATAAAATACAATTCGTAACAAGTATTAAAGCCCACTACACACTACACCGACTGACAGAACACGCATCACACGCTCTACCTGGACCAGATCCCTTTGGATCACATAAAAACGAGGCCAATGTTTATATGCAAACTCCGTACAGATTATAAACAACGTTGGACATACTTTGAAATCTTCACTGTCACACTATTTTAATATCACAGTGCTGTAAGTATTATAATTCTCAACTTTCTATACCACGTATATTGTCGAATTCTAACATTTGAAACAATCTAATATGGCAATAATGACTAGCTCTTAAAAACTCCTGACGATGGCACGCCGGTGCCGAAACATGTAAAATATTATTACATACTACGAAGTGTAAATTTTATTAAGTGAACTGTTTGGTGGATGTACTGATTGTAAGAACAAGCACAGTAAGAATAATATAGACTTCATTTCTATGTACTTGTTAAGTATTTTAGAAATCTAATTTACGGCAGATTGGTCCGAAAGCTTACGCTGAAAACAATAAAACCGGAGTGAATAGATTTATAAAAATTGTCAAGATATAAATATGCCCCATATCCGAAGGGTTCTTCATTCGAACCCCGGCAACCCCTTGCAACCTACGAGTACATTTCGTTTTTAGTTGACACTTCTCTGCCTAAAGACACATTACATGACAGTGAATCTTATGTTTATTGGACCGTGCATCATATTCATAGTTGAGTAAGGAGAGACAAATTTTATGTCACTTGCTTTATTATTTCTTTATTTAATGTTCCTCATGTTTCGGATGTTAATACATCCATCCTCGGGAGCTTGCGACTTATTTGTTGAGTTATTTCATGGGTTGTGTTGCTCTGGTTCGATGTGTGTTGGTGTTACGTTGTGGTTTGATTGTAGTGGTGTGGTATCCGTATGCAGGCTGAAGCACTAGTGCCTCAGCCTGCATACGGATACCACACCACCCCAACCAAACCACAAAGTAACACCAACACACATCGAAACAGAGCAATACAACCCATGAAATAACTCAACAAATAAGTCGCAAGCTCCTGAGGATGGATGTATTAACATCCAAAACACGTTGAACATTAAATAAAGAAATAATAAAGCAAGTGATATCAAGTTGGTCTCTCCTTACTCAACTATTCCATGACAGATTGTCACCTTGCAATCACGGATATTTTCATTGCCTTCAATAATAACACTTGAAATAATTTAGAAAACTGAGTAGACTGCTACATTGGCAATTAAATATAAAGATATTTAAAAGAAAAATAAAATTACTACAAGAATTTCAATTGAATTCAATATGAAAATCTCACCAAATAATGTCAAGTGCAAACCTGGTGTGACAGAGCCAGTGAAGCCCTTACATTTGCATTAAGCTAGATATAATTACGTAAGTTTTAAGTACAAATTAATTCATTTTTGTAATTCTACAGCCAATCATTCAACTAACTAAAACGACGAATTCGACAACCGATTTTTCACATAAATATATAATACAAATTTAATTTCAATCCTTAAAAATGTTACTATGCAAGTCTATTTGCAATACAAAACGAGCGTACTCTGACGATCCGTTACCTTTAAAACATTTGATCCTCTCGAAAGCTTTACAATAGCAAAATCCTATATAGCTTACAAAAGCATCAGTAACCCGAAATAATTACACAAGGAGTGCAGCGGTGGGATGGCTGTCGCTTTCAAACAACAAGCAACTGATAAATTGAAATTAACGTGATGCTGACACCCTTCTGCTTTTACCCCCTCCCCATTCAGTATTCATATCCCAGCGAGTAGCATACACAACTGTAGTTAATATCTGCCTTCCTTCTTCCATTGTCTTTACCCTACAGCCTCCCCTGTTTGGCTGGGTTACTCAACTACTCAACCTAAATCACATCCCAGGCACTTCTACTAGTTTATCGGCTCTGACTCCAAACTACATTTATGCAGATATGTAAAAGAATTTAAATTCTGTGTGCTTATTTATTTTGCGCTTACATCCTACGTTCTATAACCCACCGCTTTACTCTTACCGGCATCGATTGAAAATATGACCGTGTGGTTCCAAGGGCCAATTGGACCCTTTGACGTAGGCAGATATAGCTTACCCCTTCTGGAAGCTAATCAAACAGCACAAAGTATAGCTATCCTGTGCCGAGAAGGTGAAGAGGGTAGTGGAAGCATAATTATGCTAGACGCAAGTCACAACCCTGCAGTTTTATCTCTTAGAAAAGAGCGCCCGTTACCAGTTAAATAGGAGGCTGGATGGAACACAGAGCCGTTCTGGACCACAGGAGATGATTTTAGATGAGAGCTATATCATATGTCGTCGTGTTCAAGAATGCAATTCAGGAATATTACCTGAAGTACACGTGTAAATGTTTCGAAATACGAATTGATCTGAGACTGAAACCTGAAACACAAAATTACCTCTGAACGAACAAAGAAGTAGAAAGTATTTATTTGTCACAAGTAAGCTATAAGCGCAATCAGAAACGAGGTAGGAAAATATTAATTAGCAACGAGCTGCGCTGTTTGCTAAGCTTTTCTGAAAAGCTGTTGTTCTGGACCCATACAAAATAATTCTCTGCTGCTGAGTAACCCAGCTTGAACACTTTATTCTATGACAGCCTTTGGTTTCACGCAATGAAAGGGCAGCATCAGGAAGGAGCAAGATTCATACTTGGGCAGAGGAGGGAAGGGGTTGGGAATTACTTCTCCCGGGCAGCAAAGTTAATAATTAATCAAGACCTATTATTCCGTTCATCTCTCTTGTTTTCTCCAACAATACTATTCCCACCTCTTCTTACTCTCTTTTCAGAGAAGATTCGAGGCATTGCTAGGGCGGGCTGTTACATATATACACTACTAGAAATGCGGGGTCCTTCTTACAGTTGGTTTCTTATCTTCATAGTGCTGATGTAGACAATCGTGTATGCAGTGACCACCATTCCCGAAGAATTCTATTTAACTGTTAACTAAGTCCGTCCGTATGCACGAAATACATTGGGAATGGCTGAAAGGATTTCTATGAAATGTGACATTGAAACATTTTACCAATACTCGTCAAGCTATTTCAATTTTCATATCTATCCAAAAATTTTAATTGTCGCTTTATATAAAAGGCAACAGAAAGTTTTGTATGAAAGCCGAATGTACTTTGCTAAACATTCATTAGCTAGAAAAATATTTTAACAAGTACTGTAGTGGAGAGAATCTTGCATATTTTGTTGAAAACAATCTGTGCGTAAGTTTAAAGTTTTCGAAATAATTAAGCAAAATTGACTCTGCACTTATATTTCCAAAATCTGTTGGATATCGAAAAATAAACAATGATCTTCAACGTACAAAAAAAAATATGCCACGGCACAAAGAAAGTAAAATCTTGATACAATTTAGAAAACTTTCAAATCATGTTTGTTTTACACTTTAATGTAAAGTAATTTTTTAATAACAATTTGCAGGCTAGACGAAATTAAATAAGGTACCAGTCAGTAGTAATTTCCACTTCCTTTTAGCTTCTGTGCCGTGGCAAAGTGAACAATTTACAATCAGTTGTTACAGTTTGTACCTATGTACTGTAAACAAAACGTGGTTTCCTTTATTTGCAAATAATCCGAAAACTACGGACATCAGCAGGTCACTGCAAATGAAGTACCTGGCAGAATTAAGTCACTAATTTTTAATTCCAATTCTCCTGTATAAATGTCCACTTCAACAGCTTGGTTTGCTTTAAACTCGAACATTGAGGCAGGATACGTCTTCGAAACTTCGGTACCCACGTATCAGAGTAAAGTATGTCATGACCCAGAAGATCACAATAAAAATCGTCACCGCCATGAAAACCGCACATTTTGCAGCATACAGAATATTTCCTTTGCTTCACTCAACACGCCTCCTATTATAATGGCCAAATGAACGAAGATAGCTGGCGATACATGCATCACTGACAGGAAATCTTTACAGTTTCAGAGCAAAAAACGTTAAAAGAAAGAAAATCAATTAGAGGAAGTAGGTGTGTATGGGAGGGTAATGGGGCGTTCAGACATAAAATTCGATGATGTGGGATGCATCAAACTTTCCCAGGAATAGCTCTAATATCAAGGCTGCTGAAAAGAAGTCAATAAACGACGAACAACAAAAATGCGCTACTTCTTTTTACAGGCTGGTCGACTATCAGTTTATCAATGACACTGATCCATGAAGATGGATAATAAGAATTAATTTCTAACAATATTTTGCCACACGGATATTGCTTACAACGTAATATGTACTCATTTTGATCTTCGTGTAGACGAGAACTTTGTGTGGAATTTTATTAAACATTTTATTATCCAACTAATGCAGTAATATATAATTCGTAGATACGATTGAAATTATAAAATTTTTAAAAGGGCTTGTAATACTTGTAATTTTAGCAAAATACTGTACAAGGCTCCCTGATGATGGATTCTCTGTGATCCGAAACACGTTGGAGCTCTTTTAAATATTTTATAATTTTAATTGTATCTACGAATTATATATTAGTGCATTAATTGAATAATAAAGGGTTTGTCATTGATGCACGGTGCAAACATGAAAACTGTGGAATTGTATGTCTGTTTTCTTGTGTTATTAGTTACAGACCTCTCAGGTTTCTTTTGTTAGTGCTCTTTCAAAATAACCCTGTAGGTTCAATGCGTTGTAACATCTCCATAATACATGACTTGGCGTAAGAAAGAACATAAAAAGAGCATGCATGGAAACAAGAGTATCGAGCAGCGTGAGACAACACACAACGTTACACATCGCATGTGTTCTTGTTCAGAGACTACAGCATTGGCAGGAGTCGTCTATAGTTACAGGAAAAACTGCGTGTACAAACTGAATCAAAATACATAAGACAATAGCAAAGTATGTCGACATTAATTTATTTTGGTTGTTGGGTGAAAATGAGCTAAATGATTTGTACTCCTCACTCAATATTGTGCGGATGATAAAATCGAGAAGAATGAGATGGGCTGGGCATGTGGCGCGTATGAGTGAGGAGAGGGGGTGTATAGAGTCTTGTTGGGGAAACCGGAGGGAAGGAGACTACTGGGGAGACCTAGGCGTGGATGGTGTTAGGATGGATCTCCAGGAGGTAGGATGTGGGTATATGGACTGGATTGGGCTGGCCCAGGATAGAGACAGGTGGCGGACGATTGTGAGTGCGGTAATGAACTTCGGGTTCCGTGAAATGCGGGGAATTTCTTGACTAGCTGCAAACCAGTTAGCTTCTCAAGAAGGACTCTGCACCATGGAGTAAGTAATAATAATTTGGGTGAAAAGTGAAATATAAAATATGTTAAAATACCAACAAATATAGTTTGGCTTTATAGATGTAACTTTATTGTACAGTGGTCATCAACATGTTTCGGCCACTCTCATGTGGCCATCTTCATGCTGGTGAAAGAAAGAATACAAATTAATCTAAAAAATGTGTAGATCACTGTATAATTCTTAACTTCTGGCATTTTACACCCATCACTATAAGACAAACGGGCAACTCAGTCCATCCGTTACACAATTTGAACACGTCTACCCTTTCCAATATCGAGAGAGAAGTTGTTATTCGCATAATATAATTATTAGTGTCCAAAATTTATTTACGCACGTAATAACGTGTAACTTTTTGTGCGTCGATTTTTACGGAATTGATTGTCATTTAGGGCAGTTTTGTGGATACATCCCGAAGCTAATTCCATCAAAATCAAATAAAAATCTGTAGAAAATAATATAATTCTTTCGTTTCTCTGCTTCCATTTTTGCAAACACACACATATGCATGCACGCACACACATATTCTTATAGATATCACTTCTAGTGTCTAACAGCTTTCAAATGTTTTCTTTGGTTCTTAATTTGACATATATCTAATTTGTTCAATAATTTTCTGGCTGCTGTTCTTCTGACATCACTTACGGACCCTGATCCAAAGCAAACAAAATGGGAAGCTCTTTTGTTTTTTCAATAGGCTCAGCACAACATTGGCTTGGAAATTAGGCGTACAATACTTGACACTACTAATCATATCGGTATGGCGTTAACCCATTAGATTGGTGTTCACGAATTGCCTAGCTGAAAGTCACTCGCAAATAATGTTAACCTGACAGCTATTTTGAGGGTTTCCTTAGTTTCTCTAGGTAAATGCAGGCATAATATCCCGGCTACATAAAGACAGTTTCCTTCAAAATTCTATCATTTAACAATCGTCATAATATTTGACGTTATATAAAATGATATACTGACGGCGTCTTTTAATACACTGTAAATAAATGAGCACTTCATATCTGTTATTTTTTACTTTGTAATGAGCATTTCGAAATGAATAAGACCACTATGTGTTGATGTCTTGATGCAGGAAGGCATTTCCAAGATAAAACGTAATTGGTGTTGCTTGTCTAACCAATTTCCCCCCACTCCTTCCTTATCTTAGATGACAAGCTGCTGGGTAGGTGGAGCCGTGCGCGTTGACTGATGAACCGAAATGTCACGGCGAGTTATAATTAAGACCAAGAGAACTCAATCATGAACCTTAACAGCTTTTAAAAATGAAGGAAAACAGGGGATGTAACTTTCTTGGTACAGTAAAGGGTGTATTACATAATATCATTTTCTTGATGGCGTGATCCGAAAAAGGAAAAAGGGGAAGATAATTGTTTATATGCTTTAATAGGTGATAATGAAATATCGCAAAGCAGAAGGATATAAGCAACATAAAAATGTTCTAATTGGCGTTAAATATTATATATTAATATTCATAAATATTTAAACATTTAAAGCACACTGGTTACCGCACATACCACCTGCTGCAATTCATGGGAAATCCATATTTGGTCAAGTAGCGTGTTTAGCACATGTGTTCATGTGATATTCACAGGAAAAGCTTACTATCTCCCCAAACAGGATTAACTGGTTGGTTTTCGTAAAGAACACAGCGCGATGCATGATTTCAGGCTTCCGCAACCAAGAAGTTTAAATCTGCGTTCTTCTGAGTTATTATGCAGCGTATAGTGGTAAATCCTTACCGACGTTTCGGAAAAACTTATCGGTCCCATGCTCAAAAGTCAGGAGGAATTACCACTATACGCTGCGTAACAACCCAGAAGAGCACAAACGTCGCGACGGTGTTTGTCTACTCCGTGCTACGCACTGGAGTTTTGTGTAGAATTTAAGCGACTGGTGTAATTCCGTGTTTTAACTTCCTCCCGGGCTAACAGAGAACTGCTGGACCCTGAAGATGAAGGCAATATGATTTTTCAAAATTTTAACTCTATACCTGCCAACACGGCACTACTATCCCAGAAGATGTGAGTCTAGAGGTTCTAAATCGTTCCGAGACCTACGACACTAATGAAATAGCGACACAGATAGCAATTTTAAGATGCAAATTTAAGGCAGTTTACCTTCTGCCTCAAGCAGGCAACACTCCTAATTTAAAATGTTGTGGCATATCTATTTTAATTTCATTACTAATTAATTATTAATTATTTATTACTTATTTATTAATTACAAATTGCTATTCCATCAGACTCGAATTTTCTGAAGTTTATACTACTGTTGAATCTCAGTTCTGCTACAACTACACAAAGCAGCAGCCGTTTCAGAAAAATGCTTTTCGTTTTCTAGACTTTTGGTCACTTCCGAAGATGATCGTAGATTCAGCAAACTTTAGTACGAGTCTTAATGTCATTGACTCAGTACTTTGCTTAGAAAATAACAAGCCTCGAATATTGCCGACATATTGAAAACAGCTTCATAAAACTATTCCGCCTGATAATGTATTCAGATAGTTGATACAGGTTGGAAGTAAGAAACATTTTTGTGACAATAATAAACTTTTTCAGTTCAGAAATTTGTTATCTTAAACAACAGCAAATTCATCTCCTTCAGTACAGCGCGCACTTAGTGATGCTATTACAGCCGTATTGCATATATTGCTATTGGTTCCCTAAGCCCGAAGCGACAAGAATATGGACTCGTCCTGCCTCTAAACGCCGTCCCATATAGGTGAAATCAGTGCGTGGAATTATGGCGCGACACAGTTTAAGCTTTGGCATAGGTTGATAAGTTATCAGTGTCTCGCTTCGGTCGATTTACTCCCAAGGAAAAAATCCCGAACCCACTTAAAGAAAGCCGGTTCTAAGAAGTGATCGAGGCAAAAATACGAAAGGGTATCTTCACTGGAAGGCCAGTCCGTTCATTCCGTACGTATATAGAGCTCAGTCAGAGAAGTCAGTGTATATATCCATTCACTGCTGTGACGACTGAGGATCTTCTGCAGTAGGCCTATTGGTTAAAAGCACAAAAGCGTCAACTGTGTAACTGGGGTTTTAAAAGGCTTTATTCTTACGTTTAACTAAACGCTGCCGATCCTGGTGACCGAGCGGCCTAAGGAGTAGGTCTGCAGGGTCTTGATCCCTGGGATCGCAGGTTTGGAAAAAAAAAAAAAATCCCACCGAGGGCATGCATATTCGCTTCCAGGGTTTTTTTTTTTTTTTTTTTTT
>Ga0123355_10002845_pt1 | contig 24596 bp, 12 predicted proteins | sample TergutEmb28metaG_3_FD_89872 | JGI IMG/M metagenome (GOLD analysis project Ga0123355, IMG submission 89872) | Embiratermes neotenicus P1 segment gut microbial communities from Petit-Saut dam, French Guiana - Emb289 P1 | ecosystem: Host-associated > Arthropoda: Insects > Digestive system > Gut ... | reverse complement strand
CATCTGGCACGGAATTGTAGAGGCCTGAAGATGACTAAGTTTTAGTCGAAACATGTAGCCATTTTATAACTACACTATAAATAAATAATTAGATTGTGCTGACGTACACTTATGTTATAATATCTGTTTGAAGAGTTCATTACCAGCACAGGCAGGATGAGTATTTTCAGACCAGCAGTTAAGAATGAGAGTTTATGAAAAGCTGTTAATGGAAGTGATGAAATGAAGAAACCAAATTATTTTGTACGTCATATTTGTGCATACTTAACTCTTTTTATATTCATATTGATTTTTAAAAGAGCAATATTATGATGATTAAGTGAGGAATAATTATGTTAATTTTTATTAGCCTTATTAATGGATTCATGTATTCTACTTTACAGGTACAAAGATGATATTATAATTTCAGGTAGGAACAAATATTGTACATTTAACGAACTAGGGGAACAAAATCAGACACTGATTTCAACTCGTGTTAGCTGGATAGATAATGGTACATACACCTGCAAAGTTTCTGATGGCATTAATGAAATCCAGCGTAAAATTCAACTGAGTGTTGTGCGTAAGTATGTTTTGACTTTATTTGTTCTTGAATGATGTCGTATGTCAGTAATCAACAGTACAATCATTTATCAGACAGGTGTATTCAACATTGTTGACTGGTATGTTTTTGTATGTTTGCTAGAACAGTTCCATCCACAATCTGTATAAGATTAAGCATAGAAAACTGGTAATGTGACAGTTTCTATCCTGGAATAAGCAAGCAAATTATATCTGGTCTTATTTTTTTCAATTAGCTGAAAAGAAGTACATGGGTCCTGCTTTTGTCACCTATGTAAGTGAACCTCACCAGTATGCACACATAGGAGAAGCAGCAAGATTTTTCTGTGAAGGATTTATAGGTAAGTGTTTTTTATTTTAAGAATACCTTATGTATCTTAATTATTTGCATAATTTATATAATATTTGGTCAGAAAATCTGAAGTTATCATTACATTTTTAAATAGAATTAAAGAATCTGTATATTTAAATTATAAAAGTGAATTAATGCACCCAGTCAAATGTCTGCAGGCATGTCTACTGCAACACAACCAAGATTTGACTTTACTGTATGCACACAGTATAATATTTTTATTTCACACTAAGTGCTATATGACACAATTTGGTTTGAAAAATTTGAATAACAACAGTTTTAAAATGGAAGCTATTTACATAGATTATACCTGTTGCACAGAGAGTAATTGTTTGTATTGTCATCAACATTTTTTTTATTAGTTAGGTGTGTTGATAGAGGATGACTAGATTGACATACTGGGCAAGTGTATGAATGGTGGATAATTAAGATATGTGGCCAGTGAGACAGCAGTGTTACAGCAATATCAAATGAAGGGAGATCAGACTAGTTAGAAGGCGATAGACTAGGTGCCTAGCGGGTAGCAAGAGGGACTTGATAGTTGTTCCAGCTTGTCAGTGTCGAGATTAATGGTTTTCAAACATCCTGGAGTAGGTGAAAATTTACACTTTTTTCAGACTGCTTAAATCTTGTGGGGAGGATACTGTGTTAGTCATGCTTATTCTTACTTACTTACTTCAGGGAGCAGAGTCCTTCTTGAGAAGCTAACAGGTTTTCAGCCAGCAAGAAATTCTCCACATTTTACGGAAACCGAAGGTTCATTACCGCAGTCACAAGTGCTGACACCTGTCCCTCTCCTGAGCCAGCTCGATCCAGTCCACACCCACATCCCACTTCCTGAATATCCATCTTACTATCATCCCATCTACGCCTGAGTCTACCAAATGGCCTCTTTCCTTAAGGTTTCCCCACCAAAACCCTGTATGTGCCTCTCCTCTTCCTCATACATGCTACATGCCCCACCCATTTCATTCTTCTTGATTTTATCACCCGACCAATATTGGGCGAGGAGTACAGATCATTAAGCTCCTCATTATATAGCAGTTATGCTTATACATTAAGAAAAACTGGTAGAATGTTTATATGGGGTTCATACAAGTTACAGCATGGGGGGGGGGGGCAACATTAAGTCATTAGTAGACAAAGACGAGACAGGATTCGAAATTTTAATTTTTGAACCTATTGCAAAATAGCAAAATTGACAGCCAATTGGGGACTGTGATAAAATTTGACATAGTGGGATGAAATTTGACTGGGTTACCAGCTACTCTGTACTCACGCCAATAAAAAAGCCATTTAGACTTGCCTAGGTGAAGACATAATTTGGGTCACTCCAATTTGGGCTGTTACAGTTAACATTTTATGATTAGAAACTTCAAATATACTACTTGAAAAGGATAATAGTGCCTTTAAAAGTGACATTGGTTTTGAAAGTGACATATTTTATTAATCCATATGTGCATAGGGTGTAATTAATAGTAATACACCAGTGAAGTGACCAGTAAACAATAATCATGAAGTGACAAAATTATTTGATGCCACAACCATCAGTTATAGGCATGACTGTATAAGCATTTTGGTCAGTTTCTGTGATAAATCAAGGAAAAAAGTACTAATTGAGACATTTGACTAAATTGCTAGGCATTGTGTTAATCGTTTACACACGTGTTCCTACAACTCTGATGAACTACTTGGATACACTGATACCAAGAGTCTATCTACCAGTTGAGAGCTTAGAGCGGGTATAAGGTTGAACCAATACAATAGACACAAGTTTTTGTTTTTTATGTTAAATGGAAAATGTGAGTCAAATGATGGTCACATTTTTCTGGTTATCATTGTGGGGACTGTTCAGATTGTGTTCTGGGTTTTGGCACTGTGCAGTGTTTTAGGTTTGTACTAGGGCTTCAGAGGAACATGCTGCCTCCATCTTCAGGAGATTCATTGCCCTTCAAATTGTCAGTATCAACTTATAATACTCTGTGGTGTTAGAACCCAAAAGAGTACAATGTGATAGTGATGGTTTCCTCATAACATACTATTTCATTATTTCCCTGAATACTGCAGGAAAATGTATGAGTTACCTAGGAGGGATGATTCAGACAAGAATCAAACCAGAAGCCTTCCCAGTACAAGAGAGTATATACAAGGGCATAGCAGAGTTTCATATTATTTCTAATATAAGTTCAGTGGGTTTATATGCGTGTCATCATCTTTTGTATCATTTCTCTTGTAATGCATAAAACCTTGAAGTGAATGACATTGTAACTTCCTTTCTGTATAGGTTATGGAAAGGAGCGTGAGAGTCAAGTTGCCTGGGTGTTGGATAAAACTCTTGAATTTGCAGGGACAGGTGATGGACATAGATATACAAAGAATGTTAGCAGGTATGCAGGTTATCATCTGCAAATGAAATTTCTTGCCAAGCACTGTAAAGTTAGTTACACAGATAATTCGTATCTCACAAGTAAACTTCAGAGTCTTGTATATTAATTGATTGCATGATTCCATGGTGCACATCTTTCTTGAATATTTAATAGATTAACAGTTGGTTAAGACATGTAAATTATCATTACCATGTTCACAAATGGAGCTTATACAGAGCCAGTTGACTACACTCCAAACCCTCATATCATATTTGTCTATCATTGCTTTTATACCTTGTTCTCCAAGTGGTTCTTTAACATTTTCTAATGAAAATTTATACATTTTTTATCTTTTTCATGTGTAGTGCATACCATGCAAATTATGAACCAATTCATTATGTTATGTTCTCCAATTTCCTGTGACTTTGTTTCTTAGGTCCACATGGTCTCCTTAATACAAGGTTGATACAGAAAGTATATAAAATTTTGTGTGAAGCATGGAGAGAGTGAAGTATTAAATTTTGTCCCTCCAATAATGAGGATTAGGCAAGGATGTGGTCTGAACTCTTATTTATTTGATGTTTGTACAAATGCTTTTCTGGAATCAATTAATAGAAAGGGGACTCATGCTCCATTAAAAGGGGGAATAATTATTCTGGGATTGTTAACATGCAAATGATTTAAAAACGACATAAAAGTCCTCTAGTCAGTCGGAAGTTCAGTTATGTTCTCTTGGTTTCCATAAACTAGCTTTGTGAAAATAAGGCACATGGTGGCACAGTTGGTTGAGGCACTGTGTTACAAGTTGGAAGGTCATGGGTTCAATTCCTGATGGTGTTACTGGAATTTTTCATTGGCATAATCCTTCTGACCGCTGCCTCTGACAGAAATGAGTACCAGGAATATTCCTTGAGGGGTAGAGGTGGCTGGTGTATAGGACTGACAACCTTAAAACCTTCCTGTGTGAACTGTCTTGAGATCTGGGAGCCTCAACCTACTGGAACCCTCAGGCCCTGTACAGGGATTGTTTTACATTTTATCTTAGTAAAAATATGAGGTTGATGATACAAATCAACAAAAAATCATAAAATTTAAATGGCCTTTTAAAAGTGGGATTTTTTAAATGTATTACACAAGAAGTTATTAAATTATTTCTTTCATTGTTAAAAGATTTCAATACAGATGTAAACTTTTCAATTTCTCCAAGATTTTTTATGGACATAAACCATCTGCAATAACTTGACTTTTGCTGAAAATTTCTTGTTAAATTTAGTGCACTGATTTTTACTAAAACCTGTTGAGAAAATTTGTTTGGATAAAATTACAAAAAGAGTAACAGACACTACATTTGTAGCCCTACTGTTGTTACTAATGTTACCATGGTTGCCTCTGTTACGAAGGTATGAGTGTTTGTTGCCATGGTTACTGAGATTACCAGTGATTTTTTGGTTACCACGTTTATTATTGTTACCAGCAATACAATGTTCCTGTAGATACTGTTGCTACCATGATTACCAAGGTTACCCATGTTCGCTGGTTGCTATGGGTACGTGAACACACCAGAAGTGATTTATGCTGTGGACATTTCCTGTTTTCTATGAACCAACTCAAAAGAAGTTGTTGTGTGATACTTCCAGCATATATAAGTTTGTGTGAATTTTATTTTATTTAAAGGGATGGTGGTCTAATAATCGGAGAGTACCTGATTTTTAAAACTGTAACTAAAGAAGATTTTATCACATACACATGCACAATAAGCAATGGAGATACTCCAAAAGTGTTCAATGTGACACTTATAGAAGGTGGTAAGTGTACTGAAATCTCTGACAATATGTGTCCCATATATGTTTTGCATTCAGCCCTCAGATTAAATCATAATATAGAAGCAGAGGCTGCTATCAAGAATTTAGGTAGTTAAAGAATATAATCTGACATTCATTTTGTAACAATATATTTTGTTAGACTAATATATGTAGTTATAAATAACTGCTTGCAACAAATTCTTCTCAGAAGCTAGTATAGTCACTTGGTTTGTTAAGAATTATATATCTTTGTTGAAAACCAATACTGAAATTTCCCTGAGCCAGAAAAAACCAGTCCATACCACTGAACAATTTTGTATCATTAATATCCATCTACATTTTAGCCTTCCATCTATACCTAGGTCTTCCAAGAATGCATATATTGATTAAATAATAAAGGTAGGTGTTCCATACTCAAGTTCATTTACCATCAGCAATATATAGTCTAGTTTTCAACAGCATCACTAAATAAACCACTAAGGAAACCAATCATCTGGCATTCATAAACAACTGCAGTATAATATTTCTGCCAACATTGGTTAAATCTTGTGTGTGACATTTCATCATGGTATATGGTAAATTGTGAATGAAGTTTGTTGTGTGTATTGCAGAGTTTATAATATTCATTTATACAACCAAAGAAATGCACATGTGACATACACATATGCACAGTGTTTCACTTCTCTTGTATATTTTGGCATGTCTGTGCCATCCAAATTTAAAACTTGCTAAAATATAATAGATTTTATTCTTGCCTGTTGAGCATTCAGACTTTGAAAATATTTATTTTGAGCATCTTGAATAATATATTCATGTATATAATCTATTATACATATATTTTAGTCAGTTTTAAACCAGGTAATATGAACTCCCTGAGGATGGCAAAGACATGCCAAAACATGTAGGAGCATTGAGAGCCTATATGGATGTGATGTCATATGTACATTTGTTTCATTTTAAAACTTAATATTTTAAGCAAAATGCTTGGAATAAATAGCTTCAGTGCTTATATTTTGTTCACATTTTTGTAACATTCTAAGTGTCCCTCGGAGGTCTGGTTCTTTGCCCACTTTATTCACCATTATTTTTTTACTTGGTTACATGTTCAGTTATGTGGCCTGTAAGTCTGTAATTCACTATCTTATCCTTCTCACATTTAATTTATATTGGTTATTTATGACATTCATTGTTGACATATATGTAGGAAAACCATAATCATAATCATTCATTATAAATCATTGCCCATTTTCCTCATGTCATGTTGTTTTAGGACCTCAGTTTGAGTCTGTGTCCATCTTGTGTTATTTATGACAGTTCCAGTTGGTATGTTATATATATACACCTTTGAGAGATAAGATTGATGAATAATAAATTGGGATATATGTGATGCCCTTGTGTTTGTGTATTGGAGGGGGAAAGGTTTTCTTTTGCCGTCCCTAAGTGGTAAGTAAAATGTGAAAGTAAATGGAGCCACAAATTGTTGTCTGTTTTTCATTGGCCTGTATGTTGGAGATATGTTTTCGATGTTACGCATTTGCACACCTTACCTCAAAAATTGTAATGCCAGTATCTATATTATAAGATACATTAAATAGTGTCTAAACTGTGCTGCATGTTTGTTCTGATAAACATTGTTTTGCAGATAGTCCTACAATGAAGGTTCGTACATCATACATGGTTACCCTCAGTACTGCAGTGTTGATATGTAGCGTTGTTCTGTTGCTTGTAGTTTACAGTACGTGGCGCCTTGAGATACGTCTGTTTTGGAAAGACCACTTCGGAAAACTTGAAAATGGTAATTCAGGCAGACATATTTGTATGTAAAACACCTTGTACTATGCCTGTACACAGAATTCAAAAGTTAAATCATATATAGGATTCTTTCTCTTTATCTGCATGTTATATCAGTACAGTTACTAACTGGCATTCAGTACCTTTTTATATTGTCATTTAATTTAATGTTAATATATAAAAGTTCAGTATAATCCCTACTTTATACAAAACTGATATTCACTTCATTAATTTTGCAAAGAGAAACAAGTCATTGTACAAATAATTGTTACAGGATGTAACACATAGACATAATTCATATACACTAGTTTTACTTCAAACATTTGTCTGCATAATAAATATTTAACAGAATACAAGTAAAATAGACTCTGGCTCTATATAGTGTGAAGAAACATTTATTATGCATTTATGTTGAAGGCCCTGTATTGTCTTACTTCCAAGCAAAAAAAAAACTCTGCCACTTATTTTTATAAGAATTTCAGAAATTGTGGTAGAGGAAACCCAAGCCAAGATTGGTCTCAAGCACAGAAGACAAAGCAGTGGATTGTAGATGAGGGAAGGGAAGAAAATAGAGTAACTACTGTACTTTCTGCAGACAAGTCCAAATTTTTGCAGTTTTGGTACAACCACGGCAAACTGATTTTGGTAGTGGTCAGCTATTGCTGAAATAAAAGAATACAGGCTTTGTACACTACTGACCAAATTAAGGTGATCAAATTAATGAAGGTGGCAAATAGTACTCATATAGTCATGAGAAAGGCATTCAAAATTTATGTTGGAAGCCAGAAGGAATGAATCATATAATGGATCATGAAACATAGGATATGCATGTGTGCGCATTGAATGGACTGACCTGGCTCAAAGATGGAATCCAGTGGTAGGCTCTTGTAAACATAGTAATAAATATTCCAGTTCCATAAGAGTAGTGAATTTCTGGACCAGCTGAACAACTGTGAGCTATGCATGAAGCACTTGTTTCATGTAATTCAGTCATGACCAGGTGCAAACATACTATCAATTTCTGTACTCCAAAAACTCCATTTCTCATCAAGAAAAGTATATCATGTTGCATCCTTAAGCTAAAATTCATCCCTTCATGTGTGTGTGTGTGTGTGGGTACATGCACGTGCACATCTGTGAACCTATTCAACACATTTACAGCTACTCTTCATAACTGGAGGCTACTTTCTGTGATGACAAGGGTCCCACTTAGCTTGATGAGACATGGCAATCAAGTACAAAGATTATTTGACCTTATTTCACTTCACAATCCTAAAGTGTATCAGCACCTGGCTTCATATTCAGTATTACATATAGAAAATTATGTATTCCTCTCTTGTAATTAATTGCATTCAAATTTTAATTGTTGGGACTTGCACTTTAATTATTACATATTGTATTTATTTTCAGATGACAAAGAGTATGATATTTTTGTATGCTATGATCCAGCAGATGCAGAATTTGCTCTTGGAGTTTTAGTTCACACCTTGGAAAAAGTATACCACTATCGGTGTTTTGTGTATGAACGAGACAGTGTTGCTGGAGACTGTGAGTATCAAACACCTGTACAGTTATATATATATATATATATGATTATGAAAGGATTATATAAATACTAATATAATTTCACTGCAACCACAAATATAACAGATGGCTCTTGTTGCAGGGATGCCAGAGATATATACAATGAAGATCAGGTCAAGTAGACGTTTTCTAATGATTCTGTCACCAGCACTTGCTGTTAATAGTTGGTGCACATATGCTCTGTATGTTGCTATCGAAGCAATGTTGAATCTCCATTCCAAGATCATCTGTGTTGTACTTCAGGTGTGGCATTCATATTAAGTCTAAGTATGAATATCAAATGTCACTGTGTTTCACTAAACAAAGAGGGGGATACACAGACGTGCACAGTGAAGATATTATAAGCCCCTTTTGTGATCCTTCAAAATAGGCTAGTAAAAACTAGCAATTGACAATTGATCATATGAGCTGATAATTAAAATTTTGGCAGCACACACCTGGGTCCAAATGCTTTTCAGCACCCTCTGTCTACTTGCTTCCGTGAGCATGAGAAAACTTTGAAATATATAGTACATACAAATTAAACACATAAAGTTTATGTAGTGCAAATAGGTATGCTCAGAACATGAGTTATAAGAGTTACTGAAAATGTTGCTATGAGCTAATTAGGGCAGTTAAATACTGCAGTATTTTAAAGTGAGAACATATAGTGTGAGAGCCAAAGATGTGTTTCTAATGAGTAAGGGGACCACATTTGAATTTGACTCGTATATCTAACAAACAGACAGTTTTAGAATTAATCAATATGAATGCAGCTCCTTTACCACTGAATGTTGATATTTTGCTGTTTTAGGACATTCCATGGAAGAATTTGAAAACTGCTAATGGAACAAGTGATCACACATTACAACAAGTATTGAGAGTTGTGAAGAAAGTATATTGGGAATCTGCGGTAATGGAAAGGATGAATCCTGTGCTGAAAATATTTACTTTTCAGAGATATAAGCCATACACTTCAAATATATCAGATTCAAACCATGGAAATTCGGAGGAATCTCTCACACGTGTTTTGAGTGGATCTAAGGACAACATCATTAATTCTATTAAACATAGCAATACTGGAGTACATTTAGGTTCCAGAAGATTTTGGACATCATTACGAATAAACCTACCGTCAAAGAGACCCATAGATATGATGGCTGTTTCTTGAAATTCTTTGAAAATTTTGAAAACTGAATTATATGAATTATATCCTTCAAACAAAAATAATACCAAAGTTTCTGTTTAATTTAATATTGGTACATGAATTATAACAGGGTGGAGTTTGAGCATAGCTGAAACAGTATATATCCAGTGACTGTAATAAATATGTTTATTTGAATGCTCAGTTTTTCATTAGTGTGATTTGGATTTAAGGTTTTATTATATTGCAGTAATGCTGGAATTGGTATTATGTCATAATAATGATGCACTTCAGATGTAATTGAGTTATATAATTTTCAGTGGTGACACTACAGTAGGAACACCAAAATTTATATTTAAACAGTAGGAGATGAGTATGACCCCTTCCTACATAGGCTGACTCTATCCATGATAACAGGGTTCTCCTTTGGTGGTTGCCATTCACATGGTGATGAAATGCTTTGTTTCAATGGAATGCAGATGCTCATTACAGATCACAATAGCTTGCAATTATTCTGTGCTGAGGCATTTCAATTCAATTTACATCATCACACACACATTTCTGACAGTCCTTTTTGTATTGCCCCCTAATCTGTACCAAGTTTCATAAGTGGTACATCGCGCGGCATTTTCCAACAATGCATAAGTCAATATCTTCAAAGGTCAGGACATCTTTTTGGACATCTTGACCCTTGAAGATGGGACCGGTATGCGACACAATCAACCAGAAGAGTGAAGGTCTCAACTACAACATGGTGAAAGCCTGAAAACTCACAGTGTGCAAATAGTTTCCTTTTTTTTTTTCAGTCATCTAAATACTGTTAAGGAAGGAGTAGTTTCTTGTGTTGTTTCAATAATCTAAATAATGTTATGGAAAGAGTAGAAATTATAAATGTTTTTCTTCTTGTAAAGTGGACATAATCTGTAAGGCTAAAGACATTAAAGCTTCTCAAGCCAATGAAAATATTAAAAATCATATATCTTACTTACTGAATAGCCTACAAAATAGTCAAACAAGTTCATGTAACTCTGGCAGAAACACATAGTTCACACCAGCACTCATGTATTATGTTACGTGTATTCCTGTCTCTTGGGCTGCTTGCTTGGACAAGAACACTGGTATCAATTGCTACAGTGCCTTCTGAATATGGCATATGACTTGTTCCTCCACATTTCTTACACACATATGACTTCTTATATTACAGATGAAAGTGGTAGAGAACGTACATAACCAGGCGTCACCATCTATGCTCCAATCTCTAGCCTTATCACATACATTTTGTGTGATAAGTTGACTATTTTTCCAAGATATGTACTGGTCTTTATTTTTATGAGTATGTCTATTCACATCTATAAGCACACAAATACATTTCAACATTCTCTTCCAAACATGAATATAAAATGATTAATACATTAATCAAATGGGGCAAGAATAAGATAATTGATTAAACACACTGTAGAGTCAACATGTATCTTAATAACAGCTGTGAGATATGAAAGTAATATTTTATTAAATTATGTCCTGGATGTGATGTTTGAACTACAGAATTATGAGTATGCACAGATGACACATACAGATAAATATGGTACATGAATATTTCCACAACTGATACCTTATACTACATAGGTTCGAAATGTTTACCATTTCTTTGGTGCTTCAACTGCACTATTTATACTTTCTATGACTGAGAAAACATGTCTTTGATATAAAAAGAATCATTAATACACATAAACCTCTGGAACACTACCAGTAATAGGACTTGCACATGATTCAACATTAGGTATATCTGTAATCCTTAAACTCCGAATATGTTATATAATTTACAAGCCTACAACCAGGCCCCAGAAGTGCCTTTGTAGTGCACACAACAAACATTAAACCACTCTGACAGGATGGCCTGTATCACTTTATTTGCTGTAATGATAAGCTGAGCTATATGCCATTCAGTTCATGATTTCTGTAATTTATTTAATTTTAATAATATAATGAGCTTCATATGTAAAATAGTCACTGATAATTATAAAGTTGTTACAAATATGAAACTTAAAATGCATTTGCATTTTTTCAGTTTTTGATGCTCCATTATGACCAAAATACAGCACGGTCTGATAAAATGACCCTGGAATAAACTGAAAACTGCCTTCAGCAGAAAAAGTATTTGGTCCCAAGCACACAGAATGGAAGTCCACATGAAATTACCTCTAAAACTGGAAAATGTTTAACAAAAAAACAATAAGTATAAACAATAATTTAACAGAAAACACTCATAATTTCTTTTAATATGTGGTGCTTTGTGTACATATAATTTTGTTTTGAAATATCCTTATGACATTCCAAACATACATGAAATAACACAGCATGGTTGCTGAGAAAATACGTATAGAGTACATTTAGAAGTCTGCTTGGCAGCAAGGAGATAGAAATAAATAGAATGAGACAACAGAGGAAAGAAAACAATTGTAAAAATATGTGCTGTTAGTAATAATATAGGGTATATAAAATTAATATGAACTTCTGAGCTGTGATGTGGGCCATAATGGCATATGCATGACGTTTTCTTTGAAGAAGTAGTGGGGTTCAATTTCAGGTATTTTGAAAATCTGTTCTTATGTAAAATGTGCAGTAACATTATTTTTAGTTATGCTTCTGAACAGGTAATGCTTATGTTGACCGTCAATATATTTTAGAATGTCAGTAGATTAAATTATTCTGAACGTAAGGAAGAACTTTTTGCTAGATAATGTTACATCTCAACTGAGTAGAAAAAAATCAGAAAAATTAACTGTGCATCTTTGTGTTCCATTATTGAACGATACTTGTCAACTTAACACGTGCTGTGTTTTCGGAACCCAAAATTATTAATACTTTCTGACACGTGAATAAGATGTAAATATTTAAACATATATATATGTGTGTTTAAATATATATATATATATATATACACACATATATTTATATATATATATACGTATATTTATATTTAAACACACACATATATATATATAGATATATATATATGTTTTTAAATATTTACATATTTCTGCCAGGATATGACTCTCAGTATTTTTCCATTGAAAAGTAATGCAGGTACTAATTTCTTAAATATTATGGAATGAAAGCTGCTTTTATTCATTACACACACTTATCTTCTTCTGTAAGCCTACAATTTAATGCAAATCATATTGTACATTAAATGGTGACAAACACCAATATCTTAATGTAATACAGTTCTTGAAACTGGGGAAATGGACAGTTTTTGATGTTTAAAAAACAGTAAATCCTTTTTTGAGTTTTCAGAGATTATCTTTGGCTGAAGCAGATAAGTGCATGGGAATATAGCATATTTTGGAGATACTATTTCTGTTAGTTACATACAGCAATCACTGACTGAGAATACTGATTCTGAAATTGTACCCTGTTTCAAATGGAGAGTTATAAAATACTAGTACTGTAAAAAGGTATTACATTCAGGCAGACATGTGCCTTTCATTTTTTATCTAAAGGCTTTATCTGTAAGCTCAATGAATTCGTTTTATTCTGTTTATTTACCCTGCAACTTCAAGGCTGATAACACTGTGAAATTCAAAAAATTTCTTATGGCTTTACTGTGCTGCTTCTTAACTTCTGATAAAATATTATTTTAAAAGTCATACCACAGTAAAAAAATATGAAACTAAGCAATATGTATGTAACATATTATAATCCATTAAATGTGACATATGAAGTAAAATATGTAACAATGAATGCATGTACAAAGAGGAAGAACTGTCACTATGAAGGTCACACTTTCAGTGAAAGTTCCTCTGTGTGTGTGTGTGTGTGTGTGTAGCTGTGTCAGCACAATAGGCTGACAGAACTACATATGTAATTTACAGAATCTTTTCTTTATCACATGTATGATCTTAGACATTACAAAAATATTCTGATTTTGTTTCATTAATCTACATTTCACCATTTATTAAAGATATTACTGAAGCAGTATATCTTACATAAGTTTCATACCAATGTGTGAAATGCAATGAGAGTATCAAAAACTGTGAAATGCCGACATCATTCCTCTTAGTGGTAAAATGTGTGATCTACCACCATAATACTCTTGCTGAGCTACACATTCGGTTTTGTCTCTATCAGACCATCATAATACAGTAAAATGGTGGTGGAGTGAATGATGAAGTACTATGTAGGAAGTACTTTTCATTTGCATTGTGAAGGTAAGAAAGCATATTTTGGCCTCGCCTGCATTTCTGCATAGAATGTCTTTCTATGGTGGCCATGTCTAAGAAGTACTGACATGAATATTCCTTATCTTGTCTCTCTTACATAGCAAAACAAGGAGAGGGAAGGGAAGGAAATAATGATTTTTGTCAGCACTGCCTGGAAAAACATAAGCAAGTCTTTGATTTGGAAATACTAGCCACAGCATGTTTAAATGTATGCAAAAGAGACATTTATAATGTAAATCATAGGTCACAGAGCCATATATAAGTGAAGAAGTGTGTTTATTTTTATCCATGTGTTTTGTTAAATTAGTTTGTGATATTGGTCTTATGACGGTAAAAAATAATTGCACAAGATATTTCCCATCCAATGTGTAGGAACAAATACGGATATCAAGAAATGAAACTTCACATAGGTCTGAGTATGAAATCAATCATCCAATTGTGATGTAAGGTGGGTACAAAGTATGTGTGATGCCAACGTGATATCCTTCATGCTATGTAATGCTTGCATGAAAAAAAAAGAACCAAAGAATAACTTAAAAAATAAAAAATACCATTAAATATCCAGAAATTTTGACAGTGCAAAAAATAGCCAAAATAAAATATTTGCCAAACATATATGACACATCTGAAACTTGATACAGTTTTACTATGACATATTATTCCCTACTAATTATGCGATTTTATAATCTTTTAACAACCATGCAGGACAAAGCTGATACATTTACAAGATTTGTTAAAAGTAGAGGTCAAATCACTGGTGTCCAAGTACATGACTGTAGGACTGGATATATTTTTTTTTTATTTATTACAATTCAGTAGAGGCAGATGTAATGACATGTCCAAGAATTTTAATTACTGCAATAAATTCTGGAAATCCTACATTTTGCAGATTAAGAGATGAAGAGATGTGATATAAAATACTAAAGCATGCTTTTTACATTTATGAAAGACAATTAAATGTAGTTTTTTGTCTCAGTGAAAACCACCTGTGCAGTGAGGAGTTCAATAATTTCAATAAAGCCTTTTACAAATTGTTCACAGGAAACCGGTGCTTTTGGATATAGGAAAACAGTAGGTGTACAGCACACTAGTAAAATTTCACAGCACATTGGCTAAACACAACTCTCTACTATTTATATAGTTAATTTCTTAAAGATTATACACACAAATACTAACTGCATATTTTTCTCTACCATATACACATTTATTTTCATGCAGACTGAAAACACCAAACTGTTTCCTGCATTTTTAACTATAAAAAACAGAAAGACAGCAACTTCTCAGTTATCTGTATGTGGATTAATAGATATCTGATAGGAAAATAATATTGATTTTCTTTATGCCTTTATGTGAGAAAACTGGTGTATAGTGTGATGGAACACCTTTTATATGGCCAACAAGCAATTTGTATGAAGTGAGGCCATATATAAGGCAGGTTACTAATTAATCATTCAGTCAATTAGTCAACTGATTACAGCAAATCTGATATAACACACATGGTACAATCCAGGCATTTATTTCTAAACAACCTTTTCCTTGCATTTCTTTCCTTGTGCAGCTGCCTTTGTTGATTTTCAAGGTTTCCTTCACAAGGAAGACACATGTTTGCACAGAGCAGTAACTTCCAAGGGTAAGGCAGTGCAGTAGAGGATCAGTGTGAAAATGGTAATGTGAATTAGTCACTGGTTTAGTTGCTTTTTTTTTAACAAACCATAAAGTTAGACACTTAGAAATAAATGTAAACAATTCGGAAAATCACAGACTATGGACTTACCTTGCTCCAAACTTATGCTATTTTACAGCAACAATATAGGTATTTCACTGCTTGTCCAGAAATGTTAAAAATATTGAAATACTAAAACACATAAAAAATTTATAAGTATAATAATTACAATATTGTGATATTAAAATCATATAATAGTGAGCAGTTCCAACTGTAAGTCCATAGTTGTTTACATTCTGTACAGAGCATGCATACTTACACTTCGAACTGCTCACTATTATGTAATTTTAATATAACAATATTATAATTTTTATACTTATAAATTTTTAACATATTTTTGAATTTGAACGATTTAAACATTTCAAAACATGCAGTGTAATACCTAGACAAACATGTTGGGCTTACATTACTTTGTTCTATAACTCCCTGAGGATGGCATGCCAGTACCAAAATATGTGGGAGTTTTAATACTTTTATGAATTGTATTTTATTCAGTGCATTTATTGGTGTATATATTGAAAGTATATTCTGTATACATACGTCCAAATTATTTTCTCTGCTATCTGTTGTATCTCTTACCATTAACCTGGATATTTCAGAGTTTATTTAATACTGAAGTGTAACAAATAAATGAGTATGTCTGAAGTCAAACAGAGTGCAATAGGTGAAGCTGACAGTAAATACCCTGTATGTAGACTGCAGTATTTGTAAAAACATATTACTTCCACTACACAGCACTGTTTTTACACACACAATTTTTTGGCACCTGATAATCTTCCCTATCCCGGTACTTTTACGGGTTATGTAATAGTGCTGTATTAACTGTGCAGGTTCTACAAGCAATGGCAAAAAGTGATCATGGCCTATTTGTGACATCTATGTGGAAGAGCATGATAAAACTATTGAAGTCCCTAAACTGGGATATTCAGTGCCTCAGCCAAGATTTGAACTGAATGTGCACATTACTGAGTGGTCAGTCAAGATCTGTAACAATGAAACAGATTATACATACAAGTACAAAATTTAAAAAAATTACTCTTCTCTCCACACATCAGTAATCAGTACATCAGTTTTCACGCATTACCTTCCTTACTGCACTGCAGTTAATATTCCTGGAAGAAACATTATGGCCCAGCATATTTTAATGAGAAACACATATCACATACAATTAGTTCCTGTGTTTTGTTTTTGATCATAAAACCATCAGGAGCTTTAAACCCTGCTTACTCCATGGAAGAGAGAAAACTTATTTATAAAATGACATTGTGTAGCAGTATTTACATGTAATATTAAAAATGTCTGAGATTGTAATGTTACATTAATATTTTTATATCATTAAAGTCACTGAACATAGTTCATTTTCATGCTTGAACATCTCAATTTAAGTTGCTTAAGACACTTTAGTTTCACCATTAAAGCCTGGGATGAAAGGGAAATTTGAACATGTTATTATGTAGTGTGGTTTAAAACAGTTGAATATATGTTTCACTGAGTTGATTGACAAAATGCTCGAATTATTTTTATCACACACATTTTTCCACAATTAATAGGGAGCTGACAACTTGGACAACCACTTAACACATATAAAAGTCACAGTATTCATCAGGCTTGGTGTATGGGGTGGGCAAGAACTTTATGTGTCTGCACAGTTTAGAACATATGTGGTCACAACTACATGGTACCTAATTAGCATCACCTCAGTTTAATGACGAAGTATTAGCTAACAGGTACTTAACCATTTAAAACAGTAACTTCTTTAGATACTACTGGCATAATATGTTACTGATGTTCAAATTAGTTTCTCCAAATGAATGCTCTACTGTACATGAGCATGGTGCCACAAGAGGTCCAATGAAGGTTTACCGGAGTTGTTGCAGAATTTTATGCCAATGTAAAGCAATGTCAGATATTTCAAACAAGGAAAGGGATGAGGGTTCACAAACAAGGGTATAATGGCAGGGTCCAATTCTGTTTCCTAGCACTGAATAAGGGGTCATGTTCAAAGCGACATATTTCTCTGAAACATTACTAGAAAATCTTCTGATAGCATTTGAGAAGACTGAAACTGTTATGCACAATTTAAATGATGTATAACATCATGTTTTTTCTCACTGCAGCACATTAAATGCTTTGCAGCTGGGTCACTGAAATTTTAAAATATGCATACACAGTGTGTTAATAAAATTGCTAAGTAGCATACTTTTGAAACCAAAATATTTATCTCTGATAGTCTGTCTTTTGGCATATCACACAATGGTACAGCATACTCCTGATTATCCAAGCACAGACAATCCAGGTTGCATTTTATCCACCATGTATTGTTTTTTCATACACATATTCTTAATTGTAGACACATTAGAATTAGTCCTTCATCTTTTCCTGTGTTTGAAAAATGAGAAAGAAGGGATGAATGGGAAACAGAATAAGATATTTTTAGCAGGCACTTGACCTCTCTCAGCATGTGTTTTGCCATAATAACCAGTCACTGTTTGCCAGCTCCAGTACATTGTAGTGTATGCATAGGAAAAACGGTTAAAGAAAATATTACAGATGCTTTTCGGTAATTCATACAAATTTTTCCCGTCAGTGACATCAAAACTGGAGTGTGCTGTGGTTCATATAATAATTTATACACAGTTTCAGTGATGTGTCAGGATGCTATCAGATATTACCTTTCCTTTTTAGCAGACATGAAATTATATGTTTCATATCTGTAATGCTTATTTTATGCTAATAATGTCAATCTAAGGCAAAATACTTTAAGGTGATAACGGTTCCCTTTTATCTTCCACTTCAGCATGTGTAATTAATGTCAGAGACTGGATTAAGCTAATATATTTGAACTTGCTTTCAAATTTCATTACTACAGTTGAAAATTTGAAAGAAGTTAGAGAAGATTCAATTTATGGTAACAAACACTTGTTTATCACAGCAGTAAACACTACAATACCGAAAGTTTAAGTTACTAAGACAACACTAATTAAATTTACTTTAAAATCCAGAATTCTGTTTTAAAAAACTACCTCACTGTGGACAAAGTAATTACAGGCAATTAAGCATGTACATTCTCTTTGGCATCCCAAAGGGAAATGCATGTGTCTGATTGTTTATGCAAGCATTTACAGCTACGATTCAGAAGCATTCTTTAACCCCAAAATTCCTATAGAAAATAAGGAACATTTTAAGTCAATAAACTGTACATCAGTCATAAAGAAGGGTCAAATGTGAATAAATACTCGTAATTACATTAAAGAAGCATATTAATTTTATAGCATGAAGGTGGAAAGTCCTAATGGTGTTCACAGTTTAAGGGCCACTGCAAAGTAATAAAACACATTCTTGCATGTCTGGTTTCACATCCAGCTACATAAACTTTCTGTATATATTCTATGGCCATAACACAAATACTAACAAATTTGCCAGTAGTGTAGTAGTAACACTTATTTACAAACAGGCTGTTAGAGTACTGGGGGGACACTGTAAATTCAATGACTGCTATTGTCTTTCTTTTGACATCTATTATACCCAATAAAATTATCCTATAAAAATATAAGCAGAAGTTTTACTGTCAATTGAGAACTATAAATTATAAAAAAAGAACAAAAGTCACCAATTGTGGTTAACTGGAGAGTACAGAATGACTGGTACAACAAGACTAATCTAGACCTTCAGTGCTTGTGAAGTTCTGAGTCCTGAAGATTAAATAACCACAAACTGAAATTGCTCCTTTAATATAACATGAGTGAAGAATTTAAATATCATATATTAAAACGTATTAATCTTTCCTTTAAAGTAACCTGTTTTCTCAAGGCTTATTGAGGTAATAATGAAAAGAAGAGAAAGCTATACTGGCCCAGTCTTATCCATGTAACTGACACCTTTCAAACAAGGACTTCCAGGCTCTCATGTGAGTTTGTAAGCAATGTTCCTCGTTTGCTGGTCCCAATGGCAGTGCATACATTGCCTCCACTGCCAGTAGTTGCCATTGACATTTGGTTCAGCTCCTAATAAATTAAATCAGTGCTTGTATTACTTATCAGAATGTGTGCTTCCTTATGAAACAGCTGTTCCTATATGTGTATTCAGATCAATTTATCCAGGAAGCAATAATAAATTCTACAGAAAACATAAGGAGTGCCAAATTTCATTCAAATTCTTTTAGTCTTCAAAGAACTACACATTTATACAACTTAGTAATCCATATATGTGTACTGATGTCCATGAATACAAATTCCAAATATTTGAGTGATAAAACCTCCAAATTTTGCGCAGTCACCATGTTTGTAACTACAGAATGAGAACAATGTTTTTCATAAAATTACTATCAACAAACCATACAACATTTCATATACCAATTTCCAATGGTCTGTTGCATCAGATCATCATCAATCTGAAAGTTAGTAGAATACATATTTTGTAAAGATGACATATATATATATAAAACACTGAAGAATGTAATCTCAACTGAAGTTTCACGTTACACAGATATGTTACCATATCAAATTTGAGATTCTACATTAAGAGACACAGACACAACTCTCACTTATTTCATACAAACAATCAGATCCACAGTATTCACACAAGATTTAAAACCAACTTACATCCACCTACAGATAATTTAACAAAGTTTCAAAAGGGAGTGTACTACTCAGCAATCAAAATTTTTAACAACCTTCCGCATGAAATCAAAGACTTAGCCAATGATATATTACCGTTTCAGAATGCTTTGAAGAGGTTTTTACTTACAAATTCCTGTTATAATAGTAAGGAATATTTTAATTAACAGAGATACTCCATTGAAATTTAAATGAACAATTAGTTTTAAGTACTTAATGCTGCACTCTATTTAAAACTAAGATTCTTCCAACACTATGTATATTATATTAGTATGTAAGTGACAGTGTCTATATCCACAGGATTGTATCCTAATTTGGATTTATAGAATGCAAATAAATTACATTACATTGCATTACATCTCAGACACGAGCGCTGTCATTGGTATACTTAATGCTAAAAACTAGTGAAGTACAATGATGGGACCGACTTAACTTGTGTGATGTTCACATTATGTGTAAATGAAAATCTTCCCAAAGTTTCAAAAGCTTTGTGTATGTGTGTGTTTTGGGTGAACTGTGGGGGGGTCCAGGACAGACATGTGAATATCATATCATATCATTAAACATCATATCATATCATATATCATATCATATCGCATCATACCATTAATGTACCTTTGTTTATACTTGCAAAATATGGAATGCAGTCTTTGGAACTGAAGACACTAACCTGCTTAGGACTGACTGCCTGTCTGCTATGCCTGTGTGGGGGCAAGTGGAGGCGTATTGAGGCCCAGAACCTCTTGTGTGCTCGACTTCTATCACCCATTCCAAAACAGTGCCCCTCTGACCTCCATTCCACCAAATGAACTGCATGCAGGAGAGCAGGAAGGCTGTCACCTTGTGCATTTTTTGCTGATTCACACTTTGGAAGTGGCTAAAGAAAATCAACGTATTTTAATGTTTTAAGGATTATTACTTCTTAACAGATAACAGTAATTCATTACACTATATTTCTTCCTTTTAAAAAAGACTCATATTATGACAAAAATGGACCCTCTTCAGATAAATAAAATAATTAGTAACTCTCACTCTCTTTGCTCCAACTACAGTTTCTTATCTTAAATCACTTCAGTCCAGTTCATATTCCCCCTAGGTACTAAAGTTTTCTGAATGAGGACTTCCAATGAAGTTTCCCTAATAAATTTCATTGTCTGTTTCCCTCATGCATTTTACATGTCCAATCCAGTACATTCTCCAGTACTGAATTAGCATAATGGAAGCGGGGAAAAAGTATAATCTATGAAGTATCTTCTGATGTATCTATTAATTCAGCTGTCTCTTTTACAAATATTTTTGACTGCTGCATCCTCAACTATCAAGGACATGAGGCAGGGTATGTGGCATATATGGGGAGAGGAGAGGTGCGTACAGAAATTTTGTGGGGAAATATGAGGGAAAGAGACCACTTGGAACACTTAGGCATCAATGTGAGTGCAATATTAAAATGGATCTTATAGAAATAAGATGAAGGAGAGGGCATGGACTTGATTGTTCTGGCTGAGGAGAGGGACAAGCCACAGGGTCTTTTGACATGGTAATAAGCCTTTATGTTCCATAAAATGCAAAGAATTTCTTTACTGGCTGAGGAACTATTAGCTTCTCAAGAAGGACTCCGCTCCATGGAGTTAGTGGCCTCATATTTATGGATATTCCATAGCCTTAAAACCATTCAAGGCCACAGGCATACCCACAAGTTCCCAAACTCACAACTTGGAACGTGAATGAGAAGCAGTACAGCTTTCTGCCATTAGGTGCCATAGTATCACTACCCGAGTCAGGTCTGAGTGTTGCAGCCTCTGAACTACTTCTCAGTGATAGTTTATTGTTATGAGTGTTACATGTGATCCATAATTTTCTATTGGATGACTTTAAGAAACATCCCATTTGTATTAAGTTCTACATCAGACTTTGGAAAACTGCTCTGGAATCACAGGAAATCATATCCTGGTTTACCAACAACACAGCAACCAAACAGCAGTCCTCTCAATATAAAAGCATGTCTTCAATGTGTCCAAGAAAAGTGAGGCAAGTCAGGCTAAACATCAAGAGAATGTTGGTGACCCTTTCTGTTCATCAGGAATTTGTTCCTCTAGGCCAGACTTTTAATCAGCATTGCTACTGGGAAGTTTTGTAACGTCTGATGGCACAAGTCCAAGAAAAGCATCCAGAACAACAGTGGAACCACAACTGGTGGTTTTACCAATACAATGAACCAATTTGTACTGTTCTGTCAGTGTGGCAACTTTTGGCTGCTGGAAATTTGCCTGTGGTTATCCTCCCCCTTACTTGGCTAATTTAGATCCTTGTGATTTTTCTTGTTTCTGGGAATGCAACTGCAGCCATATGGATGCTACTTCCATTAAAAGAGCTCACCCTCCAATATGCCATGCAAATGCAGAGAGGGGATACATACATACATACACACATACATACATGTTGCTTTGTAATATCATAAGAGCTTGTAGGCTCAATAGTAATGATGTAAAGCATGTCATATAAGTCAATATTAGACAATTAACTGACAAAGTCAGAAGTAATTACATATACATTTTTACAAAGAGATTCATTAGTAAACATTGTATACTGGAATGTAACCATTTAACATTAACACAAATCTTAAAATGTTTAGTAATATGGAAATTCCCAAAGCTAGCCAACCCACACCTCATCTGTAAGAGGGTCATTCATGTATTCTTCTACTGAGTAGTAGGCTTTTTCTAACAAATACTTTTTTAGGTTAGTCAAAAAACCTTTATTTTGCAAAATCAGTTCAGCTATATTGTTTGGTAGTTTAACTGAATTCTGTATCTTGTACTATAGTTGTGAATAGTGAAATTAAATGTATACAGTTGTAGGTTTCTAGACAAAAATCTCATCAGGGAAAATATATACTGAGAAGACAAAGTCATTATGCCTAATCTTGGGAATAGAGGTCTGCAAGATGTTCTGACATTATTTCCAGTCATTAATCTAATTACCCTTTTTTGCAATTTAAACACTTTAACGCTTTCATTATAGTTACCCCAAAAAGCTATACCATATTCCAATATTGAGTGAAAATAAGCAAAATATATCATTTTAATAGTGGTTGTGTTACAGTGGGATAACACTGATCGAATAACGAAGCAAGCACTGCTTAATTTGGGTAAGAGTTTATCAATATGGTTTTTCCAATTTAGGAACTTGTCCATTTCTAGGCCAAGGAATTTTAAACTGTCAGTTTCTTTAATAACATTCAAATAGCTGAGATGATTATGTTCTTCTTTTCTTTTTGGGAGGCTAAATTTTATTATATTCGTCTTGTCAAGATTTAAAGTTAATCCGTTTACTAAAAACGATTACTTTATGCGGTGTATTGTATCACTGACTTTAGCATGTAACTCCATAATATTGGTGGCTTGGATTAATATACTAGTGTCATCTGCATAGATAACTGGTTTTGCAGTTTGTTGTATTATGTGTGGTAGATCATTTATGTAAATTCTAAATTGCAGCGGTCCCAGTACTGAGCCCTGGGGCACCCCAATGGTTACAGTTTCCCAATTGGAAGAATGATTCCCTCCATTAATAGTAATGGTCACCTTTTGCTGTCTATTTGTTAAGTAAGCTTTAAACCAACTGTGATAAGTTTCTTGAACTCCATAATAGAATAATTTCTGTAGTAAAACAGAATGATTGACACTATCGAAAGCTTTGGGTAAGTCATAAAAAAGTCCTGCTATCACCTGTTTCTTATTTAGTGAACTAAGTATTGTGTTCATTAATGAGAAAATTGCATTTTCTGTGCTATTCCCTCTTCTGAATCCATATTGTTCAGAAACTATTTTTCTGTTCAAGTTTAGGTGTTGATTTAACCTGTTAAACATCATTATTTCCAACACTTAAACAATGATAATAATAAAGCTATGGGTCAGTAGTTTGACTTATTAGTTCTCTTGCCCTTTTTATATACTGGTAGAACTAATGCATACTTGCATCTGTCCGGAAAGATGCCATTAGTTAGGGAAAAATTACAGATGTGGGAGAAGGGCTTACTTATAACTTTTGCACAGTATTTTAAGATCATGTTAGAAATACCATCATAACCGGATGATTTCTTTGTTTTCAAGGTAAGTATCATGTTTATTACCTCATTTTCTGTTACTGGAATGACTTTCAATTCTGTGTATTCAACATTATTTATTTTTGTTAAAATTTCTATAGATTTGTTTATGTCAACATGTTTACTATCTGAGTTCTCCACCACATGGATAAAAAATCATTAAATGCTTTAGCTATTTCATCAGGTATAGTAGTAGACCCAGTATCAGTATTAATTTTAGTGACTGGATTATAAGGGTGAGATGAACCCATAGAATCTTTAACTATATTCCATGTTGTTTTCATTATGTTGTTGGAGTGATGAATCTGATGTCTAATTTGATTTTTTTTTTTTTTTTTTCTTTTGTGTTT
>Ga0123355_10002844_pt1 | contig 24598 bp, 24 predicted proteins | sample TergutEmb28metaG_3_FD_89872 | JGI IMG/M metagenome (GOLD analysis project Ga0123355, IMG submission 89872) | Embiratermes neotenicus P1 segment gut microbial communities from Petit-Saut dam, French Guiana - Emb289 P1 | ecosystem: Host-associated > Arthropoda: Insects > Digestive system > Gut ... | reverse complement strand
CGCCGTCGACGCCCGCGCCGGAGGGGGCTGCTGCGGCGCCGGACTCAGGCGGGGATGATCTCGCCGGTGGCTTGCGGGCCACCGGCTCACCTGAGGCCGCCGACCCCCCGGCAGACGCCGGCGACGACGTCGAGGGCGCCAGGCTGATCGCGCTCAACATGGCGCTGAACGGCACCTCGCGCGAGGAGACGGACCGCTACCTGTCCGAGAACTTCTCCTCGCTGGGCGACCGCGCGAGGCTGCTCGACGAGGTCTACTCGTCGGTCCAGAGCTAGGCGTGACCCCAGGCTAGGCGAACGTCCGTTCGCCTCTCTAGACTCCATAACGTGGATCAGCTGGTCGTCTCGGGAGCCCGGGAACACAACCTCAAGGACATCGACGTCTCGATCCCGCGCAACTCGCTGACGGTGATCACGGGGCTGTCGGGGTCGGGCAAGTCGTCGCTCGCGTTCGACACGATCTACGCCGAGGGGCAGCGCCGGTACGTCGAATCGCTGTCCGCGTACGCCCGGCAGTTCCTTGGTCAGATGGACAAGCCCGACGTCGACTCGATCGAGGGCCTGTCGCCGGCGATCTCGATCGACCAGAAGACGACCTCACGCAACCCGCGGTCGACGGTCGGCACGGTCACCGAGATCTACGACTACCTGCGGCTGCTGTGGGCGCGGATCGGGCATCCCCATTGCCATATCTGCGGCCGCCCGATCAGCGGCCAGTCGGCGGAGCAGATCATTGACCAGGTGATGGAGCTGGCCGACGGCACGAGGTTCATGGTGCTGGCGCCGATCGTCCGCGGCCGCAAGGGCGAATACGGGAAGCAGCTGGAGGAGCTGCGGACCGAGGGCTTCGGCCGCGTCAAGGTCGACGGCGAGCTGCGCCGGCTGGACGAGGAGATCACGCTCGACAAGAAGTTCAAGCACGACATCGCCGTCGTCGTCGACCGGCTGGTGATGAAGGACGACGTCCGCAAGCGGCTCGCGGACTCGGTCGAGACGGCGGTGGCGCTGGCCGAGGGCCTGGTCGAGATCGAGCTGGTCGACAGTGACCAGATACAGACCTACAGCGAGCGGTTCGCGTGCCCCGTTCACGGCCCCAGCCTGGTCGAGCTGGAGCCGCGGATCTTCAGCTTCAACTCCCCGCACGGCGCCTGCCCGCGCTGCACCGGGCTCGGGTCGCAGATGGAGATCGACCCCGAGCTGGTGATCCCCGACCCGACGCTGTCGATCGGAGAGGGCGCGATCGCGCCGTGGACGGCCGCGGCGTCCGATTATTTCGACCAGTTGACCGCCGCGATCGCCGAGCGCTACGGGGTCGACCTCGATATTCCGTGGCAGGACCTGCCCCAGGACCAGCGGGACTTCTTCATGTTCGGGACGGGGGGCGAGCGGCTGCAGGTCGCCTACCGCAACCGGTTCGGCCGCCGCCGCACGTACACGACGAGCTTCGAGGGGGTCATGTCGAGCCTCCAACGGCGCTACAAGGAGACCGACTCCGAGTTCATGCGGGAGAAGATCGAGGAGTACATGACCCTGCGGCCGTGCCCCGAGTGCAACGGCGCCCGGCTGCGGCCGGAGTCGCGGGCGGTGCTGGTGGCCGGGACCCCGATCCACGAATACACCGGCTTCTCCGTGCGGCGAGCGCTCGCCTGGATCGCCGGTCTCGAGCTGTCCGAGCACGACCGCCGGATCGCGCGCCTCGTCCTGCGCGAGATCGAGGAGCGCCTGCGGTTCCTCGATGACGTCGGCGTCGGCTACCTGACGCTCGAGCGGGCGGCGGCGACGCTGTCGGGCGGGGAGGCGCAGCGAATCCGGCTGGCGACGCAGATCGGCTCTTCGCTGGTTGGCGTCCTGTACATCCTCGACGAGCCGTCGATCGGGCTGCATCAGCGTGACAACGCGCGGCTGATCGCGACCCTGAAACGGCTCCGGGACCTCGGCAACACGGTGCTGGTCGTCGAGCACGACGAGGGCACGATGCGGGCCGCCGACCATCTGCTCGACATCGGGCCCGGAGCCGGCGAGTACGGCGGCCGGGTCGTCGCCGAGGGGACCGCCGACGAGGTCGCGGGCGTCGCGGACTCGCTGACCGGCCAGTTCCTCGCCGGGACCAGGTCGATCGCGCCGCCCGCCCGCCGCCGCAAGCCGGCGGGCTACATCGAGATCCGCGGCGCCGCCCAGCACAACCTCAAGGGGATCGACGTCAAGGTCCCGCTGGGAGTGCTGTGCAGCGTCACCGGCGTGTCGGGCTCGGGCAAGTCGACCCTGGTCAACGAGGTCCTGTACAAGGCGGTTTCGAACCGGCTCGGCCGGACGCGTGTCAAGCCCGGCGCCCACCGCGCGATCAGCGGCCTCGAGCAGCTCGACAAGATCATCGCCGTCGACCAGTCGCCGATCGGGCGGACGCCGCGCTCGAACCCGGCGACCTACATCGGCCTGTTCGACCAGATCCGCGACCTGTTCTCGAAGACCCAGGAGGCCCGCGCACGCGGATACAAGCCGGGGCGCTTCTCGTTCAACGTCAAGGGTGGGCGATGCGAGGTGTGCCGCGGCGACGGGCAGATCAAGATCGAAATGCACTTCCTCCCGGACGTATACGTGCCGTGCGAGCAGTGTCACGGCAAGCGCTACAACCGCGAGACGCTGGAGGTTCGCTTCAAGGGCAAGAACATCGCCGAGGTCCTGGAGATGCCGATCGAGGAGGCGCTCGACTTCTTCGCCCATATCCCCAAGATCCAGCGGCGGGTGCAGACGCTGCATGACGTCGGGCTGGGCTACATGCGGCTGGGGCAGCCGGCGACGACGCTGTCCGGCGGCGAGGCCCAGCGGGTCAAGCTCGCCGCCGAGCTCGCGAAGGTGGCGACAGGGCGGACGATCTACATCCTCGACGAGCCGACCACGGGGCTGCACTTCGCCGACATCCAGCGGCTGCTCGAGGTGCTGGAGCGGCTGGTCGAGGCCGGCAACTCGGTGGTCGTGATCGAGCACAATCTCGACGTGATCAAGGTCTCCGACTACCTGATCGACCTCGGGCCGGAGGGCGGCGACGGCGGCGGCGAGGTGATCGCGACGGGCACCCCCGAGCGGGTCGCGTCGGTTCCGGAGTCGCTCACCGGCCGCTTCATCTCCGACCTGCTGCCGGAAGCTCGCGGCCGGCGCGCGGTTGCGGCCAAGGCGGAGGAGGCGGCCGCCGCCTGAGGGCCCTTAGGGCCCGTAGAAAAACAATCTGCGGTTTTGACGGCGTCTGGACGCACCGGCTGCCAGCAAGCCAATCAATACAACTGGCTTAGTAGCAATACACTCACCGGGGATCTCCGATGCCCATCGTTCCGCACTGGTTCCTCCCCACCAACGGCGACTCCCGCAGCGACCTCAGTCTCGGCAACGCGGTCGGCGTCGAGGGGAGTCGCGTCCATCAGGACGGCGACCACCGCGCGCCTGAGATCGGCTACATCGGCGAGATCGCGCTGGCCGCCGAGCGGCTCGGTTTCGCGGGCGCGCTCACCCCGACCAGCTCGTGGTGCGAGGACGCGTGGGTGATGACGGCGGCTCTGACCCAGCTGACGCACCGCTTCAAGTTCCTGGTCGCCTTCCGACCGGGGTTCCAGTCTCCGACGCTGACCGCGCATATGGCGGCGACGTACCAGCGGATCTCCGGCGGCCGGCTGCTGCTCAACGTCGTGACCGGTGGTGACGACATCGAGCAGCGGCGCTTCGGAGACTTCCTCACCAAGGGCGAGCGGTACGTGCGCGCGGCCGAGTCCCTGCACGTGTTCCGCGAGCTGTGGACCGGCGACCCAGTCACCTTCGAAGGCCGCTTCGTGCACGTCGAGGGCGCTCAGGTGATCCCGCACCCGGTCCGCCCGGACATCTACCTCGGCGGCTCCAGCGCGCCGGCGCTCGACGTCGCGGCAAGGTACGCGGACGTGTATCTGACCTGGGGCGAACCACCGGCAGCGGTCGCCGCCAAGCTCGAGGCCGTGCGCGAGCGGGCCGGGGCGCTCGGGCGCACGCTGCGCTACGGGATCCGGCTGCACGTGATCAGCCGTGACACCGCCGAGAAGGCCTGGGCCGAGGCACAGCGGTTGCTCGACGGGCTCGATCCCGCCGCGATCGAGCGCGCCCAGGCCGTCCAGAGAGCGTCCGGCTCGGAGGGTCAGAGGCGAATGGTCGCGCTGCACGAGGGCCGCACCGACGCACTCGAGGTCTACCCGAACCTATGGGCGGGGGTCGGACTCGTTCGCGGCGGCGCCGGGACCGCGCTTGTCGGCAGCCATGAGGAGGTCGTCGAGCGCATGGTCGAGTACCACGACGTCGGAATCGACGAGTTCATCCTGTCCGGCTACCCGCACCTCGAGGAGGCATACCGCGTCGGCGAGGGCGTGCTGTCGTTGCTTCGCCACCGAGGTCTGCTCGCCCAGCCGGAGCCGGCGCCTACGCTTCAGGCGTGATCGGGTCGGACATGACCAGCCCTGCGCCACCCTCGGCCGAGGCAGCCGGCGCGATCACGACCGCGCGGCGCTATGCGGAATCGATTGCCGCCGGGGTGATCGAGCGAGATCGCGCCGGCGCGCTGCCGGTCCGGGAGCTGGCCGAGTTCGACGCCACCGGATTGCTGGCGCTGACGGTGCCCGTCGAGTACGGCGGGCTCGGGCTCGGGCCGACGGAGCTGGCCGAGATGGCGCGGGTGATCGCCGCGGTCGACCCCGCGATCGCGCAGGCGCCGCAGGGCCACTACCTGTTCGTCGACGTGCTCGCGGTGTCCGGCTCCGAGGAGCAGCGAGCCCGGATGTTCGCCGAGGTGGTCGCGGGGCGGCGGCTCGCCAACGCGCTGGCCGAGCGCGGCGGCGTCCATGCCCAGGACCTCAGGACCCGCTTGCGCACGGCGGGCGGCGGGCTGCGGCTCGAGGGCCGCAAGTACTACACGACCGGTGCGCTGACGGCGGCGTGGATCGCGGTGTCCGCGCTCGACGACGACGATCGGCTCGTGCTGGTGTTCGTCGAGCGCGGCGCCGGCGGCGTCACCCTCGACCGCGACTGGGACACGATGGGCCAGCGCGCCACGGTCAGCGGCAGCGCTCAGTTCGAGAACGTGGCCGTCGATCCCGAGCTGGTATTGCCCTACGCCGCCTGCTTTGAGGTGCCGCAGCAGCTCGGCGCCCGGGCGCAGCTGTACCACGCCGCGATCCAGGTCGGGATCGCCGGCGGAGCCCTGCGCGACGCCCGCGAGTTCGTCGCCACCCGCGCGCGTCCGTTCTTCGAGCCGGCTCGGGCCGGCGTCGTCGAGCGAGCGGTCGACGATCCGCACACGATCCACCGGTTCGGTTCGATGGCGACGCAGCTCGCGGCCGCCGAGGCGCTGCTCGTCAGGGCCGCGCAGACGCTCGAGGATGTCGGTCTTCGGCCCGCTGACGCCGAGGCCGCGGCGCGAGGCTCGATCGCGGTTGCGCAGGCGAAGGCGTTCGCCAGCGAGGTCGCGGTCGGAATTGCGAGCGATCTGTTCTCGCTGACCGGCGCCAGCGCCGCGGACGAGCGCCACGATCTCAGCCGGCATTGGCGCAACGCCCGGACCCACGCCAGCCACGATCCCGCCGACTGGAAGTACCACCACGTCGGCAACTACCTGCTCGGCGGGGTGTTGCCGCCGAACCACGGCCAGCTGTGAGCCACGCGCGCCACGGTAAGGTGGCGCGGTGGACGTGCCGGCGGCAAGGCTGTGGGCGCAGAAGTGGCGCTGGTATCAGCGCAACTCGCTGCCGTGGAACCGGGCCCGGATCAACTGGGAGCTCGCCCAGCGGCAGGCGTTCGCGCGCTGGCCGCTGCACGGCAACGTGCTGGAGGCGCTGAGCGAAGGGCGGCTGGAGGTCGGCCCGCACGTGCTGTTCGAGCCCGACGTATGGCTGACCGCGCCCGACCGGGCTCGGATCAGGATCGGCGGCGGCAGCTTCCTCAACATCGCCGTGATGGTCGCGGCATTCGAATTGGTCGAGATCGGGGAGCACTGCATGCTCTCCAACGGCTGTCTGGTCACCGACGCCAACCACCGCTTCGATGATCCCGGTCAGCCCGTGCCCTGGCAGGGCTTCACCAGCAAGGGGCCGACGCGGATCGGCGACAACGTCTGGTGCGGAGCGCACGTCGTCGTCACCAGTGGCGTGACGATCGGCGAACGCTGCGTGATCGGGGCGAACAGCGTCGTCACACATGACATACCCGCTCACTCGGTGGCGGTCGGGGCACCCGCGACGGTCCAGCGGACGATCGGCCACGGGGACGTCTCCGCGCAAACCTGACGCCTCGGTAAATGGCCGAGGTCGGCCAGATGAGGATGGCCGAAAGGGGCGAAGTCAGCAGGGCAGGTGTTGGTCAGGATCCGCAGCGTCCGGCGCCGTCCGTGGCGCCGGTCAAGCGAATCGACCACAACCAAAGGAACTCATGCGCTTTCTCAGCAAGTCTGCGGCCGTGCTCGCCGCGGTCAGCCTCGCCGGCGGCGTCGTGGCGGCGTCTCCTCCCGGCATCGCATCGGCTGCCCAGGCGAGCCACGCCACGGGGATGTTCTGCTTCGCGTGTCCGTACGGTGTTTCCACAGCCGGCGTTACACCCCTGCCGGGCACCCATCCGCAGTTCGGATGTGGCGGTTGCGGACTTTTCAACGCGGGTCAACCCGTCCCGCCACCAGCGGACAACGCACCAGCGGCCAAGTTTGAGTAACCAATCGGAGGCCCGTCGACACCAACCCCCGGTCGGCGGGCCTCCGCCTCGAGGGAGATGGCAGATATCGGCCACATGCGGATGGCCGGAACGGGCGAAGTCGACAGGTCAGGTGTAGGTGAGCATTCGCAGCGCCCGGCGCCCGCCAGGGGCACGAGCGAAGTGACCACAACCAACAGGGGGTAATCATGCGCTTTCTCAGAAGGTCCGCGGCCGCTATGGCCGCGCTCGGTCTCGCCGGCGGCGTGCTGGCGGCGTGTCCTGGCATCGCGTCGGCCGCCCACGCCAACCAGGCGTGGGCGGGGTCGCAAAACAGCAACGGTGTCTGGAACTATCTCGGGAATACGTCCGGAGCGGGTGCCTTCGAGGGCCAGATCCGCAACTTCAACGCCGGCTCGGGAATGTGCCTCGATGTGCCTGCCTCGGCGTACAACAGTGGGAACCCGGGCGGGACGCAGGTCGACCTGTACAGCTGCGATGGTGGCGCAAACCAGCTGTGGTTCCAGGGTGACAACGAAGACGGCACCTGGTCATTCCCGATGATCGACGGTGGCGGCTTCCTCTGCTTGGACTCGCTCCAAGGCCATCACTATGACGGCTCGCCGGTCGAGGTTTGGCCGTGCAACGGCGACAACGCCCAGAAGTGGACGATCGGCCCCGGAGGCGAGTTGGAGAGCGTCGACTCGCCGGGGTTCTGTGCCGACGCCACCAACTGGGGCACCACCGACGGGACGCCGATCCAGCTGTGGCAGTGCACCTGACCAACCGATTTCGGAGGCCCGTCGACGCCAAGCCCGTCGGCGGGCCTAGGAGTTCTTGATGACGATCCCCTCGAGGATGTTGGCAACGTGCTCGGTGGCGTCGATCGCCGCCTCCAGCCGCTCGAACAGGTCCTTCCAGCGGATCACGACCATCGGGTCGATGCCGGCGTCGAACAGCGACGCGATCGCCTCCCGCGTGATCCGGTCGCCCTCGTTCTCGAGCCGGTTGATCTCGACCGTGTAGTGGGAGATGTCGCGGAAGCCGCGCAGCCGCGGGATCGCCTCGGAGATGTGGCGCGCCGCCTGCTTGAGGACCCCGGCGAGCTTGATCGCCTGATCCATCGGCGCCTCGATCTTGTACAGCCCCAGGTAGTCGGCCACCTCTTCGGTGTAGTCGACGATGTCGTCGAGCGCCGAGGCGAGCGCGAGGATGTCCTCGCGGTCGATCGGGGTCACGAAGGTGTGGTTGAGGCGATCGAAGATGTCGTGGGTGATCCGATCGCCCTCCTGCTCGCAGTCGGTGATCTCCTGCGCGAGCGCCTTGCTGTCGGGATAGCCGCTCAGCAGCTGGTCGAGCAGGTCGGCGGCGCGCATGACGTTGCGCCCGGCCTCCTCGAACAACTCGAAGTAGATGCGATCACGTGGGGCGAACACCTGAGCCAACCTTGGCATCGACTCATGGTATTCGCTGACGCCGCCCCGCCAAGGGCAACCCGCCAGGAGTCAACCCGCAAACTGGGCCAGCCGGCGACGGAACTCGGCGAGCTCGTGCTCCTTGATGCTGTAGCAATGCTCCGGCGCCGGGTAGCGCCGCTCACGGACGTCGGCGGCGTAGGCGGCGACCCCGGCGTCCATCTCTGCCTGGATGTCCGCGTACCGCTGCACGAAGCGAGCGCCGTGTCCCTCGCGGATCCCGAGCAGATCATGGAACACGAGGACCTGGCCGTCGGTCGCCGGCCCGGCGCCGATCCCGATCGCGGGGATCTGCAGCAGCGGCATCAGTTCGGCGGTGACGGCGGCGGGGATCGCCTCGAGCACGATCGTGAAGCACCCCGCCTCCTGCAGCGCCAGCGCCTCGCGGACGATCCGGATCGCGGCCTCGGTGCTGCGGCCCTGGGCACGGTAGCCGCCGAGCGCTGTCGAGGTTTGAGGGGTCAGCCCGACGTGTCCCATCACCGGAATCCCCGCCTGGACAATCGCCCGGGCTCGCGCGACCGACGTCTCGTTACCGCGCTCGAGCTTGACCGCGTCAGCTCCGGTCTCCTTGATCACCCGCACCGCCGTCCGTACCGCCTGCTCGTCGGACTCCTCGTAGGAGCCGAACGGCAGGTCGACGACCATGAACGGCGTCCGCAGCCCGCGCCTGACCGCCCGCGCGAGCATCAGCATCTCTTCGGTCGAGACGGGAACGGTCGAGGAGTACCCGAGCACGGTCATCGCGCCGGAGTCGCCGACCAGCACGAGGTCGACGCCGGCGGCCTCGGCGGCCCTGGCGCTGGGGAAGTCGTACGCGGTGACCATCACGAGCGGCTCGCCGAGCCGCTGCTTCTCGGCGATGCTCGGCAGCGTCACCGGCAGCCGCGAGGCGTCCGCCGGAACGTCGATGTGGGCTGGCGCTGAGGACATCGTGTCTCTTTCAGGTGGTGGGGGATTGGACGAGTTCGTTGTCGATCAGGCGTGTATCGCCGACGCGCGCCGCGACGACGGCGAGCGCCGGGCGGCCGTTCAACTGCGTCACCGGCGCGAGCGTGTCGGGATCGACGAGTTCGAAGTACTCGGCGTCGATGCCGGCGCCGTCGAGCTCGGCGCGGCCGGCGGCGAGGATCGTCGCGCCGTCGCGTTCGCCGTCCCGGGCGAGGTCGGCGGCCCGGCGCAGTCCGCGGTGTAGAGCGCTCGCGCGGCGCCGCTCGTCGCCGCTGAGCCTGACGTTGCGGCTCGAGGCCGCCAGCCCGTCGGGCTCGCGGGCGGTCGGACAGACCTCGACCCGAACCGGAATGTTGAGGTCCGCGACCATCCGCCGGATGACGAGCACCTGCTGTGCGTCCTTCTGGCCGAAGTAGGCGACGTCGGGCCCGACGATGTGCAGCAGCTTGGCGACGACGGTCGCGACGCCGTCGAAGTGGGCGGGCCCGCGGTGCGCGCCCTCGAGCGGCTCGGTGACGCCGGCGACGCTGACGGCGGTTGCAAAGCCATCCGGATATATCTCGGCAACACCCGGCGCGAACATGAGGTCGACGCCGGCTTCCGCCGCAAGCTCCAGGTCCCGCTGTTCGTCGCGCGGGTAGACCGCCAGGTCACCGGTCTCGTTGAATTGCGCCGGGTTGACGAACAGCGACACGACGACGACCTGACAGTCGCGTCGCGCCTGCGCCATCAACGACAGATGCCCCTCGTGGAACGCGCCCATCGTCGGCACGAGTCCGATTCGCGCGCTCGCCCGCCGCGGCTGGGCGAGCGCGGCTCGCAGCCCGTCGACGGTCCTTATCACCTGTGTGTTACGCAATTCCAGTTCCCCCCGACGGAGATACCGGTTAGCCGAGATCGGTCCTGCTGAAGATTCGCCACCAAAGTCCGCGCCTTTGAGCAGGTCGCAGCCTGGCACGGCGAATGTTAGCGGCTAGGATCCGGGCGGTGAGGAGCGCCACAGACCGGCGCGAGCTGCTGAAGGCCGTCTACGAGGAGGCGCGTGAGTGCGTCGCGTGCCCGCTCCACGAGACCCGCACGACGGTCGTGTTCGGTGCCGGGAACGCGGACGCCGACCTGATGTTCATCGGCGAGGCGCCGGGGGCCAACGAGGACAGGATGGGTCTCCCGTTCGTCGGACAGGCGGGGAAGCTGCTCGACACGCTGCTCGGTGAGCTCGCAATGGACCGGAAAGATGTGTTTGTGGCCAACGTGCTCAAATGCCGCCCGCCGGGCAACCGCGACCCGTACCCGCACGAGATCGCCGCGTGCCAGGACTACCTGTTCCGGCAGGTGGACCTGATCGAGCCGGTCGTGATCTGCACGCTGGGCAACTTCTCCACGAAGTTGCTGCGCGGCGACGCCACCGGGATCTCGCGGCTGCACGGCCAGGCGGAGGTGAGAGACGTCGGCCCGCGGGCGGTCCGCCTGTATCCGCTGTATCACCCGGCGGCGGCCCTGTACACGCCGGCCACGCTCGAGGCCCTGCGCGCCGATTTCGGCCGGATTCCGGAGCTGCTGAAGCTCGGGGCCCCGCCCCAGCCTATGCCGATCGATCCGGTTCCGCAGCCTGAAGAACCGGCGCTGGAGCCGGCTGCGGAACTCCAGCCGGAGCAGCTCGGGTTGTTCTGAGCGGTCGCAGCGCCAGCCCGAAGGCGAGCACCGCGCCGAGCACCTGCACGCCGAGGACGACCGTCGCGAACCCGGCCGGGTTCCTCGGCGCCTGCAGCAGCAGCACCGGCTCCAGTGCGGCCACCAGACCAATCGCGATCAGGAACTTGCTGCGATGCAGCGCGAGCATGTACTGGACCGCCAGGTAGGTTCCGGCCAGCACCGTGAAGGCGGCGCCGAGCGGTAGCAGCGAGGACGAGGCGATCGCGCGTTTGCGTCCGAACACGAGCGACAGCAGCGGGTGGGCGCCGACCGCGAAGATCAGCAGGCATGGGATCGCGCAGACGGCGATGATCCCCACCGCCCGCAGCAGCACCGGCCGGGCGTCGATCCCCTTCGATCGCAGGCGTGAGCACTCGGGGACCAGGTAGAAACCGGCGCCCATCGCGACCCAGATCAGGACCTTGGCGGCGACCGCCGCGACGGCGTAGGAGCTGGCGACCCGTTGGGAGAACCGATGGTTGGCGATGATCAGGTCGATGTTCTGCAGGAACTGGATCACGGCCAGCGCCGCGATCGCCACAGCCGCGACGCGGACGTGGCGCCACAGCCCGAACGCGCTGACGCCGCCGCTGGTGTTGTGCTGGAGCCCGAGCCGATCTCGGAGTCGCAGCATGCAGTAGCCAGTCATCGCGACGTAGGCGATCAGCGAGCCGAGGAACGCGCCGGTCACCTTCAGGCCAATCACCGCCAGCGCGGCGCCGGCGATCAGCCGGATCGTCTGCTCGCCGACCAGGCTGATGCCGACGACGCGGTACTCGCCGGTTCCCTGTAGCGCGCCGCGCATGATCGAGACCGCGAGGTAGGCGCAGCCGGCGGGGATGCCGGCCGCCGCCCCCCACGGCTGACGCGGGACGCCGACGAGGTCGGCGATCGGCTGGCGCAGGAGGATCGAGGCGATCGTGGCGACCAGCGTGAACGCTCCCAGCGACCAGCCCCAGCGCTCGAGCGTGGCGACCAGGTCGGCGCCGGTGCCGAGACGGCCAAGCACCCCGTCGCGCGCCGTGGCGACCTGCAGCGCCTGGCCGACGACCGTCAGGATCAGGAGGTAGCTGACGAGTGCCGCCAGCGCGCCGTAGTCGGTGAGCATCCGCGCGAACACGACCGACGCGACCAGCGCGATCCCGTTGTTGATGATCATCGCGCCTGCGAGGCCGACGGCCTTGCCGGTCTCGGAGCCGCGGAGCGTGTCCACTGCTGGGGCCAGCCGCTTCAGCATCTGCACCTCGACGGTACCGGACAGAAACCTTGATCTACAGTGTCCGGACCGTGACCGTCTCGAATGACGCAGGACTTGCGGACGGGGCCACTGGCTAGACGCCGGAGGGTCGAGTCGCGCTCCGCTGAGGAGACCGAGCGGCTCGGCGCCGAACTGGCCGCCGAGCTGCACCCCGGCGAGGTGGTGCTGGTCGCTGGGGAGCTGGGCGCCGGCAAGACGACATTCGTGCGCGGCGCCTGCCGCGCCCTCGGCGTGCGGGTGCCGGTCACGAGCCCCACCTTCACGATCGGGCAGCGGTATCCGGCTGCGGGTCCAGCGGCGAGTGTGTCGCACCTCGACCTGTACCGAATCGGCTCGCTCGTCGACGAGGACCCCGACATCCTGGCGGACTACCTCGGCCCCGACACGATCGCGTTCGTCGAATGGCCGGAGGTCGCCGAACCGGAGCTCGACGAGCTGGCGACCGCGACGCGCCGGGTCAGCCTCGAACACGGCGGCGGCGACCTGCGGATCGTGGACCTCGGATGAGGGTGGTGGCGCTCGACACGGCGACCCGCGCGACTGCCGCCGCGCTCGCCGACATCGCTGCGGGACAGTCACCGTCGTTCGCCGTCGAGCGCTACCGGGAGCGCCCGGCCGGTGCCCGCCCCGGCCATGCCGCCGAGCTGCTCGGTGCGATCGAGGAGCTGCTGGAGGCGGCGGGCGGCGGCTGGGGCCGGGTCGACAGGATCGCCGTCGGGGTCGGCCCGGGGACCTTCACCGGGCTGCGGATCGGAGTCGCGAGCGCCCAGGCGCTCGCCCGCGCAGGCGGAATTCCGCTGGTTCCGGTGTCCAGCCTGCACGCGCTCGGCCTCGGCGCGGCCGGGCTCGGATCCGGAGTGATCCTGGCGCTGATCGACGCCCGCCGGGGCGAGGTGTTCGCCGCCGGCTGGCGGGCCGGCGGCGACCTGCTCCAGGCGCCGTCGCTGCCCGAGCCGTCGGTGCTCGCCCCCCGGCAGCTGCACGAGCACGCGGGTCCAGGGTGCGTCGCGGTGGGGGACGGGGCGGTCAGGTTCAGGGAGGTCCTCGAGCCGCTCGGCGTGCGCGTTCCCGCCGACGACGACCCCGCACACCGTGTCTCGGCGGTCAACCACTGCCGGTTGGCGGTGACGATCGAGCCGGCGCCGTCACCCGACGCCGTCCAACCGACGTATCTGCGGCTCCCGGACGCCGAGATCGCGAGTGCCAAGTGACCGACCACGCGACCGTCGCCGACGTCCGCCAGCTCGTCTACTCGGACCTGCCGCGGGTGCTGGCGCTCGAGCGGCGCGCGTTTCCCACCCCGTGGTCGCTGGCGATGTTCGTGCTGGAGCTGTCGAAACCGTCGGGGATCTGCCTGGCCGCGATCCAGGCGCCCGCTCTCGTCGGTTACCTGATCTGCGCCCGCTACGACGAGGCCTACCACCTGATGAACATCGCCGTCGACCCGGACCGCCGCCGCCGGGGGATCGCGCGGACGCTGCTCGACGCGCTGCTCGACCGCGCCGGCCGCGACGCCAACTACACGCTCGAGGTTCGCGTCTCCAACGCGGGCGCGATCGCGCTGTACGAGCAGTACGGCTTCCGGACCGTCGGCACCCGGCGCCACTACTACTCCGACAACGGCGAGGACGCGTTGATCATGTGGCGCGCGGTCGGCACGCCATGGGAAATCTGACCCACCCACCCACCCCCCACCGCCTTATCCTGGCGATCGAAACCAGCTGCGATGACACCTGCGCGGCGATCGTCACCGGCGACGGCGAGATCCGCGCCAACGTGATCTCGTCGCAGGGTGTCCACGACCGGTTCGGCGGGGTCGTCCCCGAGATCGCCTCCCGCCACCACCTGACGCTGCTGATGCCGGTGATCGACGAGGCGCTGCTCGACGCCGACGCGACGCTCGACGACCTGACGCTGGTCGCCGCGACGCAGGGACCCGGGCTGGTGGCGGCGCTGCTGGTCGGCTTCTCGGCTGCCAAGGCGCTGGCGGCGGCGAGGCGGCTGCCGTTCGCCGCCGTCGATCACCTCAACGGCCACCTGGCGGCGAGCTTCCTCGCACCGAGCCGGTTCGAGCCGCCGTTCCTGGCGCTGATCGCCAGCGGCGGGCACACCCTGCTCGCCGACGTCCGGGACCATGGCCCGCGGCTGCACGTGCTGGGTCAGGCGCTCGACGACGCCGCCGGGGAGGCGTTCGACAAGGGGGCTCGGCTGCTGGGGCTCGGCTATCCCGGCGGCGCGGCGCTCGAGCGGCTCGCGCGCGACGGCGACCCGGAGGCGTTCGAATTCCCCACGGGCTCGCGGATGCCGGGGCTCGATTTCTCGTTCGCGGGGCTGAAGACGGCGCTGCTCTACCGGATTCGTGATCTCGGTGACAGCGACGCGCAGCGCCTCCGCGCGGACCTCGCCGCCTCCTACCAGCGGGCGATCGTCGAGGCGCTGCTGATCCGGGTGCGCAGAGGGCTGGCCGCCACCGGCGCCGATCGCCTCGCCGTCGGCGGCGGAGTCGCCGCCAACGGACCGCTGCGCGAGGCGCTCGGGTCGCTCGGTGTCGAGCTCGACGTGCCGCCGTCGGCGCTGTGCACCGACAACGCGGCGATGATCGCCAGCGCCGCCCGGTACACGCCGATCCTGCGGTTTCCGGACTACCTCGGACTCGAGGTGTACGCGACCGGCGAGCGGAGTTTAGTGTCCTGATCCGCAAATTCGCACGCAGTCTGGGCGCGTCTGGAACGCGCCTGGCGGGAGGCGATGGCCCCGCCGTACCACCAGTACGTCTTGGGCCATCGCCTCCCGCCAGCCACGCCCAGCCATCACCCATCCTGCATCCGAATTCACGAACCAGGACACTGGCCGCATGAGCCCTTCCGTCACGTTCTACGGCCGGCCCGGCTGTCATCTCTGCGACGACGCCCTGGAGGTCGTCGAGCGGGTCCGAGGGCGCGTCGGTTTCGACCTCGAACAGCGCAACATCGAGGCTGACGACCGCTGGATGCGGGCCTACCTGGAACGCATCCCGGTGGTCGCGATCGACGGGTGCGAGCGGTTCGAGCTGTTCGTCGACGAGCACGAGTTCGAGGCCGCCCTGCTCTCAGTAGAGTGATCGCCGCATGGTCCACGGCGGCGATGACACCGACCACAAGCTCGCCCTGGGCGTTGCGGCCCGGCTATCGCGCTACCTGCAGGTGCTCACCCAGGCGCGCAAGATGGGCAAGGAGACGATCAGCTCGCAGGAGCTGGCCGACTACACCCACGTCAACTCGACGCAGATCCGTCGAGACCTGTCCGGGTTCGGGAAGTTCGGCAAACGCGGCGTCGGCTACAACATCGACTCGCTGGTCTCGCAGATCCGGAAGATCCTGCACACCGCCGGCCAGCACAACATCGCGCTGTTCGGCGCCGGCAACCTCGGCGCGGCGATCGCGACCTCCGACATCTTCGCCGACCATGGCTTTCGGGTCGTCGCGCTGTTCGACGTCGATCCGGAAAAGATCGGAACCAAGCTGGGCAACCTGACCGTCCGGCACTACGACGAGCTACGCGAAGTGGTGGACGAGCAGGACGTGGTGGTCGCGGTGCTGGCCGTGCCCTCGACCGCGGCTCAGGCGCTTGCCGACGACCTCGTCGAACTCGGCGTGAAGGTGATCTTCAACTACTCGGAGGCGCTCCTGCAGACGCCCCCCGAGGTCACCGTGCACGCGTCGAGTCCGGCGGTCGATCTGCTCTACGCGCTGTACTTCTATCTGTCTTGACGAATATCGACCTGGACAGCGGGCGGTCGCGATTCGAGCAGGCGACCGATTTCACCGTCGGCTTGGAGGAGGAGTTCGCACTCCTCGACGGCGATCTGGACCTGGCTCCCCGGTTCGAGGCGCTGCGCGCGGCGGCGTCGGAGGACCCGGTCATGTCGGCGTCGATCGCCGGCGAGCTGATCTCCTCGGAGATCGAGATCAGGTCGGGCCGCGGCGAGGACCTGCATGACGCGCTGACGGCGCAGCGCGAGCACCGCCGCGGGCTGTTCAGGCTCGCGGCCGGCGAGGGAGTCGGGCTCGGAGCGACCGGAACCCACCCGTGGGCCGACTACCGGGACCAGAAGATCATCGACACCGAGCACTACCACCGCGTCGAGCAGGGGCTCAAGTACGTCGCCTGGCGCAACACCACCTTCTCGCTTCACGTCCACGTCGGTGTCAGGGGCCCCGACCGGGCGGTCCTGGTGTGTGACCGGCTGCGGCCGGTGCTGCCGGCGCTGCTGGCGATCTCGGCCAACTCGCCGTTCCTGGACGGGCGCGACTCGGGTCTGCACAGCGCCCGCACCCAGATCTTCACCCGCAGCTTCCCCCGCTGTGGCATCCCCGATGCATTCGGCAGCTGGCGCGCGTTCGCGGAATACGTCGACTTCCTCGTCAAGACCGAGTCGATCGTCGAGTACACGCAGGTGTGGTGGTCGATCCGGCCGCATCTCGCGTTCGGCACGGTCGAGGTCCGGATCTGCGACGCCCAGCCGACGGCTCCCGAATCCGAGGCGCTGGCCGGGCTGATCGTCGCCTGCGTCGCGCAGGCCGCCCGCGACCTCGACGAGGGCAGGGATGCCGACGAGCTGCCCGCCAGGCTGATCGAGGAGAACATGTGGCGGGCGATCCGCTTCGGCCTCGACGGCGAGTTGCTCGACCTCCCGCGGGCGGAGCCGTACCCGGCTCGGGCCGCGATCGACCGCCTGCTCGCGTGGACCGAGCCGGTCCGCGCCGAGCTCGGCATCGAGCTCGAGTTCCCGGGGTGCAACGGCGCTCAGCGCCAGCGGGCGTTGCTCAACCAGGGCCTGACGCTCCAGGAGGCGTACGCGCTGACGCTGAAGGAGACGCTGGCGACGTATTCTCAGGGTGTGGACAGCCCCGCGGAGGTTACGTGTGAGCACTGAGCCGCCTCGCCAGCCGACCGAGGAGGAGCTTCGCGCCGCCTACGAGGAGGAGATCAAGCGGATCCGCGTCGAGCACGTGCTCCTGGAGAACGTGGTGACCCTGATCAACCTGGGCATGCGGCGGACCGGGATGGTCCCCGGGACCGAGCCCGAACGAGACCCCGGGCAGGTACGGATCGCGATCGAGTCGGTCAGGGCGGTGCTGCCGCTGGTCGAGGAGGTCGCGCCCGAGCAGGCCGGCCAGATCCGCCAGGCGCTGTCGCAGCTGCAGCTGGCCTACGTCCAGATCGGCGGCCAGGGGCCCGGATCCCCGCCGCCACCGGCGCCCGAGTCAACAGACACGCCGTCGGCGGGACAACCGGATCCGGCTTCGCCGGATCCGAGTCAGCCCGGACCCGCTCAGCGCAGCGGCCGGCTCTGGGTCCCAGGGCAGTAACGCTCAACGCTCTGTTATTCGGACCGTGTGCCGATCGTCACGTCCTCGGCGGCTGGTCGGTATGCTGCCCGGCCTGAGTCCCGGGGGCCCCCTGTCAACCCAATGAGGAGAGGTTTTTGACCAGCTTTCTGACGCACCACGGAGTGATCGTGGCGCTCGTCTGCGCGGCCGCCGCCGTCGTCTACGGCGTCCTGACCTCGCAGGCGCTGCTCGCGCTGTCACCGGGCAACGAGCGGATGCGTGCGATCTCGGCTGCCGTCCAGGAGGGCGCGCGAGCGTACCTGAACCGGCAGTACACGACGATCGCGGGCGTCGGTGTGGTCCTGTTCATCGTGCTGATCCCGATCCAGAACATCAGGGTCGCGATCGGGTTCCTGATCGGCGGGCTGTTGTCGGCGTCGGCCGGTTACATCGGCATGAACGTGTCGGTGCGGGCGAACGCCAGGGTTGCCGAAGCGGCCCGCGGCGGCGTCGGACGGGCGCTCGACGTGGCCTTCAGGGGCGGGGCGGTAACCGGACTGCTGGTCGTGGGGCTGGCGCTGACGGGCGTCGCGGGCTATTACGGGGTCCTCACCTGGATCGCCGGCGAGAGCACCCGCAGCGCCGTCGACGCGCTGATCGGGCTCGGCTTCGGCGGATCGCTGATCTCCGTCTTCGCCAGGCTCGGCGGCGGGATCTTCACCAAGGCCGCGGATGTCGGCGCCGACCTGGTCGGCAAGATCGAGGCCGGCATCCCCGAGGACGATCCTCGCAACCCGGCGGTGATCGCCGACAACGTCGGCGACAACGTCGGCGACTGCGCGGGGATGGCCGCCGACCTGTTCGAGACCTACGCGGTGACCGCGGTCGCGGTGATGCTGCTCGGGGTGCTGAGCTTCTCGAGCGCCGACTCGATGCGTGTGGCGGTGTTCCCGCTGGTGCTCGGCGGCGTCTCGATCGTGGCCTCGATCATCGGCACCTTCGCCGTCAAGTCGCCGTCGGGCAACGTCGAGCGGGCGCTGTACCAGGGGCTGATCCTGTCTGGAGGACTGGCGGCCCTGGCCTTCATTCCGGTCACCTACTGGCTGATGCACGGCGTCACCTTCACCCGCAGCGGGCTCCCGGGTACCACCGAGCCCTGGTGGAAGTTCTATCTGTGCGCGCTGATCGGGATCGGCGTCACCGCCTGCCTGTTCGTGATCACCGACTACTACACCTCGACCCGGTTCTCGCCGGTCAAGAAGACCTCCCGCGCGTCGCTGACGGGGCACGCGACCAACATCATTCAGGGCCTCGCGCAGGGGTTCCAGGCGACCGCCGCGCCGGCGATCGTGATCGCGCTCGGGATCCTGGGAGCGTGGAAGCTCGCCGGCGGCGGCAGCCAGGGGATCTACGGGATCGGCGTCGCGGTGATGGCGCAGCTGTCGCTGACCGGCCTGATCGTCGCGCTCGACGCCTTCGGGCCGATCACCGACAACGCCGGCGGGATCGCCGAGATGGCCGAGCTGCCCGAGGAGGTTCGCAACGTCACCGACCCGCTGGACGCGGTCGGCAACACGACCAAGGCCGTCACCAAGGGCTACGCGATCGGCTCGGCGGCGCTCGCGGCGCTGGTCCTGTTCGACGCCTTCGAGACCGAGCTCACCCAGAAGGGCCAGCATCCCAACTTCACCCTGGGCAACCCGGCGGTGCTGATCGGGTTGCTGATCGGCGGGATGATGGTGTACCTGTTCGCCTCGCTGGCGATCGAGGCGGTCGGGCGCGCCGGCGGACTCGTGGTGGAGGAGGTTCGCCGGCAGTTCGAAGAACACCCGGGGATCATGGAGGGGACCGAGCAGCCCGAATACGGGACCGCCGTCGGGCTCGTGACGGGCGCCGCCCAACGGGAGATGATCCTGCCGTCGCTGATCCCGATCGTGGTCACGTTCGTCGTCGGGCTGATCAGCGTCGAGGCGCTCGGCGGCCTGCTGATCGGGGTGATCGTCGTCGGGCTGTTCATGGCGATATCGATGACCTCGGGCGGCGGCGCCTGGGATAACGCGAAGAAGCTGATCGAGGACGGCGAGTACGGGGGCAAGGGATCGGAGGCGCACGCCGCCGCCGTCACCGGCGACACCGTCGGCGACCCCTACAAGGACACGGCCGGGCCCGCGATCAACCCGATGATCAAGGTCGCCAACATCGTCGCGCTGCTGATCATCCCGCTGATCACCTGAGGTCTTTCCCCTGTGCTGGCCGAATAATGCCCAGGGGGTGGGCGTTATTCGGCCCGCTGGGCGTGGGCGGTCGGTGAGCGTCTAGAGTCCCGCCTATGTTCATTCTGATCGTCGGATGCGGTCGGGTTGGGTCGGCCGTCGCCAGACGAGCGCTCGAGCAGGGCCACGACGTTTCGGTGCTCGACCGGGATCCGCTTTCGCACGAGCGCCTCGAGCGCGAGCAGACCAGGACCTGGGAGGATGCGGGCGGCCGCTTCACGGTCGGCACCGCGCTGGAGATCGACGCGATGATCGAGGCGGGGATCCAGGAGGCCGACGTGTTCCTGGCGGCCACCCGTGGCGACAACACCAACCTGGTGATCGCGCAGATCGCGCGGCGCCGGTTCGACGTGCCCCGGGTCGTCGTCAGGGTCGCCGATCCGGCTCGCGCGGCCTGGTACGCCGAACAGGGGCTGCACACGATCTGCCCCACCCAGGTTGCGATCGACCAGGCCGAGCAGGTGGCGCTGGCGCCATGAGGAGCCGCGCATGTACGTGATCATCGCCGGTGCCGGAAAGGTCGGCTGGAACCTCGCCCGCGAGCTGATCGCCAAGGACCGTGAGGTCACGCTGATCGAGTCCGATCACAACCGCTACCGGGTCGTCGAGGACGAGCTCGAGCACGCCGTCCAGTACGGCGACGCGACCGAGCTGTGGATCCTCGAACGCGCCGGGATCCAGCGGGCCGACCTCGTGATAGCGGTCACCGGCGACGACGAGGACAACATGTTGATCTGCCAGGTCGCGCGGGAGAAATACGGCGTCCAGCGAATCGTCGCGCGCGTCAACAACCCTCGCAACCACCAGCACTTCAAGCTGCTCGGGATCCAGCCGGCCGTGTCCGCGACCGACCTGATCCTGCGGCTGATCGAGCACGAGGTGCCCGAGTACGGCCTGGTCCAGCTGCTGGCGCTCGAGGAGGAGCATCTGGAGATCATCGAACTCGAGGTCGGCGAGGGCTCCGAGGCCGCGGGCCGGCTGGTGTCGGACATCGACCTCCCGGACGGATCGCTGATCATCTCCGTCCTGCGGGGCGGCGACGGCTTCGTGCCGAAGCCCGACTCGGTGATCGAGGTGGGCGACCAGGTGCTGCTGATCCTGGATCCGGGTCTGGAGGGCGAGATCACGCTCCAGTTCGCGCCGGCGGGCGCGAGCGCGGCCTGACCGCGGGGCCGGACCGTTGCCCGACCTGCACGTGGACCATCTGCTGGTCGGTGGGGGGCTGGCGTCGGCGAACTGCGCCGAAGCGCTGCGCGAGGGCGGCGCCGACGGCTCGATCCTGATCGTCGGGCGAGAGCTCGACCCGCCCTACGACCGGCCACCCTGCTCGAAGGGCTACCTACAGGGAAAACAGACCCGCGACGAGACGCTCCTGCACCCCGACGCGTGGTACGAGTCCCAGCAGATCGAGGTCGTGACCCGGACAACCGTGACGGCGCTCGACCCGGGCGAGCGGGTGGCGAAGCTGTCCGACCACGGGCAGGTGGGCTTCGGCCAGGCGCTGATTGCCACCGGCTCGGGCGTGAGACGGTTGACCGTCCCCGGCTCTGAGCTCGACGGGATCCACTACCTGCGCACGATCCGCAACAGCGACACGATCCGCCAGGACGCCGCCGGCAAGCGTGTCGTCCTGATCGGCGGCTCGTACATCGGTAGCGAGGTGGCGGCGACGCTGACCGAGCTCGGCTCCCGGTGCACGATCGTGATGCTCGAGGAGTTCGTCCTCAGCAGGGGCTTCGGCGACCAGGGCGGGCGCTTCTTCCAGGGAGTACTCGAGGACCACGGCATCACGGTTCACGGCGGCCAGTCGGTGGCACGGTTCGAAGGAGCCGGCGGGCGGATCAACCGGGTCGTGACCGACTCGGGGCTCGAGCTGGAGGCTGACGCCGTCGTGATCGGGATCGGCGCGGTCCCCGATGTGACGCTCGCGCGCGCCGCCGGACTCGAGGTCGGGGAGGCCGGCGGGGTCCGGGCCGACTCGCGGTTGCAGACACCCGTCCCGGGCGTCTACGTGGCCGGCGACATCGCCGAGTACGACAGCGTCGTCCACGGTGGCCGAACGATGCGGATCGAGCACTGGGACGTCGCCTTCAACCAGGGCCGGACCGCCGCCCGGAACATGCTCGGGCACGACGTCGCGCACGACGTCGTGCCCTACTTCTTCTCCGACCTGTCGGACTGGACCTGGCTCGAGTACGTCGGGCCGGCGTCGCACTGGGACCGCGAAGTCGTCCGAGGCTCACTCGACGAGGGCGAGTTCACGATCTTCTACCTCGACGACGCCCGTGTCGTCGCCGCGCTCACGGTCGGCAGGTCGGATGACCTGGAGACGGCCCGGCGGCTGCTGGCCGGCGCCGTGCCGCTGGACGACGCAGGCATCGCCGCCCTCGGGGATTTATCCAGCGATCTCGAACGTCTGTAGTCATTCGCGCTATCTTGCGCTCGGTACCCGGCGACCCCGGGTGCTTTTGCACTGCGGATTGGTGTAATTGGCAGCACGGCGCACTCTGGATGCGTTAGTCTAGGTTCGAGTCCTAGATCCGCAGCTTTGTGGTGTATCGGGTCCCGTCCCTCGCGCCCACCCGGGCCCGCCCGCCGGGCGTGCCCCGGCCCGCCCGCTGAGTCGGATTTCGTCGGTGGCGTCGTCCTTCCCGGGCGCCAGAGCGACCAAAACGTCGAGACCGTTGATCCGCAGGACCGGGGTCTTGACCTCTTGGTCTGTGACGGTCCCTTACTGCAATACCCCCTGCTCGGGATCGCTCGCTCTCGACGTTTTGGTCGCCTTGCCGAGTTAGGGGCGAGGCTGCCGCGACCCTCGCTCGCACAGGTCGCATCGCAGCGACCGCCTTCCCAAGCCGTGCCGGATGCCTGGTGGCGCGGCTCAGCTCAAGCCCGAGCGCCCCGAGGCTCGTATCCGTCGCAGGCGAGCACCGGCAGCTGCGGGTAGCGCCTGAACCGCTCGGGCTCCTGGCGGGAACGCCGACACAGCGAGAACACCGAGCCGCGCGTGTTGGGAACGAGCTGCTGATGCGCGCAGCCGTCGCACAGTCCCCGCGGCGGCGCCGGCGGCCTGTCTGCGTTCGCTTCGTGCATCGACCTGGCACGATAGTGCGATGGGCACGATCGCCGTCACGGGGCTCGCGGTCACCGCGGTCAAGGGCATGCGAATGCGCGTGGTCGACGCGATCGAGCTCGGCTCCGACGGGGCGTGCGGCAACCGGCGCTTCTTCGTGATCGACGACCGCGACCGGATGGTCAACGGCAAGGTGATCGGCGCGCTGCAGACCGTGATCGCCGACTACGACCGGGCGACCGAACGCCTGACGCTGGATTTCCCGGATGGCTCCCGGGTCTCGGAGTCGTTGCTCGAGGGGGCGCCGATCACCGCCAGATTCTTCTCACGACAGGTCGAGGGCTGCCTGGTCGAGGGGCCGTGGGCTGCGGCGCTGTCCGACCACCTCGGCCAGCCGCTGCGCCTCGTGCGGCCGGTATCCGCGGTCGACCGCGGCGCCATCGGAGCCGCGAGCCTGATCTCCCGGGCGTCGCTCGAGCGGCTGGCACGCGAGGCAGGGATCGACGCGGTCGACGCCAGGCGTTTCCGGATGCTGATCGAGATCGACAGGGTGCCGGCGCACGCCGAGGATCAATGGGTCGGTGCCGAAGTGCGAGTCGGTCAGGCGCTGGTCCGCTTCGAGGGGCACGTCGGTCGCTGCCTGATCACCAGCCGGGACCCGGACACCGGTGAGATCGACCTGCCGACGCTCGACCTGCTGCGCGGCTACCGCGGCGACGTGGACGCGACGGAGGCGCTCCCGTTCGGCATCTACGGTCGCGTCCTGGAGGCGGGAGCGGTCAGGGTCGGCGACCCGGTCGCGCCGATCGAGCCATGAGCGAGGAGCGCGTCGGCATCGAGGTCGCCGACCACGTCGCGGTCGTCACCCTCAACCGCCCCGACAAGCACAACGCGCTCGACCTGCCGATGTTCGACGCGATCATCGCCGCCGCCAGGCGCCTCGGCACCGACCCCGGCGTCCGCGCGATCGTGCTGCACGGCGCGGGCAAGAGCTTCTGTTCGGGGCTGGATGTGTCCAGCGTGATGACCGACGGCGATGCGCTCACCCGGCCGCTGCACGATCCGCCGCCCAATCACCTCCAGCAGGCCGTCTACGAATGGATCCGCGCGCCGGTGCCGGTGATCGCCGCGATCCACGGCAACTGCCTCGGCGGCGGCCTGCAGATCGCACTCGGGGCGGACATCCGGATCGCAGCCCCCGACGCGAGGCTGTCGGTCCTCGAGGTCCGCTGGGGGCTGATCCCGGACATGGCGATCACGCGCACGCTTCCGCGGCTCGTCGGCATCGACGTCGCCAAGGAGCTGGCGTTCACCGGCAGGATGCTGAGCGGCGAGCAGGCGCACGCGCTCCGTGTCGTCAGTCACGTCAGCGACGACCCGCTCGCTGCGGCGCGGGCGCTCGCGGCCGAGATCGCGGAGCGCTCGCCGGACGCGGTCCGCCGCGCCAAGCGGCTGTTCGAGGATGGTTGGGCGGGCCCGCCCGAGCAGACGCTGGCGCTCGAGGCGAGCCTGCAACTGGAGATCGCCGGCGGCCAGAATCAACTCGAGGCGGTGGCGGCCGGCCTGGCGAAGCGGCCGGCCCGGTTCATCGATCCGACCTGCTGACCCCGGTGCGGCGGATCGGCCCTGATCAGGATGGCGGGAGCGACTGCAGCACCATCAGATTGCCGCCGCCCTGTTGCGACTCGATCGACGACGAGAACAGCCCCCGGGCGGTGACCTGGTCGACCAGCCCCGCCTCGTTGGTCTGGCTCCACAGCGGCAGCTGGGAGACGTCGGGGGGAAACTGCGAGAGCGTCTTCGAGATCGGGGTGCTCAGCCACGGCTGCAGCTCGGGCTTGACGAACAGGACGGCGATCGTGACCGGCTTGCTCGTCG
>Ga0123355_10002843_pt1 | contig 24599 bp, 16 predicted proteins | sample TergutEmb28metaG_3_FD_89872 | JGI IMG/M metagenome (GOLD analysis project Ga0123355, IMG submission 89872) | Embiratermes neotenicus P1 segment gut microbial communities from Petit-Saut dam, French Guiana - Emb289 P1 | ecosystem: Host-associated > Arthropoda: Insects > Digestive system > Gut ... | reverse complement strand
TTGTTGTTGTTGTTGTTGTTGTTATTGCTGCTGCTGCTGTTGTGTGCTTTTGGCCATTTTCCTGCCTGTGTGTTTCAGGGCGAAGCCGGCCACTACGTCGCAATGAGCCCAACGAAAGTATTTCAACACGATCAATGTGATGATCATGCTAGCCTTGGATTCATTTCCCGTTGCCGGACACAACCTTCGTCATTCATGTTCATATAACCTATGCAGAGGGTAAGATGCCGTAAAATAAATATGGAAATTCTTCATTAGGCCAATAGCGTTACGCCCGACATTGAGTATCCTTCCTTCAGCATTTCAGTTCCTTAACCTCAAAAATAACAACATGGCTACCCAGCGTCATTCAGTTTTTTTCTTCCCAGAATAGGAAAACGAGCAAATGCGAGAAAATAAAATCCGCTGAAAACTTGCGGATACACCTAAATGAGACCGAAAATATTTGAGGCCTGTAAAAAAGGTAAAGTGTTCCCGTTACAGGTCCGGTGAGGCCCAGAGGGTGGGTAGAGGTATAGCTCTACTCTTCCATGACCGCGGCACTAGAAGGGGGTGAGTGGTCAGCAACACGCCCCAGCCGCACTTTACCCCCGGGAAAGACCCGGTATCCATTGTACAGGAGGCTGGGTGGGCCCAGGGTCGGCCTGGATGGGCTGAAATTCTCGTCCCCACCGGGATTCGATCCCGGACCGTCCAGCCCGTAGTCAGTCGCTATGCCGACTGAGCTACCCGGCCCATATGTGAGGCCTGTAGTTCCCCTAAATAACATACAAACATTCAGTTCCTACTTCACAGAAAACACAAGGTATTTTAGTTACGAATGTTAATAAAAAATAGTGATCATTGGTTTATCCTGCGAATCATACGAAACACACAAATACATTGTGTAATCACGATGTAAAGCTTTTTAATGTTAAAGTAGATGGTATATAGAGTTACCATTGTGTTTTAAGGGTTAAATGGTTAAACCCCCAAAGAAACTGTTGCAACATTCGTGAATAATGATTTTTATCTCAAATCTGTCGATATCTACTAGAGACAGCTTTATTTAAATCAAAAGGTTAAAGTGCGTGTTCAGTGCTTACAGGAGGGACCATGTTATTTGATGGAATTACACGGTCGTAAATGAATAAATGAGTATGGAGCGTTGATGGAATAAGTTGGTTCGAATCTCGGCAGGGAAATAGAGGATGTGCCTTTCAGTACATGGCTGTCTTCCTAAATAGCACAATATACAAGAGAGAAGCGTCTGCACAGACTGACATGTCTGAAATTTAAGATATTTTTGGATATAACGCCGTGGTGTTTGGTAGATACGTGTAACCGGTTCAGAGCAGTTTCTGTCCCTATTTAGGCCAGGAGAGAAATAGTAAGGACACAATATACTACCGGGGACGACGACGACGACGGGATCACGGTTATGAGCGAACTGATACCAGTCCTGAAACAGCTTCACCGCTATAAGAAATTGGCTTAGTTCCTGCAAATCTGTAGTAGGCCTATGCTTCCCGTTGCTGAATCACTGCTATTCACTGTATCACTGTGACCTGTGCAAAGAATGCCTATGCTGAGTGTTGCGCAATACTACCGGCAAACAACGACCTTGTGTGACGTTGTTATTGATTCAGAACGCGGAAGTCGTGGCACGGCGCCAACGTCGGGACGCTACCAACAGGTGTCAAGGTCGCAACTGAAGAAAACCAAGGAGAGAACTGCAGTGGAATTCAAGACAAAATTTTGTTTAATTCCGTACACTAGAAGGTTCGGGTAAGTTTACAAGTTTGTCCAGTACCTGGCCATAAAAGTGTATGAACGTCCGGGATGTACACGCTGTGCATTCTGAACGTGAGTCCAAGACAAGGGTAGGCTAAGCTTAACGCTCCAGGTGTTCAAACTCCGATTTCACTACATGGAAGATAAAGCAAGCGCCTTCCACCTGTCCTTTAGAACTCAAACCGGAGTCTAAGAATATGTAGGATTTTAAGCTTTCATAATGCTTACAATCACCCGAACTTTCATGGGATATCAGTCCCGTTTTCGTTCGGTCGAAATCTTATGTGACGGGAAACTGCTTTGCGTCCATTTCAGGGTGGATGTAGTAACGAACTAACATACATCCAGCTGTAACGAGGCTAAAGCCTTTAGTATAGTCTACAGGGCCTTCTCTTTCTTCTCATCCCTACTGTAATTACTTCTTCCAGGCACAAGTGGTGACTGTACCCTCAAATCTCACTCCGCGAGACAGCCCAACACCTCTGGTTAAAATTCATCTCCAGGCAACTGAATCCGGTGCACATGGACGTAATTAGTTTCAGAAGATACACTTTGATTCAGAAAAACACTGTCATTCGGGAACTGCGTACATGTTCTTTGTTACTGTCAAAGATGGTTACCACACAACCCATAGGATCCGAAAGTAAGTACTTGAGTTTAATCCTTCGCGACGTGAACTTCATCTAAATAATATACAAAGTTTTTGTCACTATTCACAATAAAATTACCGTTTCAACACAATAAAGACCAGCCAGTTCGGGATATTTATGGAGATATTAGCTCTGATATTGGAGAATCTTACTAATTATATAAATATGACCTGTCGGAAAATGCAGGGTCTTTATCATGATAAAGCATGCGGCACAAACAGCTAATCTTGTGCCGCTTAGGGAAGTCGGGATGATTCCGCAAATAATATAAAAGGTACTGCAGAATATATTAAGAATTCAGGGAGAAGAAGTGACAGGAGAATGGAAACAATTACATAATAGGCGACCTCACAGTGATCACCCTTTACCCAGCATTGTCGGGGTGAAATAGGTGTTACAAGTAACACGAACGGAAGAGATGAGACATTCATGCAGAATTTTATTCGGAAAACGTAAAGGAAAGAAACCACTTGGTAAATCTAGTTGCAGAAGGGACGACAATATTGAATTAAGAGAAACGCAGTGAAGCTTGGTGGATTGTTATCAACGTTTAGGAGGAAGGTGTTTCCTACATCTTCATGTTTTGAACTAAACTCCAAAAGTGAGTAATCATAGCTACAGCCGTGAGAAGCTCAAATCCCACAACACAAAACCGGAGCGTAAGAAGTGTGTGACCCGGATATATCTGGCACAGGATATGACCAGTGGTGCGCTCTTTTGGACAAAATAATATACATTAATTTTCCACAGAGTGCCGGGTAATATCTTGAAAATTTCAAGTACACCCAGCTATCAAGGAGAACTACGATCCTTTTTTTTTTTAAGTGGATAATTGCTTAGAAACAATGTAGCAGCGTCAAAATACAAACAACTAGAAGGGTCCAATCGAATGATTTAACAGAGTCACTCGCGTGTCCAGCAAGTTTCAAGATGTTGTCCTCACAACTAAGAAACACAACAAAAGTCGCGGTCCAGTAAGCGACAATTCTGGTTTGAGTCTGGAAGTTGGGTGGTTCAACTTTGTCAGCTAGATGGGCGATATTGACAGGGAAATCTTGTGGTTTCTCTCAGTCCCATCAGGTAAAGGTTATAATAACAACACAAATCAGGCCACGGCCGCTTCCTTTTACTTCGTTACCACTTCATTAGTCTTGCAGTGTTCCTGAAGCCCTTGTTGCGCCGTACCGACATACATGTTTCCTGACCTACCTCTACTTGACGCGCAGTTACCCGTCCGGGACAAGAAATAAGAACCAAAAACAAAACGAAGCAACGCGGTGCAATAAAAAGAAATGAAAGCCCTTCCGGTCAGGTTGGTTTTGCTTTTACGGAACTGTAAAAAGGTAGAGCCCTGAACTGCGCAACGATGGAGTGCAAAAAAAAAGGGGGGGGGAGGGGCTCTTCGTTCCACACATTACACTACAGGCTTTCCTGTTTCCCCTGCCTTTTAGACACATATCCAACAAAACCTAAACTTATTATATCCTGGGATATGAAGGGGTGCAGTTTGGTAGATAGGTCCCGAAGTTTCGGAGGAACATAGTATCTCACACGTCAGGGTAAAGGCACGTTTTTCTATCCTGAAGATGAAGACAGCATCATCCTGCTGCTGCTGCGGGCAGCAGGTTCCTCCGAAATGCTTGTAACTATGTCCCAAAGTGCAAAGCGTCACGTTCGGGATTACCGTAGGCCCACCGTATGTCACTGCACGAAAATATCAAATCTCTGGGGTCAGCGTTAACTCGCGTAGCTGGTAGAACATCTTTAAAGTACGTTGTAAGTCTGCTTATTGCCGACGACGCATTACATCAAAAGTTGTTCTGAAGGCCTTCAGGAATTTTCTTACGTATCCATGGCATAACTGAGAGCGTGAAGGTAAAAGATACGCATTTATAGGGTGGCTGAGTCCTTATGCCCGCGATCAAACACGTACCTGCCGGAAATACAACCACAGCCGTATATTGAGTTGTCAAAACTGTAGGCTACAGTACTTTGTACCTGAAGAGGTAGGCAGTTCATTCGTTCGAAACGCTGGTATACATGTACTGGACTTCACGATTGTACAGGGGTGACGTAAACGGACATGTACCTCGAGGAAGTCTAGGAAAACGGGTCGGAGATGTCAGAATAATATTAAAATGGAAGTGTTCCAGCGCCATTACTTCTCATGAGAAAAGAAGATAATGTTATCTGTGGCAAACCAAGTACTGAGCCATCAATGAGGCTGCCCGAACGTTGGAGTGTCCCCATTAGAATATTTTAAAGAATGGTGGCATCCAGGTCGATAAGCGGTGACATTTTAGACAATGCTCCCGTTTCGCCTCCCTTAGGCTTCATGTAGGAAGTAGCGCGGTATAGCCACATCAGGCGACCCACAAGTAGCTATTGATCGCCTGTCAAGTCTGTCGTCGGCGGGAATCGATCTCCGATCACAAAGATGGGAGCAGTGCGAGCCACTTTTGCACGAAGCAGGTGGGTCCCACATGCACATAGGACTTCCGCTTCTCTGCCGGAGTCATCAGTAGCTCAGACTAAACAGCGTCAAATGGTAAGATGAACTGGAAAGTATTTGGAAGGAAGCTCTCCTAGTGTAACTTGAGTTATTATCTCAGCGTTTGTCTGGACGAACTGAATAAATCACCAAACACAACAGTCCGTTTCCTGGCCAAGATTCTAAGCCTGGAACTTCCAACTAGGAAGGGAAATTAACTAGCCCTCACCAGCGACCATCGGTGAAATAAACAGGAAATTACGTGTGATGTGATCTACATTGATTATGTCGTGAAAAGCCACAATATTACACTCACAACCTTCTAATGTACGATACATTTCAATATTATCTTCGAATTTACGCTCTGTCTCGTGTTTATCAGCCCCATGCACTTCCTCTCCTTCGAAAACGGAGGCGGCATTTTACACCGAAACGTCGACATATATCTACCTGGCCACATTTTATTAATTCTGAAGGATGAAGCAGGCCTGACCAGCCAACACTATGCACAAACAAGTTAAAATCCACTGACCTAATTAAGTCGTTACTTTCTATTATTTTCAGACGTAGCGTGCGGTCTGTGTATCTCACAAGTCTCTTAGTTCGAGTCCCAGGAATCAACCCACGCCATGTTTTTCATTCTAAACGACAAAAGCCTGCAACACGTTACATTTTGGAGAGAAACATTCTAATAATTTTGGTGGGGATACCAAGACGGTAGCGGAATAGATTTATGTGAACCGTAACTTCGCGCACGTGTGTTAATATTGTGGGGTCGTGTAGCACACGCGAGGAGGAAATTACACACAACATTTGATTCAAAATTTCAAGCGTGAATAGATTATTAACCAGGGCAGGGTCGATAAGCGGATGTTAGAGAAAGAGGAGATCACAGAAATAGGGTGTGAAATTGTGGAGTGGATCCATAGGGACGGGGGGTTCTGTGAATTTTATAATAAACTTTGGTTTACATAAAGACAAGGGATTTGGGGAAAGTTGCACGACGATTACTTTATCAAGTGGGACAATGGGTTTATTCTGTTTGAGAATCATGGAGATGTGACACAGTTTTCAGCGGCGGGATTTTGTTTCAGGTGCAACTGTACCTCACCAATAACAACGCAGACCTCGGCATACTGTGTGTCATTCATACAACGTACTGTAAGTTTAAAGAGGTGATCGCTACCTTAGTCATCACCGTCTTTACCCAGCAGACTGGTACAGCGCCGACGTTCTAAACTTACATTCGGCAGGTGCCTGATTTGCGTTTCAGCCGAGACATTTGCTATACTGAGATGGCTTTCGTAGTTTCCATCAGTCCACCTTGAAAATGCCAGGATAGTAGTTACTTCAGTCAAGCCACGGCCGCTTCCTTTCAAATCCTTGCTATTGATGGTGTTTGGCCTTAGAATTTAAAAGGCCCCGTAAAATTAAGTACATTTCATACATTCTACAGTTTGCCGGCACACTGCCTTTATGCGTTGGGTATGATTGTCACAGCAAACAGCGATTACTTCCGTCAACAGCTTTAAACTGTAATGGAGATGCAGTGCGTTTACTGTGAGGTACGAACTGAACTGTTATCTATTAAAGTAAAGTAAAGTGATCCCGTTACAGGCCCGGTGTGGCCCAGAGGGTGGGTAGAGGTATAGCACTACTCTTCCATGACCGCGGCCGCGCTTTACCCCCGGAAAAGACCCGGTACCCATTATGCAGAAGGCTGGGTGGGTCCCGGGGAAGGTCTGGACGGACGGAAAATCTCGTCCCCACCGGGATTCGATCCCGGACCGTCCAGCCCGTAGTCAGTCGCTATACCGATTGAGCTACCAGGCCCATGAACTGTTATCTACTACTCAGATGAAATTCAGGCTTTGAAATGCGTGTTCACTTGGCAAAGCACGGAACACATTTGTTGTGGCTAGGTACGGGGTCGATGTCGCCTACGTCGTCATAACTGAAGCTTCGTTTTATCGTGTTGCTGTCTTCTGTGTCACGGCGTAGCCGAAACGGCCAGCAGTGGCTCGATTCCGGTCCCAAGGAGACTTAACTGGTAACATAAGACATTTTTACTGCGTGACATTGGTCCTCCGACCCACTGTGTCTGCTCCAACTTCGCGCAGTAGTGGTCGCAGTCCGGAGAGAATGTGGTTTTCCGCGCTCTTGACAGTGTTTTAACAGACCACGACCACATCCTTGTTCACATTCATGACAAAAATGAGTCAGTGTTTCAGTAACATTCCACCCGTCTGGTTACCTCAACGTCACGTTTTCAGTTCAGTCAGCGACAAAGTTATCACAGCAGAAGCTCTGGCGATCGCATAGTTCGGAACAAGCATTAAATTTGTTGCAGAGACAATATACAGTCAGCTTAAGAAATCGAGGGACGGTGGTATATTTTGTGTCAGAAAGTGACACAGCCAAAAGATACATGAGGTTATTTTCGGTAGCTTTTAAATGCTGAATTTGAATAGCTGTGTTAACAATCGATAACGTATTGTAAGCGTAATGTGCTGCAGGAGGTGCGCTGACAGTTGAACAATGGCAGCGCTCTGGTGGCCGTATTAATTGTTGTGTGTTTTTCCGAAATGATGCAAGAGTTCCCCCTCCCGAAAAGTAACTGGTTTGGGCGTGGCGTGGCGAGGCGAAATATCGGAGCTGCTGCATGTGCATTGCTGCGGCCGAGCCGTGAAAAAGTGTCAGGGTCAGTCTGTAGCCAGTCGTCTTACTGTTAGGTTGTACAGCGGCGGGCGGCCGGCCGGCGTGGGCCCGATCCATATCCCAAAAGGTCATTACAGTAGCGGAAGTACTGCTGCTGCTGCTGCTGCAATATTTTGGTGGGGGGGGGAGGGTCGATGAGAAGTGTAAGAGTGTGTGTGTGTGTGTGTGTGTGTGAGAGAGAGACACGAAAAAAAAATTGCGTGCAAAAGCCAGAGACGGTGGTGGACATGGATTTCACGGTACCTCTATTGATTAGTTCGAAAATTTAATTGATTACGTTTTGTTTTTATTTCTTGCTGCTTTTTGGTGAAACCTCCTCCCCTCTCTTCCCGCTCGCTAAAGATCGCATCGAAGACGCGGCAAGGCGGTGCAACGTGTTGCGTCATGAGCGGCGTGACGTCACTGGTAGGGTGAAGGCAAAAATGGCGGAGTGCTCGTATGCTCGTTGCGTTCAGGAGCGCCGAGCGATCAAAAAAGAGCTGCAAAGATGGACGAAGAACATGGTTTTCGTAGTAGGTGAGTGCCCCAAGTGTAGTAGCAACACCACAGAAATTTCCCTGCTTCATTCTGAGGCAGTCTGCTGTCAAATATTTGCGACCTGTTGCCAAAAAATGCCTAAAACAATTCGGCAAGGGGTCAGGATTGCAGTTAGCCGGGACACCCCGTTGCATATAGCCATGTTTCCGGTTGCATCTTCGTCCAGGTGCAGTGTAGTCATCAACTTGTGTGTTAGAAGGTGTAGGCAGGCGCGTAGTGCTGTTGTATGTAAACGTGTTTTGTGCAAATTGTAGCGCATTTGTGTTTGGTGTTGAGTGAGGCATCAGCTGGTGTGGGGGGTCGTGCTGCCTGGCTGGAACAGCCGGGCCCTACTTGTCATCGACAGAGTACGTACGTAACTGCTTCTGCCATGACCCACCGCAATATTCGTGAGGTAAATACTGGGTGAAAATGGAAAACTAGGTGAACCAAACGTTATGTGAATTTGTTGCAGCAGCAGCTGCAGGCAGATTAACTGGATTTCAGCACCCTGTTTTGCGATGGGTTCTTCTTCGCGGGTCGTGGAAACAAAAATATCGTAGTCACCTGTGGCTTCCTCTCCTCACGTGCAAATTGTAACGGCTGTATGCATATTGCGTTTGTTGTAGGTCTGAAAGAGTAGCTGAGGAGTTAATGGGCAGACGAAAATGGAAACAGTACCAAGATACAGTGCTGAAGACACCACTGAAGGTAGACACAGAGGACTGGGAGCCGCAGGACAAGTGCTGTATGTGTGACGGCAGACCCTTCCTAGATTTGGCCACGGTAAGTCGCAGCCTAAACCAAATATTTTATTGTAGTGCCTCTGCAGGGCGACCTCAAGCTTGTGATTTCTATTCAAAATTATGTAGAGCACCTCTGTTACTGCAGTAGGGCATGTAAATAAACTAGTTAAAAGCCTAATAGCGATCTTATTATATGAGATTTATTTTGATTAGTCATGACTTGGAGAATGAGATGAGTCGGACATGTAGCATGTATGGGAAGCTCACAAAATTTTGGTTGGATAACCTGAAAGGAAGGGATCTCTTTGAAGACTAGATGTAGGTGGGTGGATAATATTAAAATAGATCGGAAGGAAAGAGTGTGTGAGGGTGTTGACTGCTGAATGTGTCTCAGGGCAGGGATGAGCAGTGGGCTATTGTGAACATGGCAGTGAATTGTCAGGTGCCATTAAAGTAGGGAATTTCTTGTGTAGTTGAGCAACTGTTATGTCTGAAAGACTGTACTTCATGCACCTAGTTTTAGTGTCACTGCTGGCTGGAGAGTGGAACTGTCAGCCAGTGACCATACTTTTAGCATATAAACAAGATAATGGTTCTGTTTTCTATTTTGACCACAGACCTAACAGGGTAGACCTAAAGATGTTGTGAACTGTACTCTGTATTCTTGCTGGTAGGGATTGTTGCTGTGCTGTTAAAGTGTTGTGCAAGAATTGCAGTATGGTCTTTGTGTGTGATTTGTACCCTTACAGTCCTTTTTTAAAATGCATTGTTAAACTTCAGTTTCTTAATTTGAATGTTACTTCATCTTTAAACTTGTAGCTGACATATGCTGTGATATTAACAAGGAAAGTTATCACATCCCAGATGAAGAATGTGTCCTTTGGATTACATGAAATTATGTGGTTTCCACACCTTTTCATAGAGGGTATTGGGAAAAAATGATAACTTGGGTAATTCAGTTCACATTAACGCAGTTGAGCGAAATATTCCTTGAGAAGGTAATGATGGTTCAAAATAAAATTATGATGGTTCAGCTGTTCCAGAAAGTTCGTTATTATATTCACAGGAACCTGCAAGTCTTATCTTATAATTAGCCATTATCATGTGTTGGCAGTTGTTTGCCTCCATCAAAATGGGGCTGCAAATGGGGGTAGCTGCCTGTAGATGCTGTGTCCTTAAAGGGGAGTGCACGATTGAGTCATCACCATTTATTTAAAATTGAGGATAAAGGACCCCTTCTATGACGCAAAACAACCAAGATGTATGACCCCAAATACAGAAATATGGGAGAAAGTTAAGAGGGAAACTTTGTACCTTGCTTGTCCCAGCTGATTCTCTGCTTATGCCTGTCAGGGTTGATAATCAAGAGTTTAAGATGTGATGCTTCCAAATTGAAGGTAACAGGTTCACTCCTCACACCACTGAGGCCTCTTTTTTGTTTTTTAACCTGTACTTTTTTTTACAGTTTTTATAGATAGTGGTTTATATTATTTTAATGCTACTTTCCTGTAAACATGTACAATTTAATGAAAACTTAATGTAAGAATGCTGTCGACTGTTTCTATATTTACATTTAATATTTAACAGATAATTCTTTACAGAAATGTTGTGACATTGTTTTTCTGATATAATTGTTTTTTATCTCCTTAGGAGAAAAATGATTTTCACAGTGACTGTTTTTATTATTGTAGATGAACACTTTATGCATGTAGCCAATAACTGCTTGCATCAAGTTTAGTGCATAGCCATACACATGTGTGTGGAATCACTGCATGAGGTTAGCATAGCTCACGTCTTACGGCAGGTTCTGTCATTATTGTACAGTCTCAGAAAAAACAGTGACTTAACCGGTGGAACAGGCCAGTGTTAAAAATTGTGTTTCAAACAGTAATAGTATTTTCTTTTATAGCCATCAATATACTCAACATTTAGGCAGAAAAGAACTGGACCGTCAGATAATGGCATTATGTTTGTGTCAGTATATATTCTGTTGTCAGTAAAATGTAAATAAAATAGGTTACTGTTCTCATAGTATTGGTAAAGGGTATATTTATATTGAAAATTAACATTGAAATAATATAAAGGAAAAGTAATAAAATCTTAAGAAAAAGTGTGAAATAATGATATATGTAAGTTAAAACAAAGTAGAGATACTGTTGCTTTGAATTGGAAGTCCCTTGCATTAATCCCTAGACCATTGTTTCCCAAACTTTTTTGCTCGCAGACCCCTTTTGGTTTCAAACAATGACCACGGATACTCATATCTTTGCCTACATAAATATAGTTTCCAGATGATAGGTATCCCAAGTTAAAAATGTGTATCTGAGGATTGATTTTAGATGGCTGCGAATACACCAGTAGCATGCATAAGAATGATTTGACAACTGATTGTCAATCACTTCATTGGTGGAGGGGGTTTCTTCTAGGTATTTTAATGGTTATACAAAATAAACTCATGGCCAGTTAAAGAAGTTCCACAATTATTTGTAACAAAAAATTATTCCTTTGATTAAAAAAATAAGTAAACTTCAAATGAATGTATCCACAGATCCCCTGGGAACTGTCTGCAGATCTCTTGGGATCTGTGGAGCGCATTAGAATACTGACCATTGTAGGTATGGGTGAAGAATGAGCAATAATAAGCACAGTATAATATTTCCCTCTCAGTTTTTTATATATGTGCTAAATATGGTATTGTATGGCTTGGTCATTTTGCTCTGGGGCAGGAGTTCTTGGTCCTCACAAAGTTTAATAAGAGTTAGTGAGGAATGACTTGCAGTTCCCATGTTAATTCCGTAGAATGGTGCCGTACATTTACGTTGTACTGAAGGTAATGGCTGGGTGCCACACTAGTATTATTTCTGTTGCAGTCGGTCATTTGGGTTGTTTGCTGTACATGTTAAAAATATTTTTTCCTATTTCCATAGAGTGTGAAGTACATGTACATGATTTTCTCCACATGTCAACCTCTAAATTCCATGCCAGTATATTGTAATTTTCTAACTTGCATGCCAGGTGCCATATTTCACATATACATGCTGTACATTATTTGTATACCTTGAGCCATACTGATAGAGCATTACATATTTTTAAAGGGTTTTGCATTTATATTATTTGTAAAGGGTATTGCAAATTTTGAAAACAATTTGAATGCAAACTATGTAATTTTTTATATACTTCATCAAGCACACAAGTAATAAATCTTGACTTCAGCCAGTAGGTGCCTGAGTGCATTTCTGTGTCCATCCTGAATGAGTTGAGTAAGATATTTCCCATGCCTTAAGATGTCATAACTGTTATTCCAAAGAACAATGTATGGAAGAATGAATTTCCAGACATGCATTGCTAAAAGACATATTGTATGTATTAGTCAGTTCTGTAGGCTTCTCTTCCACTGCCCTGGAAAATTCTGAAAGGCACTTTACACACCTGTATTCATACCCTAAACTTGATGGCCACCCCATCTCAGCTTTCCATGATATGCTTACTCAATATGTTTACAGCCACCCTCCATGTCTGGGGGGTACATCTTTTATCTCAAACCTGAGGATATGCCACTGCATGGCATTTTACTCTCTGTGATTTCCCAAACATTACATAGTAAGGTAATAAACAGAAGATGATAGTTTTGCTGCTTGTCTTGTACAGGTGTGAAATGTAACCTCTTGCTTTCCAAGTTTCAAGTTTTAAAAATAGCATAGTAAGAATACTGTGAAGGAAGAAGATGAAGGACAGAATGCACCAAAAGTTTGTGAGAAATATTGCCAGCTGTACATGTACTATAGTTGGAATGGAGAATGGCGAGAAAGCATACAGAACTTTAATAGAGAAACCTACTGGGAAGATGGAGATGAAAGAATAATATTGGAATGACTTGTAGTTGAGAGTGTTGAAATATGTAAATTGAACTGGACATTGTAGCATGCTTGCAGAACCATTGTTGCCATGGCAACACAACATTGCATTCCATCATTTTGCTTCATTTGTTGCTGCCAGTGATATGCAACACTCTTAGGTCTTCATGTAGAGTCTTCAGCGTTTTTGTCCAATTTTAATGAAAACTGGATTTTCTTGACAGATGTTCATAAAAGTCCCCAATATCAAATGTCATAGAAATCCATTCAGTGGAAGCTGTCCTGATACATGCAACTGGTGGACATGATGAAGCTAAAAGGTCCTTTTTGCGACTATGCGGATGCATCCAAAAATGCAATATTTGGCCCATTCAACTCTATTTACTGCCACAGCATTTCAGTGCTTGACTGATAAAGGTTAAGGATTAATAATAAAAAATTGAAATTATGGAATGTCACCACTACTGGACAATTCATAAACCAGTTAAATCTAATCATTACTAATTCGCAGATTGTAATATATATCCTGCCATGTGCACAAAAGTCTTCAAGTGATGTCTTCACACTAGACACTGCAGAACAGAATGACCTGCCTGTCGAAAGTTTTTCTGTAGCATACAGCCCCTTTTCAGCTTGCATTTCAAGATAACTAATAAAGAACTAAGCAGTGGCTCATTTTTGCATATGTGTGTACATATGACAAATTGAAATGTATGAAAACTAGAAAAAAGAAAAATGTTGGTCAGTGTCATTGGTGTATGTGTGACATGTTCACAGCCTGGGGTTACACACCTCCAAGCCTGTACTTTTCATTATAACAATCTGAGGCACAAAGCCAACAAAGTATGTTTTGTTATTCAGTGCTTCTTATGGGCCCTTTCCTAAACCAGCTGGATCTAGTTCATATCTCGTATAAGATGCATAACTTTTCATGTCAATTTTCCAAGTTATGTCTCTCACCTTGAGGTTTTCTTCATAGAATTATGCATGCTTATCTTCTGCATGCTGCATATCCAGTCCAACTCCTATTTCTTCCTGTAATTACGAAAGTATATGAAATCTGATACAAGACATTATTGATAGATGGTAATATACTTTTGAACAGAGTGACCAAATTTTCTTGTGGTATCTTGTGGACAACAGGATATTTATGAACAATCACTTCATTATAATTTCATATTCCTCTTGGATCCACTGAAATTAATACCTGCGAAACCCCGAAATTAAAGTGAGATGCTGGTGAGGTTCTGGTGTGCTATTGAACACCACAAGGGACACCCTTGTTCTGTATGGCAGCCACATCAGAATTGTTCCATGAGATATAAAATATTGAAGAGAAATTCCATTTTGTTATGAAATGTGAAAACGGATGGAGGAGTTTACACGTGGTTTCTTCTTGGACTGCTCAACTCTTGAAGATGGGACTGATAAGTTGTCCCAAAATGTCAGTAACTAACTACCAGTCTACACTGCATAACATTCCAGAAGAGTAAAGATCTCTGAAAGAGTTTAATACAATACTACTTATATTCCATTTCTTGGAAATCCATTTTAATATTATCATTTAATTAGCCTTAAGTCTCCTGGATAGGCTGTTTGCATGATGTTTACAAATCAGAATTTTATGCGTTCCTTATTTCTTTCATGTATAATATTTATACATTGTCCTTATCTTCCTCAACATTATTGCTATTGTAAACTTTTAAGTTCCTCATTTGTATTTTTTCATACTTCCCTTATGTTTGTTTGTTTTTCTTAGCACATGTAAGCAACATACCAACATATAACAGGAATTTTTAAATTTCCATAGGATAATGCAGCAAGTGAACTAAGATACCAAGCCTGCTGTACATTGAGAATGTTTTGGTTGTTGTGTTCCTCTTGTAACAGTTTTGTTTGTTTTGGATGGTGCCAGAGTCCAGCAGCATCAGACAGTGGCAGCACTAGTACCAACAGTCAGGGTAGCAGTTCCCTACGAGAGACTCCGCCAGTAACTTTGCCCCACGAAGTGGGCGTTTCCACAGCAGCTCCGAACAACGTCATCCCCTCTCTTTCTTCGTCAGTATCCAGAATGACAACGTTACAGTCAGTCACGTCCATGGCTGCGTCATTGGCCGCAGTCGCTGCTCTTAGTTCTAACATCAGTCATTCTGGTTCTGGTCCTATGACCAACATTCCTGGTGTCCCAACACCTCCCGGTGCTATGCCGTTCTATCCACCCCCACCCCATCATCATGGAGGTCTATTCCCCCACTGGTATCTCTCACCGCCTCATTCCCACCTTTCTGGACGAACTGTTCCCTCACCCACAGTGTCGCTGGCTGATGGTATGAGACTTGAAGCTGTGCCTTCAGTGAAGCAGGATCCCAGCACTACACCCCCCATAGTGATGGCACTACCCCCATCAAGTAGCACGTCAGAGCAGCCTTTGGACCTCAGTGCTAAAGCTGTAGCATGTGCTAGTGAAAGTGCTAGAGACTGTAGTCCTGTGACCACCTCCCTTGACGAGCAGCAGTCCCTGAAGGTTCCAAACATCGACAGCAAGCACATATTCAAGTGAGTACATTTGTATAGTTAATATCTGTGCTGTTCATATCTTAGGCTGTATGGTTGTTGCCGATGAAATGTTTATGGAGTGGATTCAGACTTGGCTTGGATAAATCATTCATGTTATGAACATTATTCATTTACTGAAAATCTGTTTCCTTGCTCCTGAGTGCAGCCAGGTGAATTCCAATCAAAGGATTGAGGTCATAAAAATTTAATGGCTGGTCAATCCTGTCACACAGGTCGCGTCAGCAATTGTTGCTTGAAAGAAGTAGACTGGGAGGAGTGATTACAATGTCTGGAAAGACAACATCCACATTTTCAGTTATTCCTTTGCATGAACTGTCTAAATAGGTTGACTGACAGTCTGGAACAACCCTGAAATAAGACATATGTAAGGTGCAGACTGCCTTAATACCAGAACAATAAATTTCCAGTTCCATGGTCTTAGTGGCAGATATTAGTCACAACAGCCTATTATTTTTATATATACTTGCAGTTCTGTGTTGATTCATGCATACTTTTGTGGTTGGGGAATATGAACAACAGTTTTTGTACATAAGAATATTGTCTGATATTGATGAGAATGTATCTGAGAAACATGTTATTGATAGCAGAATTAGGATCAGAGTACCTCATGACTGTACTCTTGACTCTAGCACTCAGAATGTGTTTTGAAATGTGAATGAGTGTGATTTAATTTTCAAATCATATTATTTTTGGAAAATGTATTTTTTATAGATTGCTTTAGATCAAGGAAGCTTGTGTTTCAAATGATAGCTGTTTTATATAAACTTCAAATTATTATTGTTCTTCAGCATGGGATTAAAGTTGAAAAATTCATGGCAGATTCGTAGGGCCATTTAGAATTTCACACATGCAGGTCAAATGATGTTTTGCACCTCAAATAAGGTGGCATATTGCAACTTACTAATGCTCCGGTAGCCTCAAACTGGGGCTTTTTAAGTACATTATCTGGATGTGCCATAGACTTACTCTGAAAAGTGAAAGCAGTTTTGGAAAGAGTTCTAACAGTTGAGAAACCAGAAGTACAGGAATTTTCTTCAATTTAGGAGAGAATGCAGCATTTTTTATATCACACTGTAAATTAATTTGAGGGCAGTACATTAGAGAATAAACCACTTGGGAACCATAGTTATAGATCAGAAGACTAAAATGTGCACAGTGAATTATCTTTTCAAGGTATCAACTTTATTTTTTGACAGTTTAGGAGAGGAAGGGCCCTCCTAGGTGTACTGAACAACAAATGTTTCCATTCAGTTCTTCATGAAAGTGCATCAGTTTTATCTAGACATTTTGAGGGCTGTGTTATCTGTTTGTTTCGGTCTGCCAAACTTAAAGCCAGCCTGTTATCTCTTGCAGTGTCCCTCCGAACTTTTTATCAGAGTTCAGTTGCATTATCTGCTGATACAACAACAGCAACTTCCTTAACCTGTAATTCATTGCAACTTGAGTCTTACATAACAAAGGAGGTAGTGTCTTGTTTATGTAGTCACTGCACCAAGCCAGGAGTAGTAGACTGACTGACTGACATTACTTTGTTTTATTTACAACTGTTGTGTTCTTTGTTACTTTGTTTTATTTACAACTGTTGTGTTCTTTGTTCCTAAACGGACATAATGTGAACTGCCTAGTCACATCCACTGAAAAGCTGCGTGTGTGTGTGTGTGTGTGTGTGTGTGTGGGGGGGGGGAGTGCAAAATTTTAAATTGGCATAAATCTCTCTGCATGTTTTGTTTCTTTAACTGAAACTTTGAATGCTGGTAAATAGTGCAACATAAATAAGTGTTACAGAAGGTTTAGTCAACCATGCCAGTTTTGTTGGTTCTCCCTCTTTTAGTCTTGTTTGAGCAAACTTGATCAGAAGCAAAAGCTTCCACAGGTTTCTTAACTTTCAGTCTCACATGTATGAAATCATCCTAAAGTGTGTACAAGTTAGAGGTTGTGGCAGGCTTCATGTTTAGTAACAGCTCCCAACAAATTCATTGACATCCAGTGAGAACAGTACAATGATAGTTTGATGAGTGTCTTGATTAATTTTGTATGTTATTGTATTACAGTAGTCTGAGTCAGAATGGTGGGCATACAAGTCCATATACACTGTAATTGCTTACAGGGTAGTAGTTGGTTGGATCATGATATTACCTGTTCTCAAACTATCTGCCCTTCGGAACATTTGTTTGAAATTTGTAAATCAAATTTGACCTTAAAACAAATTTGAGAATGGCTGAATTTGGCAGGCCTTATTGTTTGTATGTTTTGGTAATTGTAAAAAGAATGTTAATAGCACTTCAGATTCAATGAGGATCTGCTTTGTTGGTATTTTGAGAACAGTAACTGAGTTTTTGTTGTTTAAAATGTGGAAAACTTGGCACATGTGCCTCCTTCACAGGGCAAAACCTCGCATGAGTACGGTGGCTGGGCGGAGAACATACACAGAAGAAGAATTGCAAGCAGCTCTACGTGACATACAGAGTGGCAAACTGGGCACCCGTCGAGCTGCTGTCATATATGGAATCCCCAGATCAACCCTGCGTAACAAGGTGTACAAGTTGGCATTGGAGCGAGAACGAGATTCCCAACTTGTTCTGAGCAGCAGTGCTGCTACAGTGGGGCAGGGCACAGATACACCAGTTATTCCAAAGGCTGAGCCCATTCAAGATGAGGAAGAAGAAAAGGAGCTCTCAGGAGCTGAGGAAGAGCGGGAAGTGGAGAAGGCGTTGAGGAAACCATTGCTGTCTTTGGAAGACCTTGTTAGGTTCTCAGTTTTTGGTGCTGGGAAGGATCTCATGGCCAGTGATACACTGAGAACACTTCTGCAACATGGACAGCTCCTTGAAGATGGGCTTCACAAATATGTCACTGTCAGTGAGGATGGAGAAGATGGTTCCTCTCCATCTGTGTACCCAGGATTCCCACAGAACATTTCAGACATTTGGAGTGGCATGGAACACAGTGCTCTTGGTCCTTATGTTTCTCAGATTCTGGCCACTTCAGCCATTGAACATAGCAGAGATGCTGTGGCTGGAATTGTTGAAAGCAAGAACTTGACTGGAGGAACATCAGCACCTGGAGACAAGAGTCCAGTAAGAGATTTCCTTCCAAAATACCCCACACCTCTGTTGCCAGAATTTGTTCGTAGGATGATGGTGGAAGACAAGTTGCTCTTAGAAGAACAGCTGAAGAAACAGCATCACTTGAAACTTAGTTTTCATCCAAATGGTGCTCATGCTGATGAAACCATTAGTGAAAATTGTGAAAAATCAGCAGTCAAATCTTCTACTGTTGCTACAGATGATTCATCTGATGCAGAAGCTTGTTCATCAACTGGGGCCACTCCACCTTCTAATGTGATACTAAAAATTCCGTCCTTTAAACCGACTTCAAAGAATGGAGTGGCTTCTAGTAGTGGTGGTAGTGCTGCAGAGCCACAAGTGTCTTCTAGTCAACAGCTCATAAGAGGCAGTGACTCCTGTTCACCCCCTACCATCCCACAAAGTCTTGTTGGGAAAGGTATTGGTGTTAGCCTTAGAGAAGTAATCGCCAAGAGTATCAGCCAGAAATTCCAACAGCATGGTTCAGGCGACATCTCACCACTGCAACTGCCACCTAAATTCTTGCTAGGGCATGACACTGGCATTGAACCTCCATTCAAACGAGGCCGATTCACACCTCCAATTGGTGCAAATGCTCCTTTGTCTGTCACTGCACCCATCATCAAACATAACAGCAACAACAACAACAACATCCAATCTGATGATAGAAATGCTCAAAAAGTGTTGTCACAGACTGGTGGCAAATCACTGGGAAGTTCTGGTAGTGTTAGCCACACAGGAAACACAACAGGGGGAAAAGGAACACGTCCAAAGCGTGGAAAATACCGCAACTATGACCGTGACAGTTTGATAGAAGCAGTAAGGGCAGTTCAGAGGGGTGAGATGAGTGTTCATCGTGCAGGCTCACATTTTGGTGTACCACATTCTACACTTGAGTACAAAGTAAAGGAGCGGCACCTAATGAGGCCTCGCAAGCGTGAACCAAAGCCTCAAGTTGAAGACACCAAGAAGAAAGATGAAAGCAGCATTCTGAGGCATTCTACTCCTAATCTAGAGAAGCCAAAAATTCCTCCAAAATCTACCCCAAAAGCTCCTTTCACGTCACCATCTTCTGGAATTCCAAATGCACCCAATGGTCTTAAAATTCCCCCATTGTTTGATCCTGCTAATATTCCTCCAATGCCATATGCAACAGCGCCACCATTCCCATTCTGGTCACCCAATCCTTTCCACTCTCTGCCAATCCAAGACTTTGCCCACAGTGGTGTGAACAGCACTGCTGTTGGCTACAGCTCCACTCCAGAATTTTTTGCATCACAAATGATGCAGCGGCTTCAGGAGGAATCTTCTAGAGTACACAGTTCGGATCCAAGCAGTCCTGCTGGTGCATCTGCATCATCCAATCGAAGTCCACCCCTCTCAAATCCAAGTGGAGCTCTTGGGAGAAGTGCACGGGAGATGGCAGAGAGTCTGTATGATGGGACAGGTGCAAATGGAAGTTTTTTGGATGGAATCATTCGCTCCAGCCTGGAGATGGGTCTCCCTTCAGGTGTTTCCAAGGAAGCCAGCAGTAACAGTGCCCATGAGAACATGTCAAACAAAGCTCTCCTCGATCAGCTGTGTCGAAACAGCTGTTTGACACCCCTTCCACATACTTTATCATTACCACTAACTGATGGTGGAACAAGTAGTTCTGATGATGATTCCATGAAGCGGTCTTTGTCGAAAAACGCACATGGAAGCAGCAACATCAAGACTGCAGTGGCAGAATCTGATGTGAAAATGTCGGCAGTTATTGATCTCTCTCCGTCATCAAATGGATCGACAGCAGATTGGAAGCATACCACAGAAGACGAGGGTGACGACGCCGCCTTATCAGCATCAGCAGAAGACACTAAGGTTACAGCAAGACTGTTTGCCAAAACACATGTCTTGAAATCACAAACGCAAGAAACAAGTGGCATATATAAGGATGATGACAGCAATGTGCCAGGTGATGATAATGATGTGAATGATGATGATGTCAATGATGAAAGTGCCTGTGATAGTAAAAATATAAAGAGAGTTGATAATGATGCTGCCAAAGATGACAAACAAGGAGAGGGAGGAGACAACCCAGTGGAGAAAGAGGATACCAAATCAAAGATCAACTCACAAAGAGACTGAATTCTTTTTAGCCAATATTAATTAGCATGTTATATACAAAACACTATGTGACAGAATTTTATTATTATATTACGGAGGTGTATCTTTTTTTAGTCACCTTACTGTACTGATTTTTGTAGGTGTTGAATGTTGTAAGTTAGTGTATAGTTCTGTCAATTAGGTTGCTCCCATTTTCAGTTATTGGGGATGGGAGGGAATGTTTTTTGTTTTTGTTGTAATTTTCTTTCACCTTAGTAGTGAAAATGTTTGAATCTTATCACCGTTTTCCTGCTGCTACATTTTGGAGGAAACAGTTTTTTCTTCCTTTGGTACTTCTGCATATTTTTATCTCTCTCTCTCTCTTTTTGAGGTTGACAATCGTAATGTTGCCAAAGCTATGTGAAAAACATATTTATCGAGTTCAATAATTTATCTATATATATATATATGTATATGTATATAGATATATATATAGTGAGGGTGTTTTAAAAAATTGTTGGAAAATTAATTGTATACATTCGTGGTGACTTTTTAAATATTTTTTTTAATCCAACAAAAATTGTTCTGTGGTGGTTTCCCAAGATAACATTCATCAAAGCAGTTTTATTTCATATTTGTGTACATGTACTTTATGTATGGTTGTTATATCCATCGATGTGAATGCATTATTCATGTTCATGTATGTTGGTGTGTTTGGATGCAAGTTATGATGTTTAAATGAAACTTGTGCAGCACAAGTTTAAATCAATTCATGTTTTGTTATGTTCAGTTTGAGAGCTACTTCCTGTTGCCAACTGTGGGTGTGCCATATTCCCTTTGTGTCAAAATTGTACAAAGTTTCAGAACATGAATCTCATCGGTTCCCCACACTGCAACACAAGTTCCATTTGAAGTATTCTAAATACAACTAAAATATAAAATATAAGACAGACTGCTTTGATGTTGGATTAAAGTTTTTTTAAAAAAATCTTGGGATTCTCCAAGAATTTTACTGTCTGTGATGAAGCCAAATTTTGAATGTATATTTTCTCTATTGATATCTTATATATACTAGACTAGTTTATATATATTGAAAAATGGATTTTTGTTTTTGACAATTGAAGTGCAATTAGAAATGGTACGACCTTAAAATATACACACACTGTACGTATATAAATATATTTACATTTTAAAAGAGATGAAGATATTCAAAAATGAAGGCAGAGAATCAAGAATGAAGGTGCAGCAGCAACTAACAGATTCCGACCACAAAGTCTTTTGTTTAAACAATCCAGCTCCACTTTGAACAATAGTGCAGTCCCTAGTTTGATGGGGATGATTTTGTTTTCCCCCTCCATGCAGCAAATAAACATTCCAACCAATCATGTGCCAGACTTTTATACGATCTCAAGCCAGTTATTTTTAAAGATGGAAACAAATAGTAACAGGCAAAAGATCCAATGCTAAGTGCATAGAGTACTGCTAATATATCAAACAGATGGAAGCTCAGCTTCCTCCAAGCTTTATTATAATTATTCCACTGAGCATTTATAAAATGTTCCCTGAATGATTCTTTTTCTTTAAATAAGTATATAAATATAATTGTATATGTAAGATGAATTATGGACACATCCTAGTGCAATTCTGAAGATGGTGTTTGAAAAACTTTTTATTTTGTGAATTGTGGTGTACAGAATTTTGCTTTCCCGTCTTGTGTTGATTGTGATATTTGAATGGACATTGACAGGCCCTAATGACATTAATGTTTCAAAATTTTTCAAGTTACCACACCACTCAACAGCAGCTACATGCATTGCACAGTCAAGAGAAGGGCTGTAGTTCCATTCCACCATACAAAACTTGACAAATAGGAAGAAGAGTATCCAGGACTGGAAACTGTACCTGACAATGCAGATAAGCTTGTAAATTGTTCACATGACATTTCTTTCCACCAAACAGTGATATTATTTCCATATGTCATGCTAATTCCACTTTGTTGTACACTCACAGAGTGAAAGCAAATGCTTGTCAAATTTTGTAGAAGGATGAGTGGTGTTGAAGTTTGCCACTGCATGTTGGAAAATTTGCAAGTCATGTCTGGTTTGGTATTTTGTTTGCAACAGTTTATTTTGCCCTGTTAATTATGTTCCAGTGTCAACAGTAACATAGCTGCTGTTGGGAACAGATAGCAATAGAGGGGATTTCATTTGTATAATTTTTTAACCGACCTGTTTTTCTTACATACACGAATTAACTTGATATATCAATCAAACATACTTGTGTTCAGCCTACCAGGGCTTCTATTCTATATTACAAATGTAAAAGTAAAAAAAGAAGAAAAATATACATAATGTGTTTACTTCACACACATCATCTAGTTATTGACCATATATCTGTTTAGTTTTACCGATAACTTGGTTCATATTAATGGTTCAGCCGATAACCATATTTTTATACAAGGTTTAATTCATTTGGTTATAGCATATATATATATATAAATATAATCCACTATATTATAGTATGACTCTCTTGTTGATTTTCTTTCTGTGCAGAGGAAATGTATGTTATTTTGGTTTCAGATGTGTTAATCAGTTGAAGTTCAATTTATATATTGGCCCACCCATTCCAAATTTGTATGCAACATATCATCAATCCATAAGGCCACAAAGGTTCCAGTGGTGGGTACATATGTGTTCTGTACTCGCTCAGAAAGAAAACAGCAGCAGCAACAGATTCTGTAAATACCATTCTGCACTTGATTGTTGTGTGCTTATACTCCATTGTTACAAATTTAAGAATTCTCAACAGTTAGTCATCAAATCATGCTTGCAAAGGACTGTTCCTTCCAAATCTCATTCCACTGCTGGTTCTGTATCAGCAAGACCACTGTTCATCATTGTTTCATTCCCTTTGCAAGTTTGATGTGCATTCTTATTCATTCCAAACCACAGTGATTGCAAGGTATATATAAAGCTTTGATATGGGCATGGAATGATATGTACATAATTTATTTTTTAAAAATAAGTTTGTATATTACCCCAGTCCCATTGTGGTTTCCTGTCATGATAAATCTTGTCTTCATGCAGCAGTAAGTCAGTTCACAGGACCATTTGCACAGACGATTTTGCTTGCCACAAAGTGCACTATTTTGTGTTGTTAATGCCAAAGTGTCTTGTAATTATTTCAACAGAGATAAGAATGGATTATCTGGAAGGTAGTTGTTTGTGATTATTTATAAAAAATATTATTATTTTGTACCATCCAATGGAAGTGGTTTTTGGCTTTGTGATAAAGCGTGTTTTGTAGTTTCTACTTATGGTCCTGTTCTCATGAAATGAGTGACTGATTGCTTTACTTTAATTTGTTATGTTTGACATATCAAAATTAAGTGCTGTCTTTAAGGTGATGTTTCAAATCTAGTCTTGTTTCAAAATCGTATTTTCATAGGGAGACCACGTGATTTGTAAAGAAAGAGGTATGTATTTAAATTACAGAAACTAATATATTGTGTCCATGAACATTCAAAAGAGATGTGTTTAAGAGTGTGAAGCATGCTCAACTGGCATTGTAGCCAACTTATCTTATGGTCCAGCTGAGTGTGATGCATGTGTATTCATTGGTTGTGAAACATTCTTTTTAAAATCTAAACTGTATTTGGATAGATCTCAGCTGAACAAACAGGCGATGTGTTATGATATGTTTGTGTCCTTCAACACCTGGATGACAATGAAGTTAAATTTATTACAGATTGGAGTTATGTGTAATTAAAAATGATATGTGCATTGTAATGAGATTAGAGTGGCTTTGTCACCCAGGTGCTAAGGATTTGTGACAGAATTTTGAACAAGACTGAACTTTTGCCAGTATTGCTTTGATTGTTTTAATACTTTCCTCTTTTTTTAATGATAATTTGGAAACCATTTAGTTTTAATTTGTAAATTAGTATAATTGAAAAAAAAAAGGAAGATGTGTACGTACATAGGTATCTAATGCCAGTTGGAATGGAAGATGACTTCCCCCCCCCCCCCCCCCCCCGCTTATTTTTTTTTTTTTTTTTCTAATTCTCTCTTTTTTGTGTCTTTCCTTTTATTTGTGTAACCTTA
>Ga0123355_10002842_pt1 | contig 24602 bp, 16 predicted proteins | sample TergutEmb28metaG_3_FD_89872 | JGI IMG/M metagenome (GOLD analysis project Ga0123355, IMG submission 89872) | Embiratermes neotenicus P1 segment gut microbial communities from Petit-Saut dam, French Guiana - Emb289 P1 | ecosystem: Host-associated > Arthropoda: Insects > Digestive system > Gut ... | reverse complement strand
TTCGCACCAAGTGCGAACTTAAACTTCAAACGAGCCCTCCATTCTGCATTGAACCTTTGCAGAATGGAGGGCTAAAATGTAGTTTAAGTTCGCACCAAGTGCGAACTTAAACTTCAAACGAGCGGCCCATTCTGCAAAGGTTCAATGCAGAATGGGCCGCTTAAATGTAGGGGCTGTCTCATGCTTATTTTCTGCTATCGGCTATAGCAGCACAAAGAAATTCCAGTTCCACAGCAAAAAGACAAATAATATGGCGAATACAGCTGTTACCAAAAACAGTACCTTGCGCTTACCTCTCGCCTCATCCGCTGTGCGCCATGACACGAGGGAACCGACAAAGAGAAGTGTCGCAAGTCCCGCCAGCACATAGTTCACCCAGATGAAAGGCGCCACTTCAGCAACTGAGCGGAATGGGTTAATTCCAAATAGCCCGAATAACACCAGATTGTTCAGCATAAGCACTGTGCCGGAAAGTAAGAATCCGGCACTAAAACGGTCGAAACGTGTGCGCGACGGTTGTTTCTTCCGACGAATGAGAAACAGAACAAACAACACAATCGGTGCTATGAGGAAGAATGCGACGTTCAGTATCATGCTAACAAGACTTCCAATCAAGAAAGGCATCGTGCGCCCTGGGGGTAGTGCGGTAAAGTCATTGCCGTTTCCAATATTTATTCGATGCGGAACACCATCTTCTACATGGAAACGCAGCCGAGGAAAGAAGTGTGCAAGAATCGGCATGTTTGATGCGTCGTAAATATGAAATACATAGGGCTCGGTCTGTACATAGATTGCCGCAAACCCACCAAGGGAAAGCTGGATTTTATTCTCATCCAATGCTTGAGTTTGAATCATCATAGCCGGTGTCATTCCCGTATAACTGAAAAATTCTAAAAAGTTCCCATCATAGCGGCGCGCAGAAATAAACCGCCCTTCTACCGTGTTGGCATTGGGCAAATCACTTCCGGCTACAGGCGACACAGCCAGGGGACTTCCCAAAAGCAACTCACGGAGGCTGGGGATGAGTTCCATATGTCCGACAGCATTAGTTAGCAGAACGAAACCAAAGCGTTCTTCCGGTGCTATGGCAAAATCCGTACTAAAAACTTGAGTTCCGCCGCCGTGCCCAAAGGCAGACAAAGCACCAGCAACCCTAAGAAATCCGTGATATGTTCCCGGCATGTTTACAGGGTCTAGTGAACTTGGTGTAAATAAGGTTTCAAGTGTGTCGGCATCCGCAAATAACAAGCCGGCTTCCCCTGCGGGCGGTGTGAGTGCGATGATGAATGCCGCTAAATCTTCGGCGGTTCCATTGATTGCACCGGTGGGGTAGGCAGGTACATATGACCACGGGCCTTTTTGAAAACTGCCTGCACCATCTGAGAAATATCCGATTGCTTTGTTCGCTAAAAAGGCATCGTTCCCAAACCAGTCTGGCTGATTTAAGGTGTTTTGCATATTTGCCGGCAGCAGAACATTCTCACGCTCAAAGGCGGCATACATCTCTCCGCTTATTTGTTCGACAATGAAAGCCGCAAGGGATGCCCCCCAGTTTGAGTAGCTGCTTACAGTGCCGGGCGTAAAAATTTGTGGTGGCTGTATGAGTAACAGGGCTTCTTCAAGCGTGTAATGGCTTTGCACTGCCTGTGCGTCAAGGAATAGATAAAGCAGCGTGTCTGCAAATCCGGCAGAGTGATTCAGCAAATCCCGCATAGTAAATGGTTTTTCAAACTGGAAGGAGTCAGGCAAATAAGTGCGAATATCCGCGTTTAAATCCAGCAAGCCTTGCTCCACAAGTTGCATCACGGCAACCCACACAAAGGGCTTGTTAATGGAGCCCAGTTCAAACACGCTCACAGCCGGGTCCACGGGGATTTGATTCTCAATATCCGCATAGCCATAGCCTCGGGAGAATATGATCTCGCCCTCATGCACTACAACAATTGCGGCACCCGGTGTAGCGGTGCCAACATGTTCTGCCATGAGTGCGTCAATTTGCGCCTCCATATCCGCAAAGGATAAGCCGGACGGGGGCTCACTCGTGGCTGCAAATACGGGTGGGATTGATGTCAGTAGTAGGGCAAATAGTAGTATGGTACTAAGTAGTTTTCTCATGGGAATTTGGTTTTCCTCTCTCATCATTCTAAATTTGGGGCCTCTAATGAATCATAGTCCCAACCCCGCTGTCACTTAAAAGTTCCATCAAAATAGAATGGGGCACCCGGCCATCTAAAATATGTGCCCGGGGTACGCCGCCTTTAACCACCTCAGCACAGCACTCCACCTTTGGAATCATGCCGCCGGTTATAATGCCGGATTCCTTTAAAGCGGGGATTTCCGCAACGTTCAATTCCGGTATAAGGGAGGCTTCGTTCTTCGGGTCGCGCAGTATTCCCCGTACGTCTGTTAGCAGTATAAGCTTTTCGGCGTTTATGGCTACGGCTATTCTTGCGGCGGCGCTGTCGGCATTTATATTGTACATAACACCCGGTTCTTCGCCGCAGGCCACCGTTGATATTATTGGGATGTAGCCGCCCTTTAACGCAAGCCTTACCGGGTCCGGGTTTACCTCCGTTAGTTCGCCTACAAAGCCCAAGTCCTCTTTTGAGGGCAACTTTTTTGCCACAAGCATACGCCCGTCCATCCCGGAAAGGCTAAGGGCCATGCCCCCTTCTTCGCCTATTAGCTGGGCAAGCTGCTTGCTTACCCGCCCGCAAAGCACCATTTGCACGGCTTCCATTGTTTCCGCGTCGGTATAACGCAGGCCGCCTACGAAACGCGGTTCCTTGCCTATCTTAGCCAAAAGTTCGTTTATTTCCGGGCCGCCGCCGTGCACTACTACAGTGCGGATTCCTACCAGCGAAAGCAGAATAACATCGGTTATAACCTGGCGGCACAATTCGTCAGACTGCATAGCACCGCCGCCGTATTTTATTACAATAGTCTTGCCGTGATAGCGCTGTATATATGGCAGCGCTTCGGACAAAACATAGGCTTTTTCAATTGTTGTAGACATGGATACCTCCGTAAACTTAGTTTGGCACAAATACTCATCTTTCTTGAAACCTGTAGTACAATCGCAACATACGAATCATAGCATGGCGGGTTTTAGTGTGCAAACTTATGCAAGCCCGGTAATGTAAATGCAGGGGATGGCACCCATGATAAAAAACTGCTGATGTATTGCATTGCCGTGTATAGCGAAATAATTCGAAATCAGTCCCGCCTGTCGCAAAAAATGCGTAGAAGCGTTCGCATTTTTGGCTCGGTCGGGGACTGTTTCTAATTGATTTCGCAATATATAAATCATTGGATGAAAGGATGATTTCACATGGTACAACAGCTAACCGTTTACGACGAAAACGGAACACAAATAGGCATGACCTTCCCCAAGCGCGCCCGCCAGCTAATAAGCAAGCAGCGCGCATTTTGGCATGACGATAGCCACACCGCAATCCGGCTGATACCGGAAATAAAGGAGGATATCCCAATGGAAGAATATCTGGACGACCTTGATAAACCCCCAATGCCAACCGGCAGCAACGATTTACTGCTATACCTGGCTAAAAAAAATGTACGAGACAAAAGAAAGCTGCTAAAACATTTTTTAGCGTACATTGCCGCTTGGCCGGTAATTGCAATCTTTTACGGGGCAGTGGTTAACTACACGGCCCATTCAACCCGTATGCGCTGGAATAATGTTATGCGGACTTTTGAAGATGCGCGAATCTATTTGCCGCCGTGGCGTGCAGACAATCTGGAGCGGCAAATGCAAACTTACTTCAACAATCTTACTCACCCGATAATGTACATTATTATTGGTGTCATGATTGCATGGGGCGTATGGATTTTAGTTCGCACAGTAAACCACTACAGCGCTGCACGCAGCAGAAGGCTGCTTAAAAGCAAGCCCGACCCGGTGCAAGTGGAATATCAACGGCTTAAGGACATGAGCGGGCTAAGGATTTAGGCCCCGCCTGTAAGTAACGGATGCAAATAGAGATATTTGACTTAGGAATTGCTTGCAACAAAGAAAATCCCGAAAAATCAGCTTTCGATTTTTCGGGATTTTCTTTTTGTTTCAATATCGCAGTGAACGTATCCTTCCTTCACAGGCATTATATATAGCAATTCCCCCTTTAAACGGTCTCGCCCGAGCCGAAAATCGCGAACGCTTCAACGTGTTTTCGGCGACAGGCGAGACCGATTTAAAGGTGAATTGCTATTGCTAAAATACTCAACCTATGCCGCCAATCGTATTTGAACTGGGAATTACATCGTTCATCTGTGTAGAAATGTTAAGTAGGGCGCCGGTTTCTTCATTAAACGCTACATTTGCTATGCGCCCGGTGCTATCTGTAACATTAAATGTCAGCATGTAGGATGTTATTACAAGGTTTCCATCCTCATCCAAATCTAAGCCTGCAATACCAAAGGAAACAAATTCTGCACTCACAACTTCGGTTCCTACAAAATGCCTTTGAGCGAGTTCCTTTGCTGCCTGTACTTGTTCGTTAAATAACTCCGGCATTTGCTGGCTTGTTCTTATATTATACAGTACATCAAAGATTGTATCACCGGTGCCGTCAACATTCCTTCCGTAGTCGCCTCTTAGCACTTGCTCGTTAAGAGCGGCTTGTACAGCTGCGGACCTATACGTGATTTCAATCCTTGTTATGTCGATACGCTCCCCGGTAACAGCATCAATTAGGAAACTGTATAGGAACTGGCTGTTCATAAACGCTTCTTTCGACTCCGCAACATGACCAAACCAATATGCCCTGGTGTGGGAAGGCCAAACTTGATACCACATATCAACATACATTCCGTCCAGGCACTCTCCAAACATATCCCACACATACATTGCTCCGATTTGTGCAGCATCTTCGGGACATAATGCGAGTATGCTTGGGTTGTTTTCTTGAACCTCGCCTACAACCAATGTTGGTGATTGGAAACCTTCCGGGGCCTCTGCTACGCCTTGTGCTACGGTTGATGCGGATGCAGCATGTGTTATTGTAATCGGCACACTATGGCCATTATTGGTTGCATCTGCAAATGCTTGGGCATTAAACCCAATAAATGCTGCACTCATTATCCCAATGGATAATACGGCAACTGCCGTTACTTTTAAAATCTCCACACATTTTGTTCTTTTCATTGTTTTTCTCCTTTTGGATTTAGTATTTTGTGAGCCGGTTGTTGGCGGTGCCGGCTACACGCTCGTGCAACCTGCTTCACGAGTATGATATTAAACCCCGCATATCTCCAAACTATCTCCAAAATGTCATGGGTTTGTAAATTCTATTTTTATTTTTGTGCCTATTCCTTCTGTGGATTCGATACCCATTTTTGCATTGTGTACCGCAGCAATTTGCTTGCACAGGGCCAGGCCAAGCCCTGCACCGCTTTGGTTACGGCTTCTTGCTTTATCCACTTGGAAAAAGGGTTCTACGACTCTTGTAATGCTCTCTTTTGGAATGCCGCAACCGTTATCTGTAACGGATAAAATAATCTTGTTATTTTGCTTTAGGGCTTCCAAGGTTATCTGACCGCTATCTTTGGGGCAAGCTTTTAAGGCATTAAAGCATAGGTTTAGCAGCAAGCTTCTTAGTAAGTCTTCTTGCCCTAGCATAACATCAATATCGGTTTTGAAGGTGAATTGCACCCCCCGTTCAGACAAGGGTATGCTAAGAGTACGTGCTACATTTGCAAAAAGTATTTCTACGTTTATATCGCACATGGCAGGGTAGTAATCACGCAAGGTCGCAAGTTGAAGCAGAGAGTTTGCGATTTTTATCATGTGGTTAGTCCGCTCCATGATAATTCCGGTCAGTTCAATTATTTCCCCCTCATCTAACAGCGCCCGCTGCATATGCTCGGCGTTTCCGTATATCGAAGTTAGAGGTGTTCGGATTTCATGTGCGAAGTTATCTATAAACTGCTGTTTTTTAATGGCTTCTTCTTCAAGCATGAGGATTTGATTTTCTATTTTTTCAGCCATACGGTTAAAATCCCGCGCCACTTGTGAAAGTTCGTTGTCTCCCTTTACATATATGCGCTCGCCATAATGGCCATCCGCAATTTTAATGGAAGTGCGGGCAACAATATCCAGTGGTTTGAAAACTTGCGCGAATACAATGTAAAACGCGAAGGCGGCAATCGCAGAAAAACTAATAGCCAGCACTAAAAAGATTCGCTGGATATCTTGCATTGCCGTCATGCTCTCTGTTATACATTGCTGGAAAGTTAGTGCTAAATTAAGAAACGCTACAGGCAATGCACCTGTAATGTTAATAAAATGGCCTTGTTCATTTTGTACAAAAGTTAGTTCATCCCCGGCGTACGCAGCCTGGACAAACAGGGCCAAATGGATACCATGCCCACGATAGTAATGGGAGTAACCGCGCACCAGCGTTTCAACCGCTTCAACAAGCCCATCACGCTGAAACCCCATATGGCTGTATAAAACCGTGACATCCTGCGCAAGAGTTGACGAAATTCTGCCAAAGTCACGTTCGCTTTGCCTTCTAAGCATATCAATTTGATTATTACTCATATAAACCGAAACCATGCCAAGACTGCCATAAAGGATTAGGATAAACAGCAAATAAGCCGACAAGAATGTTTTAAGCTTCACTTTTTCACCTCCAGCCGGTAGCCCAGCTTATGAATTGTTTTAATCCGCTCCTCCCAGCCAAGTTTGCGCCTAAGTTTTTGGATATGGTTGTCCACTGTGCGGGTTTCGCCAAAGTAATCGTAGCCCCATGCCAGTTCTAATAGCTTATCTCTGGACAGTGCAATGTTCTGGTTTTTGATAAGCACTTCCAAAAGTTCATATTCACGTGGGGGCAGATAAATTTCTTTGCCGTGTACCGTTATGGTCCTGTCTGTTAGGTTAACTTCAGCGCCGTCTAGGCTGAACATAGATATGTTTTTCTGTGTCCGGCGCAGTACTACATCAATTCTTGCAAGTAGTTCAAGCATTTCAAAGGGCTTGACGATGTAATCGTCTGCACCCAGCTTTAGCCCGTTCAGTTTATGCTCCAGCCCATCTTTTGCGGTGATGAAGATAACCGGCACATTATCAATTTTTTTTATGACTTCAAAGCCATCTATCCCCGGAAGCATAATGTCCAGCAAAATAATGTCGAAGGTATTTTCCCCAGCCATTTTGGCTGCTTCGTTGCCGTCGTAGGCTTGAAGATACGTATGCCCTATAAGTTTTAGGTTGCGGGCAATTAGTTTGTTAATTTCCAAATCATCTTCTACGATGAGTATGTGCGCCATAAAACCACCCTCCACTTGGCCCTTTACGGGCGATTCCGTCACCATCCCGGCATGAAAATCGCTTTTATCGGCATCATCAAAACCGGAAAAGGTTTACCATTATTGCCAAAACCGGGGGTCAGGTATTTTCGTATTATTGGCTGATTGTTTATTATAGCACCCATTTGTCATGAAACTGTCACGGCAGGTTTCTATGTATTCCTGAGTCGTTATATTGCGGCTCTGGTTTTCACTAAATGTCACATCATTACGTATGTATTAGAATCGCCAGCGGAAATAAAAGCGCATACCAGCATCGCATTCTCTGGTATCTACAAATTGACACCTTTCTGTGCCTAACTTATAATTCCGACAAGTGAGTCGTGGGGCGTGTTGGGCCGGACTTCCGAAAGGAGGCGAGGCCGTATGACCATGTTTGAAGTGATTTATCTGCTTCTTAACATTGCGCTGGTTTTAATAGCGTATTTGGCATATAGGAACACAAAAAAGAAATAAGCCCCACTGGCTAAGGTTAGGCTTATTTCTGTGACTTAATAATATAATTATGAGTCCGGTCATAACCGCCAGGCGGCTTACCTAGGGGAGCGTGTTACAACGTTCCCCATTTTATTTATATCCTATTATAGTCAAGGTTATGTAATGGTGTCAAATATTTGCCCAAAATGCCACAACACAGTAATCATTTGGCTCTAACGGCACTACACAGATTTTGAATTAACCCGCTATATGTTATACTATCCCAAAATAGTCAGTAAACAGAATACAAACATCAAAAAAGGAGGCCGACCCATGGCCGCAATTCCCATCGCAAACCTATCTAAAGAAGCAATTAAAAACGGTGTAGCCGATATGCTGCGCACCGCCTACCGCAAAACCATACAAACCGCAACCCCCCAGCAGATATACAATGCCCTTGCATTAACTATCAAAGAGCATGTTTCTGCAAACTGGCTTGCCACACACGAGTATTTCGAAAAAACCGATGTTAAAACAGTCTATTACCTGTCCATGGAATTCCTGATGGGCCGGTTTATGGGCAATGCCATCTTAAACTTATCCTTAACCGATACCGTGCGCGAAGCACTGGAGGAACTGGGCATTGACCTAAACATGGCAGAAGAAGCCGAGCATGACCCGGGCCTGGGTAACGGCGGCCTTGGCAGGCTTGCGGCCTGCTTCCTGGATTCGTTATCCACTTTGGGCTACCCAGCATACGGCGCGGGAATCAAATATCACTACGGCATTTTCGAACAGCATATTGAAGACGGCTACCAAGTAGAAAAGCCCGATAACTGGCTGCGCTACGGGGACCCATGGGGTGTTAGGCATGAAGAATACGCAAAAGAAATCAAGTTTGGCGGCCGCGTAAACGCCATTAAAGACTCTGCCGGGGAATACCGGTTTGTGCTTGAAGGCTACCAAAGCGTAATGGCTGTGCCATACGATTACCCTGTGGTTGGCTACAACTCAAAAATAGTTAACACCCTGCGGTTATGGGACGCGGAGCCGGTAAACCGTTTCGACTTGCAAAGCTTTAACGAAGGCCAGTACGAGCGGGCCCAAGAAGAGCAAAACCTGGCACGTACCCTTACGGCGGTGCTATACCCGGCAGATGAATTTATAGCCGGGAAGGAACTGCGCCTACGGCAGCAATACTTTTTCATATCAGCAACAATTCAACAGGTTGTGGAGCAGTTTGCCATAAAGCATAACAACGACTTTACAAACCTGCCAAAGCATGTACAGTTCCAGCTAAACGACACCCACCCTTCCCTAGCCATAGCCGAGCTAATGCGCATACTGATAGACGGCTACTTCGTTCCATGGGACGAAGCATGGGAGATTACCCGCGCCGCCTGCGCATATACCAACCACACAATTATGAGCGAGGCATTAGAAAAATGGCCGATAGAACTTTTCAGCCGCCTGCTGCCCCGCATTTATATGATAGTGGAAGAAATAAACCGCCGGTTCTGCGAGAATCTAATCCAGTGGTACGGCAACGACCCGGAGCGTATCCGCAAAATGGCTATATGTGCGGACGGGCAAGTGCGCATGGCCCATCTGGCCATTGTGGGCAGCCATTCTATTAACGGGGTTGCCGAAATCCATTCCAATATCTTAAAAGAAGTAGAGTTGAAAGATTTCTACGAGATATATCCAGACAAGTTTAATAACAAAACCAACGGGATAACCCAGCGCCGCTGGCTGGCAAAATGTAACCCGGGCCTATCTGGCCTTATAACCGAAAGCATAGGTGACGGCTGGCTTACGGACCTTAGCCAGCTGGCAAACCTAAAGCCCCTTGCACATGACGCGGCCTTTCAGGATAGGTTTATGGCTGTAAAACAAGCTAATAAAGTGGCACTGTCTAACCATATCTACCGGGAGCATGGCATAAGCCTTGACCCGTCATCTATTTTTGATATCCAAGCAAAGCGTTTGCATGAGTACAAGCGCCAGCTTATGAATATCTTCTATGTAATAGACCTATACAATACCCTAAAGCTTAACCCCCGGATGGATACCCAGCCCCGCACATTCTTGTTTGCGGCCAAAGCGGCAGCCAGTTACCGGCGTGCCAAGCTTATAATTAAGCTGATAAACTCCGTAGCGGACTTGGTAAACAACGACCCGGCTATGGAAGGCCGCATGAAAGTACTGTTCCTGCCAAACTACAGGGTTAGCATGGCAGAAAAACTTGTGCCGGCCTGCGATGTAAGCCAGCAAATTTCTACTGCGGGCAAGGAGGCCAGCGGTACGGGCAATATGAAGTTTATGCTTAACGGCGCCATAACCATTGGCACCCTTGACGGGGCCAATATCGAAATGTTGGAAGAAGTGGGCCGGGAAAATATTTTTATCTTTGGCATGACCGCACAGGAGGTACAGGCCCTTACCAACTCCGGCATTTATGCGCCTTGGGACTTATATAACATGGACTATGATATCCGCAATATCTTAACTACCCTTATAAACGGAACATTGGATTCCAACCACGACCTTTTCCGTGAACTATACGAGGCAATGCTTAACGGCCAAGGGGGCAACCCGCCAGACGAATACTACGTGCTAAAAGATTTTGCCGCGTACAAAGCCGCCCAGTACGATGTGGATGCCGCATACAAAGATAAACGGCGCTGGGCCGAGATGGCTATCCTTAATACAGCATCTGCCGGCAAGTTTTCCAGCGACCGTACTATCCGGCAGTATGCCGATGATATATGGCGTATGCAGCCTGTGGCGGTTCAGTGATTCGCGGCATAACAATTGCTTAACTTAGAAGCTGAGTTTACAAAAGGGGAATCATTTAATGAAGTATTCTGAACTGAAAAAGCTTCTTAGAAAAAGTGGTTGCCGCAAACAGTCTGAAGGCACGAGGCACGAAAACTGGTATAGCCCAATAACCGATAAGATATTCCAAATCGGCAGACATGACACGCATGATGCAAAAAAGGGACTTTAAATAGGATACTAAAGGACGCGGGGCTAAAATAGAAAAGGATGATTTTATGGCAAAGTATACCTATCCGGCGGTTTTTGAAAAGGAGCAAGACGGCGGTTTTTCAATACATTTTCCTGACATAGAGGGTTGCTATACGCAATCTGATGATATCGCCGAAGGTATTGAAAACGCCAGTGATGCACTATGCCTGATGTTGTATGAACTTGAAAAACAAGGTGTATCCATTCCAAAAGCAACCAATATAAACAATATTCCCTCCCGCAATGACAGTATCGTTACGCTGATAGCCTGCGACACTGCCTTCTTTAGGAATTATTTTGAAGGCACATCTGTAAAAATCAATGCTACTATCCCTTTATGGCTAAAAGAAGAAGGAGAGCGAAAGAACGCCAATTTTTCGCTAATTCTACAAAACGGCTTAAAGGAGTATTTAGGAGTATCTTGATTTTATAGATGGCATATGTGCGATTGCGACCGTTCTTGCCATGATTTCCGAAGGGATGTATTAAACGAATGGTAAAAAGACAATTACAATGGGCCTTAACAATCTTTGTTGGCATAATAGTAATCATCGGGGGGGGCAGCCTTTTTGTGCGCCATGTGGTTTGGCCTCAAATACAGCGGCTGCCCTTTGTTGCCAACCGTGAGGTAGTACCCTTCCACGAACATCACGGCCTTGACCCGGAAATTCCTATCATGATTTTTGGCGATGCTATGCTGCAAACCAGCGACGCACCGGCGCCTTTTATTGAAGATGAGGTTATATACCTGCCTGTGGCTTTCCTTACACATCATTATGACCCATTCCTATTTTGGGATGACTACGCCGGGGTTCTTACAATTACTACACATAATGAGATGCTGGTATTTAACCCAGGCCAAACGCGGTTTTATGTTAACGGGTTTCCGCATTTTTTGGACAACCCTGTCCTTCAGGTGGGCGATGACATATTTATGCCGGCTTGCTTAGCAGAGGGGCTGTATCCCATACTTGTGCGTTATAGCGACTACTATAATATTGTGGTGATAAACGACATGCACCGGTGGTATAGGCGGGGAGGGTTGCCAAGCCGCACAAATATCCGCTATCAACCTGATAACCGCTCGCCCATTGCGACCCGTGCGCCTTCGGGAACCGGAATTGTCATTTTTGATGAAAGTGAAAACGGAAGCTTTTTTCGCGTCAGAACCGAAGACGGTATCTTGGGCTGGGTGCCAGCGTCTGCGCTGCCGCAGTATAGTTTCGAATACTCTTATTACGATAGTGCGTTCGAAGGTGAGCCGTTACTTGACGATTTTATAAACACTGCTGCCCGCCGCCCAACCATTTGGCCGGAGGGGCAGCATGTGGTTCTGGCATGGGATGATATAAGCGAGCCAGCGGCAAATTATTCCCGTATGGAAATTCCCCTTTACGACAGCATCAATGTAATTGCGCCAACATGGTTTAGGCTGGACGATATAGCCGCCGGCGTAACCTCCATTGGAAGCCTTGAGTATGTAGCATGGGCTCAGGACGAAGGGATACAAGTCTGGCCTACATTTGAGGTATCTTTCGGCCAAACCCACGCATTTCTAACAAACAGGGCCGCAAGGCAGCGTGTAATAAACCAGCTGGTAAGCTTTGTAGACGAACTTGGCCTGGACGGTATTAACATAGATTTCGCCCCCGCAAGCCCGGTTGAAGGCCCGTATTTTATACAGTTCCTGCGTGAACTTTCCCTGCGCCTTGGAATGCGCAGGGTAGTACTATCCGTTAATGAAGCGGCCCAGGAGGCTGCATTCCATCGCCGCGAATTGCTGGTTTATACCGTAGACTTTGTAATCCTAATGGCCCAAGACGAGTATGGGCAGGACGGGGATTACAGCGGCCCGGTAGCGTCGCTGCCTTTTATTCAAAACAATGTGGATAACCTGCTTGGATACATACCCCATGACCGGTTGGTTCTGGGGCTGCCTTTTTACAACCGCATATGGCGCGAGATAATAGGCGACAACACCCCCGAGACCCGGCAAGTCCGCCATTTTGGCACAGCCTACACCCGTGAGTGGTTCGAGTACAACAATGCTGCATGGGAATGGCTGCCTGAAATAGGCAGCTACTACGGCAGATTCGCCGCACAGGAAGGGGATGAAATTGTCTACTACCGGGTATGGCTGGAATGTTCGCGCAGCGTAAGCGAAAAATTACAGCTGATACAGGCCCACAACCTGGCAGGGGCAGCGGTGTGGAACCGCAATTTCAGGCATAACGAGGAGTTATGGGAGGCCATTGGGCAGCATTTAAGATAGGAGATGGGGCTATGAAAAAGGTTAGCAAGGATACTGTTATTTACGCCATGAGTGGAAAAAACGAGCCGGTATTATTTGTTGATGCGGGTGAAACGGTTCAGTTCGAAACCTGGGACGCGCTGCATGGCCAGGTTAAGTCTGCTGATGGCGGCTTGACCGGCTTGGACTGGGACCGCGTTAACCCTGCCACCGGGCCGGTTTTTATTAACGGGGCCGAGCCGGGGGATGTGCTTTCGGTTAGAATTGACAGGATTGACATTGCAGATACAGGTGTTGTGATTTGCGGCCAGGGCATGGGCGTAATGGGGCCAAAGCTGGAAGGTGTTTCGGTTAAGCTTATGCCGATAGTGGACGGTTTTGCACATTTTTCCGACAAGATACGCCTTCCACTTAACAAGATGGTAGGCGTGATTGGCGTGGCGCCAAAAGAAGGCGAAATACCATGCGGCGCCCCCGATTACCATGGCGGCAATATGGATTGTAAAGAGATAAAAGAAGGCGCCACGTTACTGCTGCCGGTAAATGTGCCCGGCGCGCTGCTGGCAATGGGCGACTTGCACGGGCTAATGGCCGATGGCGAAATAGGTGTTGCAGGGCTTGAAGTAGCGGGGATGGTTACGGTTACAGTTGACGTAATAAAGGGCAAAGATTTGCCCCTGCCTATGGTTATAAACGATGAGTTTATTATGACCTTGGCATCAGACGAAGATTTGGATATTGCAGTTGATACGGCGGTAGCCAATATGGTTGACTACTTAACAGAAAATGAAGGGCTAACCCCCCATGACGCGGTGATGCTGATATCCTTGGCCGCCGATGTTAGGATATGCCAGGTTGTGGACCCTAAGAAAACTGCCAGGGTGGAGTTTCGGCGGCGTTTGTTGCCGTAGTTTTAAATCCGGTTTTGATGATACCGACAAAAGCGATTACAAGTGTAGTACAGGCTAGTCTAATGAGGGTGATTGGGGTGCGCATGAAAAAATATGATGTATTTTTGTTCGACGCAGATGACACATTGTACGACTATACGCCATCCGCAGTTTACGCGCTAAAAACCATGTTCGAACGGTACGGCATTCACTACACCGCCGGCATACAAGCCAGATACAACGAAATAAACAGCCAAACCTGGGCAAGTTACGAGCAAGGCGAAATATCTGGTGATGAACTGCAAAGAGTAAGATTCGAGCGTTTGTTTGATGAAATGGGCGTTACGCATGATGTGGATGATTTTAATACCAGATACCTGTACGAGTTGGGCAAAGGCCTTTTCTTGGTAGAAGGCGCATTAGAAATATGCCGCGAAATCGTGTCCCATAACAAGCAAATCTACATTATTACTAACGGGCTAATAGCAACTCAAGAAGCCAGGGCAATACATTCCCCGCTGAACCAATATATGTCCGGCATTTTTGTTTCGCAGGCCATAGGCCACCAAAAGCCCAGCAAAGAATATTTTGATCACGTGGCAGCACATATCCCCGGGGCAAAGGACAAAATGCTAATCATAGGCGACTCCCTAACATCAGACATAGCAGGCGGAAACAACGCCGGCATAGATACTTGCTGGCTAAACATAAATAAAACAGTAAACCCAACAAACATCAAACCCACCTACGAAATAAACTACTTACTCCAACTAAAGCCCTTTATATGACAGTTTCGTTTGAATCTCTTCGGATTCATTCCCCGCCCTTGGGGCGCACATTTAGAAATATACCCTGCTGCTTGCGGCAGGGAGGTTCATTTCGAACTTCGCCTGCAAGCAACCATATACTCCCAGGAATGCGCAAAGCGCATTCCTTTAAAGTTTTTGTCAAACTTTTTTCAAAAAGTTTGCGGGGTTTGGGGCGGAGCCCCAAGGTCTTAATCTTCTAAAAAAGGAGCACAACCTTGTCACACCTAATCCCCTACTGGAAACGCTATCAAAAGCTAATAGCAATCGGGCTTTTTTTTCTTGTGTTGGAATCCTTTGGGGATTTGCTGCAGCCTATGGTTGTTTCTATGATTATAGACCGGGGCGTAATGGAAGGCGCACTTGATGTTGTGTTTCGGCTGGGCGGGCTGATGCTTCTTATTACTGTTTTTGGTGCCAGCTGCGCGGCTATGCGCTGTGTTATGGCAAGCAAAGTCTCACAGCAGTTTGGGGCGGACCTTCGGCTGGACATGTTTGCGAAAATCAACAGATTTTCCTTTGCGGCACTGGGACGCCGGGAAACGGCTGGGCTTATTACACGTATGACCAACGACACTTCCCAGCTTATGAGTTTCACAAACAGTATGATGCGCGTCTTTATGCGTTCGCCTATTTTGCTGTTTGGCGCTATTACCATGACATTTTTGCTTAACCCCCGGCTTGCCATGATTCTCTTAGTTATTGTTCCGCTGATTGCGATATTAATGTACATAAGTATGCGTGTCGGGTTCCCGCTTTTTACAAAAATGCAAGAGGCCCTGGACCGCAACAACGCTGTTTTACGGGAATATTTGTCCGGGGTGCGGGTGGTTAAGGCCTATAACACATTTGACCAGGAGATTGGGCGGTTTGATGTTTCCAATACAGACTTGGCCAATACTTCTATAAAGGCCATGCGGGTTATTGGCGTGTTTTTTCCCGTGATTTCCTTTGCGGTAAATATTGCTGTTGTGGCTACATTGTGGCTGGCCCGGGGGTGGGTGGCCGACAGTCAAATGAATGTAGGGCAGGTAGTGGCGTTTTTGAACTATGTAATGCAAATTACCATGTCATTGCGCATGATTTTTAATGTGTACCAGATGTTTATACGGGCAAAAGCCTCTGCAAATAGGGTCAGCGATATTATGGCTGAGGAAGACGCCGAAGTGGACGGCAGGGACGCGGCAGGCAGGAATGCCATTGATGGCAGCCACGACGTTGCCGATTGGAATGCCATAGAGGACAGACGCGGCTCGGTCGGGGGAAATGCCACAGATAACAGCCGCAGCGCAGCCGAGGAAAGTGCCATAGATAACAGTCAAGGCGCAGCTGAGGGAAATACCGCAGAGAACAGCCGCTGTGTGGCATACCGAAATGCCATGCATAGCTATGCGGAAACACCCAAAAATAAACCGGCAGTGGCATTTACCGGCGTGACATTCTCATACCCCGAAAATACCGGCGAACAACCAGGCCGTCAGCCCACGAGCCCCTCGAAGGACGCCGCCGGTACCGCCCGGCAACCCTCCAACCCCGTGACCGAAAGCGAACCCGTGCTAAGGGACGTCTCCTTCTCGCTGCCCAGCGACGAAATTATGGGAATAATTGGCCCCACCGGCGCCGGAAAAACATCATTAGTACAGCTGATACCGGCATTTTATTTGCCTCAACAGGGCAGTGTACAGGTAAACGGCGTAAGCACGGAATACGCCAACATAAACGCATTAAGGGCATCTATAGCCTATGTATCCCAGCAAAACACGCTATTCTACGGCACAATTGCCGACAATATTCGCATGGGAAAAGCCAACGCCACAGTGGAAGAGGTCCAGGCCGCGGCAAAGGCGGCAATGGCCCACGAATTTATAGAGGCCTGCCCCGAAGGCTACGACACCATAGTCAGCCAAAAAGGCGTAAACCTTTCCGGCGGGCAGAAACAGCGGCTGGGTATAGCCCGTGCACTGGTGCGCAAGGCCCAGATACTAATATTAGACGATTGCGTAAGCGCAGTAGACGTAGAAACCGAAGCCGCGATTTTACAAGCCATCGGCAATCTTGACCCATCCCCTACTATAGTCATGATAACCCAGCGGATATCTTCTGTTATGAACCTACGGCATATCCTGGTGATGGACGCAGGCAAAGCAGCAGGCTATGGCAGCCATGATTATCTAATGGAAAACTGCCGGGTATATCAGGAAATTTACCATTCGCAGTTGATTTAACCCGTTGTGCTGGAAAATTTACCTTACCGAAAGGAAAAGCCACATGCGCGATTTCTCAAAGGTTAGCACGCAACCCCCGCCCCCGCCAAGGATAGGCATGGCCCAGCCCATGATGCAGGGGGGCAACCGCTTTACCCGTGTAAGCGAACGGCCCAGGAATTTCAGCAAAACCGTGGCCCGCTTAATGGGATATTTCCAAAAGCAATGGTTTGTGCTTGTGATAATTTTCGCATTGTCCCTTGCCGCGTCTGTTGCGGCGCTTATGGGGCCTTTTCTTATTGGGCGGGTGATAGACGGGCTGGTCGAACCCGGGGCGGTGCCGGAACTTGGTTTGATTTTTATTATATTGCCCGTTATGTACGCCTGGGACGGGGTTAGCCATTTTATGCAAACTTGGGTGGTGGCCGGCGCCTCGCAAAAACTGGTTAGGACTTTAAGGGGGCTTTTGTTTAAGCATCTGCAATCCCTTCCCATCAAATTTTTCGATTCACATATGCACGGCGAACTTATGAGCCGGCTTTCCAATGATACAGATAATATCGCCGGTATCTTGGGCATGGCGCTGGTTTCCATTTCATCTGTTGCAATTACCCTCACGGGGGTGCTTGTTATGATGCTGTGGCTGTCCCCTGCCATGACTTTTTTTACACTGGTATCGGTTCCGCTATTTTTTATTGTAAGTAAATCCATCTCGTCCCAAACCCGCAAATATTTCCGCAGTTCACAAACCGCCCTTGGTATGCTTAACGCTAAAATTGAAGAAGATATTTCCGGCATGGCGGTAATCAAGGCCTATGGCTGCGAAGAACGCGCCGTTCACGAATTCGCACGTATTAACGAAGAACTGCGCTATGCCGGGACACGGGCCCAGATATGGTCTGGCTTTATAATGCCCGCAATGAACGTTATAAATAATTTAAGCCTTGCCGTTGTGGCCTTTGCGGGCAGTGTGATGGTTATAAACGGCAACTTGACTGTTGGGATAATTGCCGCATTTATAGCGTATTCCAGGCAGTTTAGCCGCCCCCTTAATGAAATGGCTGGGGTTTATAACCAGTTACAATCCGCCCTTGCCAGCGCCGAGCGGGTATTTGATATATTGGACGAACCCACAGAAAAGGCCGACCCCAGGGGTGCGGTGGACTTGGATAGCCCTCGCGGCCAAATTAGCTTTTCTGGGGTGCGTTTCGGCTATGCCCCTGATATGCCGGTAATAGATAACTGTAGTTTTCATGCGCCAACCGGGTCCGTTATAGCGCTGGTAGGGCCTACGGGCGCAGGTAAAACCACAATCGTAAACCTTGTAACCCGGTTTTATGATGCTGATGCAGGCAGTATAGTTTTAGACGGCCGGCCGTTGGAAGAATACACCCGTAACAGTTTACGCCGGGCATTTGGCATAGTGCTGCAAGATACATACTTGTTTACCGGCACAATAATGGATAACCTGCGTTACGGGAACCCAACAGCCACCGAAGAAGAAGTGGCAAAGGCGGCCAGGCTTGTAGGGGTGGACCATTTTATTGCGCAGCTGCCGGGGGGATATAATACAATCCTAACAGAAAACAGCCGCAATCTAAGCCAAGGCCAGCGGCAGCTGCTTGCAATCACCCGCTGCGTACTGGCAGACCCGGCTATTTTGATACTGGACGAAGCCACATCTTCCGTTGATACCCGCACAGAAATAAAAATACAGCAGGCAATGGGTATGCTAATGCGCGGGCGCACCAGCTTTGTAATAGCCCATAGGCTGCGCACCGTGGCCGAGGCGGACCAAATATTGGTTATAGATAAAGGCCGGATTGTGGAGCAAGGAAGCCACCCGTCGCTAATGGCGGCAGGGGGTATGTATGCGCGGATGTTTGAGATGCAGCTTAGGGGCCTGGAGGTTTCAAATGGAAACATATTTCACGTATAGTAAAGTGAGTGAACTGCTGGATTGCTTAGGCAGAACTTTTACCAAAATTGAGCCATTAAACAAAGGCTTGTCTGGCGATAATAAATTTTATATCGAAACAGCGGATGAACAGCGATTGCTATTGCGAGTTGCAGAAATTGAAGAATTTGAGCGCAAAAAAACCGAGTATGATATGTTACAACGCGGGGCAAGCCTTGGCATACTCACTTCAACGCCAATAGACTTCGGGCTGTGTGACAATGGCAATAGTGTATATCAACTTTTAGCATGGGTTGACGGTAAGGATTTAGAAGATGCATTGCCAAGCTTATCAGAAACGGACCAATATGCTTGCGGGTTAAAAGCGGGGAAGCTATTGCGAAAAATTAACACTCTTCCCGCCCCCGAAAATGCTGAACCGTGGTTTGATAGATTTTGGCTAAAGGTGCTTCGCAGGATAGAATTTTACAAAACTCATAACCTAAAATCGGATAGCGGCGATTTGATTGTGGGCTTCCTTCAAGAAAATAAGCATGTTATAGATAACAGGCCTCAAACATTTATACATGGTGACTTTAACATTTCAAACTTAATACTAACGCCTAATGGTGAAATTGGGGCTATAGATTTTAGCTGTTATAATGAAGATTATGGCGACCCGTGGTGGGATATTTTCACATTTATATGGGGAACAGAAGTGCCTGGGTATTTCTATTCCGGCCTAATAAATGGTTACTTTGATGGTAAACCCACAGGCGAGTTTTTCAATGTGATTTCGTATTATTTAGCTTATGACGCATTGGCAGCTTTGTGTGATACGTCTGTTGGCGAACAGGGCGAACCGCAAGATGGGCAGCGGCACATGGCGAATATTCTTCTTTGGCTCGACAACATGAACAATCCTGTGCCAACATGGTATAGTCTATTCTGACCGTTCACATAGCCCCGGCCCTTGCATCATCAAACCCCAGCCTCCTAAGCCGCATCACATTAGCAAGCACCGAAACAGAACTAAAACTCATTGCCAGCGCCGCAATCATTGGGTTTAAAAGGGGCCCGCCAAATACATACAGCACACCCATTGCAACAGGTATCCCAAGCACATTGTACATAAATGCCCAAAACAAATTCTGCTTAATATTGCGCATGGTGCGACGGCTTAAATATATAGCCCCATGCACCCCCCTTAAATCCCCGCGCATTAGCACAATCTCGGCGGATTCGATTGCCACGTCTGTACCGGTGCCTATGGCAATGCCAATATCGGCCTGCACCAGGGCTGGTGCATCGTTAATACCGTCGCCAACCATTGCGACCAGCCCCGCCTCTTGCAAAGCCTTAACATGGGCAGCCTTATCATGGGGCAGCACTTCCGCTTCCACACGGGTAACGCCGGCATCCCTGGCCACGGCCATAGCGGTGTAGCGGTTGTCGCCGGTTAGCATTACCACGTTTATACCCATGTCTTTAAGCTTGGAAATAGCGGCTTTGCTGGTGGGTTTAATAACATCTGCAACTGCAATAAGCCCTGCCGGGTGCCATTCGGAAGGGCTGCTTTTGTGCTCGTGTGCGGCATCTTGATTGGCGGCATCCTTGGGCAATAAATCACAGCCCCCCCTAACCGCCACATACATAGGCGTTTTGCCGTCATGGGCCAAGCGCTTACTGTCATCTGCAAACTCGCTGATATCCACATCATACCGGGCCATCATTCCCGCGTTACCTATAACAACCCACACACCGTCAACTACAGCCTCAACCCCCTGCCCCGTAACAGCCTCGAACTGTTCCACCCCGGGCAGTTCCCCAAACCGCTCCGTCCCATACCGGGCAATAGCCTCCCCTAGCGGGTGTTCGGACATTGTTTCCGCAGCGGCGGCAATCCTTAAAATATCGTCCTCGTGAAACCCGGCCCCATGCAAAATTATATCTGTAACAAAGGGGCGCCCTTCAGTTATAGTTCCGGTTTTATCCAGCACAACAGTCCCTACCTTGTGCAAAGTCTCCAGCGCTTCGCCGCCTTTAACTAAAATTCCGTTTTCGGCGCCCTTACCGGTACCAACCATAATGGCCGTAGGCGTGGCCAGCCCAAGGGCGCAGGGGCACGCAATAACCAGCACACTTACAACAATAGTAAGCGCAAAGGCGACATCTTGCCCGGCAAGAAGCCATGCCACGCCGCTTAATAAGGCAAGCACAATCACCACATGCACAAAATGCCCGGAAATAACATCCGCCAACCGCGCAATAGGTGCCTTAGAATTTTGTGCGTCTTCCACCAGCTTAACAATTTGCGCAAGCACCGTGTCCTTGCCTACCTTGGTTGCCTCGTATCTTATAGCGCCGCTTCCGTTAATGCTTGCGCCAATAATCGAATCCCCTACCCTTTTGTTAACGGGCATACTTTCCCCTGTAAGCATAGCCTCGTCTACAGAGGTTTCCCCAAAAACCACAGTACCGTCCACAGGCATTTTCTCCCCGGGCCGTACAATAATAATATCTCCCACTGCCACATCATCAATTGGAATTTCTGTTTCAACATCGTCTTTCATAACCCGGGCGGTTTTAGGGGCTAGGCTCATCAGCTTTTGTATGGCTTCGGAAGTACGGCCCAGGCTTTTGGCCTCCATGTACTTGCCCAATGTGATAAGGGTTAGTATCACGGCGGCAGTTTCGTAGTAATACATATTGTGCCCGCCCCAAAACACGCTTTCCCATGTTAAATACAAGCTGTACAAAAACGCGATAGCCGTGCCCTTAGCAATAAGGGAATCCATATTGGCCCGGCCCCGCAGTAGCGAACTAAACCCGTTTCGGTAGTATGCCAGGCTAACCGCCATAACGGGGATAGTCATAAAAAGCTGAGCAAGGCCGTTAAAAACCGGGTAATGCATAGGGTCAAAACGGGCCGGTATCCACCCAAGGCCCAGGCTGTGCAAGGTCATGGGAATCATGGAAAACAACGTAAGGGGGACAGTAAAAAAAGCGGATAAAATAAACCGCCTCCAAAGGGCGCTTACATCATCCGCCTTGCGCGCAAGCTTATCCGATTCGCTTTCTTGTGTATGAAGCTTAAACCCGGCCCGCTTAACAGCCGCTGCTATCCGGCCATAGGCAATAACGCCCTCGTCATAGGAAAGGCTTAGCTGCTCTGTTGCGAAATTAACCTGGCCCTGGGCACCGTCCAGTTTATTAACCACCCGCTCGATGTTTCTTGCACAGGCGGCACAGGTCATTCCGCTTATGGTTACTGTTATATGTGTCATGGTATCCCCCTATACTAGGCTTTGCAGTTTCGAGAACAATGTACATCATATAGTATCATGGGGCGAAAGGCAAAAAGGGGGCTGTCCTATTATCAGGACAGCCCCCTTGGTTTATATAGGCGTTCTGATTTGAAATGGGCTGAAGCAAGCAGGAAAATGCAACGCTTCAATGCATTTTCCTGCGTAGCCTGAAGCCCAATTTCAAACAAAATCGCTATAGCATGTTTAGCAACTAGCTAAAACTGCCCGTTAAAATTGCTTCAAGGAAAATAATAAACGCCTCAAGGTTGGCATTCATCATACCCGGCCACAAGTTCTCGATTGCATTGAACTCATCCAATGGCGAGTGCAATATAGTAACAGCAAACTCCCCAAGAGCCGCACCATGAGAGAATAGCTGTGCTGCCAGTTCAGGAGTAATATTTTCCGCTCTTTCCAACCCAACAAAGTTTACAACCGTATGGCCCCCAAATAGGAAAGCCAGGTTATCGCTGCTAAACCCTATAGCATCTGGTATAGAAATAAATTCGAAATCGTATTGGCCGGAAAGTTCTGCGGCAATATCTGTTACCTGCTGGGCAACCGCGTTAATAACAGGCTCAACAAGGCCCATCATACTTGCCTCCAGAAGCAGCATCATAGGCTCGTTGGCAAGGTTTGCAGCTAAGGATTCCAGAAGTTCGTCAAAAGATTCGTATGGGAATATAAGGCGTGCCGCTTCTATATCCATCCCCGCAATTTGGGCTTGTACTGCTTCGTACTGTGCCACAATTAAATCCATAAGTTCGTAAAGGAACATCTCCACCAAGTCCGCAATAAGTTCTTCGGTGATTTCCGGCGCAGACCCTGCACCATAAATTAGGTATGGGCCTTCTATAAGAACGTCCGCATTTACCATCATCACAATATTATTGCGCTCGCGGGCCGTAAGAGATTCCAGGTAGTAGTATGCACCAATAAGCCCTACTTCCTCTGCCCCAAAAAACACATATACTATTGTGTAGTAATGCTCCAGTTCCATCATTCGCTGTGCGCTTTCCATTAACAAAGCCGTACCGGAAGCGTTATCGCTTGCACTTGGGTACGGAGGCGAATCATAGTGGGCGCCCACAACAATTTTACGCTGGCTTTGCCCGGGGATGGTTAACACAACATTTTGGCTTACCCTGTCGGCACGCAGCTGATACTCGCGGCCTACGCCAAGTATCATTGGCGATGTTACTTGGCCCCAGTTTAAATGCCCAAAAAGCCCCAGTTCCATGTCGTTTACCTGCCAATAGGTAAACTCTTGAACGGCGATATTATCCCAGTCATGACCCATTGCCAGAAGTTCCTCAACAATCCATACTGCGGCATCAAGCTCGCTGTATGTAAAGGCTGACCTGGCGCCTAAGTTATCGCTCATGTACTCAATATAGCCTACAGCAATAACCCCGGGAGACAAATCCGTAGAAAACATTGGCTCCCGTACATCTTCAAACCTATACTGTTCCCAAAGGTTTAAATCTATACGCTCCACGCGCTCTTCAACTTGCGCTACGTACAGTAAGTCAATCAATACATCGTAAACAAATTCCATAGGCACCCATGCAACGCCATGTTCGACAAACCCGCCCACGGCTTCGATAGGCACAGTAATGACATACCCGTCAATTCTGGTTATAACCGCGGAGCGATCTGCCCCGTTCCAAACCACAGCCCCGTCAAGTGCATAAACCACAGGCCGCAGGGGCACAAAAACCACACCATCTTCGACCCTTAGCTGGGCCTCGTCAATGGCGCTGGCAATTACGGTCATTGGCATTGCCATTACAACAGCCAGTACCAATGCTACCATTGCTGTTCTTACTCTCCTCATTTGTTCCTCCTTATATTAGGGCAATAATCTGCCCTAGTTATATTGATGCGAAATTGTAACACAAATACGCAAACATATACAAGATTCGCCGTTTATCGCATCTCAAAATGATAATATTCCTGCGGCAATGCCCAATATCCGCCTAATGTCCAGCCTCGGCTCATAAAGGCATTTTCCGGCTGTAGTATAGATAAAAATCACCAACGAAGAACAGTTCCGTCAGCCTGGGGTGACGCGGGGCTGGATATCGCTCAGTTCTTGATTCGCGTTTATGGAATGGCATATGCACGTTTCACGAAAAAAACCACCTGCTTACAAGAATTTAGATTTCTTGCAGGCAGGTGGTTTTTTTGTTGTTACACTGCTTTCGTATGGGACGGCTATGATATAGCGATTTTGTTTGAAATTGGCCTGCGCCGGAAAATGCATTGAAGCGTTGCATTTTCCGGCTTGCTTCAGCCCATTTCAAATCAAAACGCCTATTTGGAAGCAGAGTAGGCTGCTGCTTTACGTTTGTCTTTGACGACTCGTATGCTTTCTTCTAAGCAATCATCGCAAACGTTCAAATTCCCCACACTAAGCTTATACTCCGGCTTGCCGCATACAGAGCATAGCCGCTCGTAATCCGGCAGG
>Ga0123355_10002841_pt1 | contig 24605 bp, 27 predicted proteins | sample TergutEmb28metaG_3_FD_89872 | JGI IMG/M metagenome (GOLD analysis project Ga0123355, IMG submission 89872) | Embiratermes neotenicus P1 segment gut microbial communities from Petit-Saut dam, French Guiana - Emb289 P1 | ecosystem: Host-associated > Arthropoda: Insects > Digestive system > Gut ... | reverse complement strand
TAGATGGAACTCTAATCCGAGAGAATCGGCAGCTTTGCGACACATGATCATGCGCTTTAGAAAAATCTCAAAGTAGTCCATGACCGAGCCGATGGATTTATCGACTTGCAAATCGAGTGTCACAATTTTGCGCGTGCCGACAGCATTGTGAATGCTCAGCTTGGATGCGGTGACCGAATGATTCACGCGGTCATGAATGTCATGGAAGCTGATTTTGGTCTTACGCACACGGCTGCGGCGAACATCGCTCTTGTCGGCGATGATTAATGCAGCGGCAGCAGGATTGACGGGAATGCCTGTGCCTTCGTCGTGATTGCCGATAGCACTTACCACAACGGCGATGTCCTCGGGCGGCATTTTCATGTTGTCGAGCAGTTTGAATGCCATTATGGCACCTGATTGAGCATGTCCGTCACGATTGACCAAGTTACCGATATCGTGCATATACGCAGCAATTTGCGCAAGTTGGATGGTGCGGTCATCATACTCAAGCTTGTCGAGAATATATTTGGCGTCACGAGCAACTTTGAGGACATGATCAGTGCCATGACAAGTGAATCCCAGTTGACCCAGCACTATGTCCGAATTTTCAATGTATGTGCGAATTTTCGGATTTTCTGTGACTTGTTGAAATGTAACCATAAATGTGTATCCTTTCGAGAGTCCTCTTATCATTATATCACAAAAAAAATCAAAAGTAAACCCCTTTTTGCCAAAAAATACATACTCGATGTATTTACAAATTTGTTCGAATGTGATATAATACAAAGTAATATGACAGACATTCATTTTCAAAACGTCATTGCGACGTACATTTCAAGTTCGCCCGAGCAAACCGAGCAAATTGCTACGAATTTTGTACGTGAAATTTTGCCGGGCGGCGGAAAAGAGTCTGGACTTGTGCTTTTGTATGGTGAAATGGGAGCGGGCAAAACTGCTTTTGTGCGCGGGATGTGCCGTGTAATTGCTCCCGACGCACAGCCGAGCAGCCCCACGTACAGCCTAATCAATGAGTACGCCGCTCGTTCCGGGGTCAATTTAGTGCACTGCGATTTATACCGCATTACAAGCGAAGACGACTTCGATTCTATCGGCTTGGATGAATACCTTGAAAACGCGATTGTCGCAATTGAGTGGCCGTCGCGCGCGGCGGAATTGTGCCAAATGAAGCACTACTCGGTGACGATAAATATTACTAACGAGACAGAGCGAGAGGTCATCATTGAAAATTTTAGCCATTGACACGACCTCAACCTACACGTGCGCCGCAACTTGCGAAAATGGGCATGTTTTAGCGGAATATTTCGCCGATACCAATATCAAGCACAGCGAGGCTCTGCTGCCCGCCATTCAGCAATTATTGCAGCAAAATCAGCTCAATATGAACGACATCGACATGCTGGCGGTCGCCGTCGGACCCGGCTCGTTCACAGGTGTGCGCATTGGCACAGCCACAGCCAAGGGACTGGCATTCGGCAGGGAAATCCCTTGTGTTCCCGTGTCGTCGCTTGAGGCATTGGCGTACAATTTCAACGGACAAAGCGGCATAATTTGCCCTGTGATGGATGCCAAGCGCGGGCAATATTACAATGCGTTATTCGAATGGAAAGCGGACAAGCTGTGCCGCCTCACCGAGGACAGATTAATCACATTCGACGAGTTGCACGCCGAGCTTGCGCAATACGAGGGCGACATTCGCCTGTGTGGCGATGCGTATGAGGCAGTGCTGGCGGGTATGAGAACTCTTGATAGCGGCGAGCGATTCGTTGAATCTCCGCCCGAACTCACAAAAAACTCGGCATGTTCAGTTGCACGTGTTGCGCTGGCGAAATATCAAGCGGACACGAGTGCGAATTATTCGGATATTGCGCTGTTGCCGACGTATTTGCGTTCTTCGCAAGCGGAGCGTGAAAGGAAAATAAAATGAAAAAAATCATAGCTATCGGCAGCGACCATGCCGGAATTGCACTTCGTGTGCAATTGACGGATTATCTGACGTCGCGCGGCATAGAATGTATCGACTGCGGCTGCCCCGAGGGCACGACCGCCGATTATCCGGTCATCGCTGCGGCGGTTTGCAGTAAAATCACGTGCGACACAGCGACCGCAGGAGTGCTCATCTGCGGCACGGGGATTGGAATCAGCATCGCCGCGAACAAACACAAGGGCATTCGCGCCGGCTTGTGCATGGAAACATACTCGGCGGCGATGACAAGACAGCACAACGATGCAAATGTGCTGTGTCTAGGTGCGCGCGTGACGGGAAGCGGACTGGCGCAGGAAATTCTCGCGACATTTCTGGACACAGATTTCGAGGGCGGTCGTCATCAAGCGCGTGTGGACATGATCAAGGCGTTGGATTCATGATAAAGTTCGTAAAAAAGCTAATCGAGCGATTCCCCAAACTCTACTCGCTGTTCAAATTTGGCATAAGCTCGGGCGTGAGCCTGCTGCTCGACTACACCATATATACAGTCATCATTTTTGTCGCGTTCGACCAAGATGTCGAGGGATGGGCACGAATCGCGCTTGCCGTTGTACCGGCGGCGACACTATCCTCTCCATTCAACTTGTGGGTGAACAAAAAACTTGTCTTCAACGACCAGAAGTATCCCGATGGCTACATTTTACGTTACTACACAATATTTACGGTACTAATGATGGTTCGAATATTCATCATCGGCAATATTTCTGACGCCATCGAGAGCGAGGTGAGCCGTTATGCATATATCCTGTTCCGCCTCGCTGCGGATGTGCCACTGTTTTTGGTGAGTTTTGTGGTGCAGAAGTTGTGGGTGTTCGCGGCAGCCAAGGCTGTAGTCGTCGAGAATGATGCAGATACTATGTAGGGGCGGTCGCCCTCGACCGGGAAGCGGACGACCGAGTCGGTCGTCCCTACAGCGCTAGCTGTAGTTTGAAGCAAATGCAACGTCCATCATACCCCCGGCACACATAAATCGTAGGGGCGAACAGTGTTCGCCCGACCACCCCGTCGGCTACGCCGCCACCCCTCCTGCAGGATGGGTTTGGGTGAACGATTGCCTAACCTCCCATTTAGGGGAGTTGGCAGGCGAAGCCTGATGGAGGGGTTGACTATAAAACAGGACGCCGAGGGCGTCGTCCCCTACAAGGTGCGGAGAAAATTTAATTTTCCGCCGTAGGGGCGAACTGTGTTCGCCCGTTTGAAGAAAATTTATATTAGCGGAGGATAAATCATGGAACAAATTATTATAAGACCAGTTTCGTTAAATGATGTTCAGGATATTCAAAAGCATTGTTTTGTTAGAAATACATTAGAGGAGGTTGAAATAAGAATACGCGCGAACATAGAAAAGCAAAACAACGGTAGCATAATTCAGTATGTCGCTGAAGTCGACGGTCATGTGGTCGGAACTATGAAACTTACAAAAGAAAATCACCCGCTTTTCGCACATAGGTGCAATTTAGGCGATGTCGTAGTCGGCGGTGAATATCAAGGCAAAGGTATCGCGCGAAAGATTTTTGAGCAATGTGTTGAATATTGTAAAAATAATAATATTAAAATTATTACCGACAGCGTAAGAGGCGGTGACCCTGCGGAACAAGTTTACCTTAAACTTGGTTTTATCGAATACGGACGATTAAGAGGCGGAGTTGTTGAATCTTGGAACGATAATAAAGAATATGACGAGGTATTTCTCTGCTACGCAGTATAAATATTTTCTACACCCAACATCCGCACCTATGCCCTCTTTTTCAAAGAGGGTGGCGGCGAAAGCCGACGGGTGTTTTCGGAACGGTTTAGAACTGTTCTCTACAAGGGTTTTGCGACAATCCCACGCTCGTCATTGCGGGCAGCGGGGTCCTTGCAAAAGCGCAGCTTTTGTGGGGTGACTAGACCCGCAATCTCATTTCGCATACTACGGACGCGCAATGCGCGCCCCTACAAAAATCGGAGGAACATCCCCATGGACATGACCCAAAATCGCTGCAGCGGATGCGGCGGACAAATAGTATTCGACCCCGAATCGGGGACTCGGATTTGCTCGTCGTGCCAGATGGCACAAGGTTCGGCGGAATCCGCTGCCGACGCAGGCATTACCAACGCTTTTCAATGCCCCAATTGCGCATATGAGCTGACCACCATCCCCGGCAGTCGGCAGTCTGTGTGCGACGCATGTGACACTACATTCAACATGATTAGCGAGGATCAAGACTGCGAATTGACCGGCGACGTACCCGATAGTAATCGCTACATAGAGCCATTCACAGTCACTAAGGAAGCATACCAGCGCGGCATGATTTCGTGGTTGGCGGGCGAGAATTTCACTCCGCGCGATTTGTTCGACAAGATGGCAATCATCAACTCCGAGGGCTGCTATGTGCCGTACTACCATTGCCAAGCCAGCTATCGCGTCAACTGGACAGCCTCGATTGGCTACGACCGAATCGAGACTTATGTCGTACCTGTTCGCACGCAAAATGGTACACGAATGGTCACTAAAACGCGCGTAGTCACCGACTGGCGTCCGTTCAGTTCGGTGATTTCGGGAGTTGCCACCAACACTTGCGAGGGCACAAAATACCTCGAAGAAGTACGCACGAAAACTGCTGCATCAAACACACCGGCTACAAGAAAAAACATCAAAACCAGCAGCAACGGACTGGCTGATGCACACAACGCAATTCAGTTTGACAAAAAGCACAAGTTCAGCAACGATTTCACCGCAGGATTCACCACTCTACCTTGCGAAATTCCCAGTAATGTGGCGTATGACAAGAACAAAATCAATGCGCAGATTCGTCGCGCGATCACTTCGGCTGCTCCGGGTGACAGGATTCGAGATATACGATTCTCGGGCGACATTATCCCGAATATTTTTCTCATCTACCGTCCAACATGGGTGACGTTTTACAGCTACGACAAGAAAATTTGCTTCTCGACTAGTGATGGTGCGAACGAATCGCGTCATTTCGGCACTCGCCCCTCGTGTGCAGACAAAAAGAAGCGCATTCGCAACTGGCTCATGCCGTTTATCGGTTCGATTTTGCTTACGATTCTCATGTTCATCGTGCATTTTGCAACGCTTTCATCTGCAACCGAGATTTTGTTCATCGGTTCGGCAGTAACAGTTCCAATCACAGGATTGCTGTTCGTCATCATGCGATTTAGCATACTCAACAGCAGTAAAAAAGCACTGGCGGGCAAGATTGACACTCACATCGGCAATCCCACGATAATTTTCAGTAGGCGAAGTGCCGCGACGCATCCGATGGGATAACGCTGAAGTCGGAGTTCGGAAGTCGGAAGTAGGTAAACTGTGTTCGCCCGAGGTACGCACCGTACCCGTAAGGAGTGACGACCTCGGCACGCCGTTGAAAAATATGTACTTCACCAGTAGGGACGGGGTCTACCCGCCTGAAGAAAAAATATATTGGAGAACAAAAATGCCTGAAAAAGCAGCTAAGCTAAAAATTGAAGAAGTCATTCCCGAATACCTTAACGGAGATATGCAGAAACTTGCGTTGGATTTGGTTGCTTATTTACGAGCAAATAAAATGAACCCTACGCAAACCGCACATAATTCGTGGAAAGTAAATTATAAAGGAAGCTGCCTTTGCTATGTACGAATATGTGATGCCGAGCATTATCGGCGCAAATTTCCGAGTAGCCCTCCATCATGGGTTATTACTCTTTACCTTAACTACATAAACGAGTATGAGAATGTAATTATCAACGAAAAGTTACAAGACATTATTTTAAATAATGTTGGTTATCTTTGCACTTCTTGCAGACATTGCGCTCCGGGGCGAGATGTGACAGTTTTAGGCAAAGAAATTAAAGGCGTTTGTGCTGGCGTTCCGCTCACTTGGGTTTTTGACCCTGATGAAACTACGCTCAATGGCATAAAAAAACTATTGGAATTAGAGCAAGTGGCAAGAACAAAAAAATAGTAAAAATTTCATCACTACACAACGGACGCGCAATGCGCGCCCCTACATAAAATCACCACATCACAAGGAGGCTCAAACATGGGCTTAATCAGAACAGTATTCAACGCAGGAACTAACTCGGTCAGCGGAGTTCTTGCAGATCAATGGAAGCAGTTTTTCTACTGCGAGGCTATATCCACCGACATCCTCATGCAAAAGGGGCAATTCCGCGCCAATCCGCGCTCGGTCAACACGCAGGGGACGGATAATGTCATCAGTAACGGCTCGGTTGTGGCTGTTGCCGACGGTCAGGCAATGGCAATCGTCGAGCAAGGCAAAGTAGTAGAGTTTTGCGCTGAACCGGGCGAATTCATCTTCGACTCGACCACTTCACCATCTGTATTCCAGGGCAGTTTGGGCGACCGAATCGGCAAGACTTTCGCGCAAATCGGAAAGCGTTTCACGTTCGGCGGTCAAGCACCTGTTGACCAACGCGTGTACTACTTCAACCTGCGCGAGATTACCAACAACAAGTACGGCACACCTGCGCCAATTCCCTTTCGCGTAGTGGACAACAACATCGGGTTGGACATTGACATCTCGATTCGCTGTAACGGCAACTATTCGTATCGATTGACCGACCCGATTCTCTTCTACACCAACGTTGCGGGCAATGTTGCACACGCCTATCGTCGTGATGAGATTGACGGTCAGCTCAAAGGCGAGCTGCTGACGGCATTACAACCTGCGTTTGCGAAAATTAGCATGGCGGGTATCCGTTATTCCATGCTGCCTGCGCACACAACAGAGATTAGTGCAGCTCTGAACGAGCAACTCAGCTCGAAATGGGGCGAGCTGCGTGGGTTGAGCATCGCTACATTCAACGTCAAATCGGTCACAGCCTCGCCCGAAGACGAGCAAATGATCAAGGAACTGCAACGCAAAGCGGTCATGCGCAATCCCGGCATGGCTGGTGCAGCTCTCGTTTCCGCTCAAGCGGACGCAATGCGTAGCGCAGCCGCCAACGAAGGTGGTGCGATGATGGGCTTTCTCGGTATGAATGCCGCCATGGGTGCCGGAGGCGGCGCAAATGCTGGCGCATTCTTTGACATGGCGCAGCAGCAACCGCAAGCTCCTCAACCGCAGAATCCGATGGCACCGGCATCCGCTCCCGGATGGGCGTGCCCGTGCGGACAAAGCAACACGGGCAGATTCTGCTCGGGCTGCGGTCAAGCGCAACCTGCTCCCGTCGGAGCATGGGCTTGTTCATGTGGCAGCCAAAACACAGGACGCTTCTGCTCCGAGTGCGGTCAGGCACAGCCTGCTCCGGCTGCCGGATGGAAATGCTCGTGCGGACAGGACAATACAGGCAGATTCTGCTCCGAGTGCGGCAAAGGGCAAGGATAGTCAGCATAATAACCCCAATCACCCCCTCGCTTTCAAGGGGGTGATTCTACATTATGGATAAAGTCAATAAAAAAACACAGCAATTTACGAAAAGAAATTTTTGTTGAGGTGTGCTACAATATAGTCACCGTACGGAGGGCACAAAATGGATATTCAAATCAATTCGATAAATAAATTCATCGAGGAAAACCTGAAAAACGAATTTTCGTTGACTGACATTGCAGGTCATGTCGGGTACTCGGCGTATCATTTGTCACGGGAATATAAAAAGCTGACAGGACGTTCGATTATGGACTATGTTCGAGAACGGAAGATTTTTGAGGCAGCAAAATACATTACCAAAGGCGATTCTGTGCTCGAAACGGCTTTGGAATATGGCTTTGACACCCACGCCGGATTCACCAGAGCATTTTCAGAAATAATCGGCTGTTCGCCAATGGAATACTACCAGCATCACCAAAAACTAAAATCAAAAAGAGAGCCAAAAATGGACAAAACTAAACTCAAAATTCGCCTTGTGTGCGAAAGCGACGTTAATGCTTTGTGGGAAAATGTGTACAGCGCAATGACCCCCAAGCAAATTACTGAAGAAAAGATACTACCATCCATAAAAAATCACAAAGACGGAAACGGATTTCTCGCCGTGGCAGAACTGGACGGCGAAGTCGTGATGACCATGTGGGTCGAGCGGATTTATTCCGCGCCCGGATTCATTTACGATTGCCAATACGCTTTGCGAAGCGACGAATACGACGAAGTTTTCTTTGACTTGCTGGAGGGAGTGAAGATTTTTGCGAAACAATTGAATATCACTGCGCTTTGCATTTACACACACGCTGATTCTGCATATGTAGAAAGTTTCATAAAAGGCGGGTTTCAAAAAGTATTTACGGCTAATGGGCTTGTGTATGTAATGTTGGAGATTTAATCAAAACAGGGCACTCGGTTGAGTGTCCTGTTTGGTATTAATCGCAAAATAAAGCATTTATGTCTGCTACCTCCCCTCAAGGGGAGCTCAAAGTAAACGATTGCTTTCTTCGAAAGCAGATGATGAGATTTACGACCGACCGCCGTTGGCAAGTCAGAGACTGTTATGCAACAGCCTCCGACACCTCCGTGCATTTACCCCTTTTTCAGAAAAAGGGGTAAAATCCCCCAAAATGTAGGGGTTCAGTTTTTTGTTATTTGACAACAACACCAACTTTGCAAATGAAAATTCAATGCAAACATACAGCAATTGCCCTTACTGCGCTTGATGTCGTTGGTCTGAGTACGAAAAGGTCAAGACATGTTCGGTGAGGTTTATGCCGCACCAATTCCCCTCTGTGGAGGGGTGGCATGTAGCGACGGGGTGGTCTAATCACCAATAACGCTCCCCTTGCATTCATGCCTCAAATATGATATAATCAAAACATCACTCACAAAAGGAATCCCTCATGAACGCAACGTCGCGCCGAAAGAAAATTTTCGAGATTATCGACAACTCCGACTCACCCATCAGTGCATCCGCCCTGGCGAAAGAGCTGAATGTAAGTCGCCAAATAATCGTCGGCGATATCGCCATGCTGCGCGCCGAGGGACAGGACATCATTGCAACGGCGCGAGGATACATCACTCCCGAACTCCGTGAAGCCAATCAATACATCGGAAAAATCGCTTGTATTCATGATGCAGATAACTCCATGTTGGAGCTGCACGTTATCGTAGACTTGGGTGCGACTGTTGTCAATGTCATTGTCGAACATGAAATATACGGCGAAATCACGGGGCAGCTCAACATTAAAACGCGCGACGACGTGGAGCTTTTCTTCAACCGAGTGAAATCGTCTGAAATAAAGTTATTATCGGTGCTGACGTCGGGGGCGCATTTGCACACAGTCGCTTGCCGCGACAAAACGCACTTCGAGCAGGTGCATGATGCGCTGGCTGTTGCGGGATTTTTGGTAGAGTGAATTTTTGCGTTACCTATTGACTTTTTCGAATCTTTCCTGTATACTTTACATGTGTCAAGACACATGTCGATGTGCATGGAAAGATTTTTTCTTTGATTTTTGCGCATCCTAGTAAAAATATACGGAGAGCAATATGAAAAAAGGTACAGTTAGAGGATATTTAGCAAACATATTTGACGGCATGGCAAAAGGGCTGTTTGCTTCGTTGATTGTCGGGACGATTATTTCGCAAATCGGCAGTTTACTTGGCAATATCGACAATTCAACAATCGGACATATAGCCCTGGCGTTAGAACAAATCGGTCAAATCGCACAACGAATGATGGGTCCTGCCATTGGTGCAGGGGTCGCCATGAAAATCATCACAAAAGAAGACGGCACGTCAAACCTAAAGCCATTTACACTGCTCGCGGCAGTTTCCGCAGGCGCACTGGGAGCAGGGACACTTCGATTTATAACTAACGACGAAGGTATAACTGTACTCTCGACTTTCATCGGCGACCCGCATGGCGCATTGCTCGCCACGCTCATCGCCGTCGAGCTTATCCGCCGAATCGAGGGTAAGACAAAATTCGACTTGCTCATCATTCCCGCGCTGATGATAACTATCAGCGGTGCTATCGGACAAATTGTCACGCCGGTTATTACGTGGACTATGGGACACTTTGGCGAATTTGTAGTACGAATTACCGACTTGCACACGCTGCCGATGAGTGTCTTAATCGCTGTAATCATTGGCTTGACACTGACTTTACCCATTGTCTCTTCCGCTGCATTGTGTATTGCTATTGGCATCGGCATTCCTGCTGAGGGAGTGACCGAAATCGGCACACTGGCAGCCGGAGCTGCTCTTGCAGGGGCGTCAGCACAAATGGTGGGATTTGCCGTCACTTCTTTCCGCGAGAACGGCGTGAGCGGATTGGTGTCACAAGGTATCGGCACATCCATGATACAATTTTCGAATATTATAAAAAATCCATGGGTTTGGCTGCCGCCCATTGTGGCAAGTGCAGTCGCCGGTCCGATTGCCACTGTGATTCTGAGAATGAGGACCACCTCCGTCGGTGCAGGCATGGGGACTTCGGGACTGGTCGGACCGCTTCAGACTTTTGAGGCAATGGGTGCGAGCGGATTTCTACCCATAATTATTGCGTGTATTATCGTGCCGGCAGCAGTCTCATTGGGGCTTTCAGAGTTGATGCGCAAGTACGGATTGATCAAAGAAGGTGACCTGAAATTATAATTACGTTGTCTCAAAAGATTTTTTTAATCAAAACGCAGAAAATATAAAATTTTCTGCGTTTTTTTGTCGATTTGTGATTGACAAACGACTATTTGTGTGATAATATAAAGGGTAGCCTGAAAAATCTGTGCCAAAAGCAGATTTTAGACGTGAAAACTGTGAAACAGAGGTCATTTAAAGATGAAAAAATGCAGAATATTGATGACCGGTTCATGGAAAGGCGGAGTGGGCAAGAGCACCATTGCTGCCAACTTGGCGCTCAGTTTGGCTCTCATAGGCAAACGTGTTCTCGTTTGCGATTGTGATTTCAAAATGCGCTGTCTTGATTTGGTCATGGGTCATCATGACAATATGGTTTTCAATATGGTTGATGTCATGTATGGCAAAGTTAACTTACTGCGCGCCGCAGTTAAAGATACGCGTGCGCCAAATTTATGGTTTTGCGGTGCACCTGCAAGAGATGTGGAAATAGATGCGCGAAGCTTTCGTGTTTTTGTGGCGCGCGCTGCCGATGAACTCAACGCGGACTATATAATCCTCGATACTGCCGGGTCGATTTCTGATTCTTTTGACCTCGCTGCCAGTGTCAGCGACACCGCCATCATCGTAGCAAGTCATAATCCGACTTCTATTCGCGCTGCCGAGTCTACTGCTGAGCAGCTGCACAATAAAAATGTCACTCCGCTGCTTATCGTCAATAACTTTGACACATTGAATATTTCGTCATATCAAACAGGCGAGCGCAATGGCATTATCGATATAATCGAGCAAACCTCGATAAAGCTGTTGGGGGTCATACCATTCAGCTATGGACTGGCTGTTGCTCAAGAAAAAGGGCAGCTGTTTGATTCTGTCGGCGGAGATGTCAGCCACGCATTCCGAAATATCGCCATGCGCCTTGAAGGCGAGACAATTCCGCTATTCAAAGGATTCCGTTCGCAACGCAAAGTTAAGAAGACATATTAGCTATAGGAGAACTTATGGAAATTGCAATTATTGCCGATGACAACAAAAAAGAACTTACGGTTGATTTCTGTATAGCCTACAGCGGAATTTTAACCAAACATCGTATATATTCAACGGCTAAAACAGCCAAATACATAGCCGAACAGACAGGTCTTGTGGTAAGCGAAATCCTCACGACAGGAGCATTGGGCGGTATCGAGCAACTGACTTCTCGCATTTCGTACAATGAAATTGACATACTTATATTTTTTCGAGACCCTTCATCTGCACACGAATACTCACGGGTGGCAGAGATAGAAATGTTGCGAATGTGTGACTTGCAAATATCCCTATTGCGACCAATCTCTCGACAGCCGAAGTATTGATTCGCGCTCTTGGTCACGGTGATTTCGATTGGCGCGAAATCGATAATCCCCGTTCAAATTATAATAGAAGAAAAATTAGAAACAGCAGAGCGTAATTTTATCACGCTCTGCTGTTTTGTCTATTCTTCCGTGCTATCATCTACGACTACTTTGATTTTCGCCAATGGATTTTGTTCCATAGCGCTCTGCATTTGTGCATTGCTGACATGGGTGTATATCTGTGTGGTATTGAGCTGCTCATGCCCTAAAATGTCCTTGAGAACACGCACGTCTACATTGCCGGTTTGATACATCAATGTTGCTGCCGTGTGTCGCAATTTATGTGTGGAGAAATTTTTGTGTCCTAATCCCGCCAAGTCGAGATATTTGTACACGACCCATTGCACCGTCTTATTACTCATGCGCTTACCCAATCGGCTGATAAAAAGTGCGCGTTCATTCACTACACGAGGGTCTTTTTTGCGAATTTCGAGGTAGTCTGCAACTGCCTCGCGACTGGCAGAGTTGAGATAAATCACGCGCTCTTTGCTACCCTTGCCTACCACACGGAGCTCTTGCAGCGTGGGGCTGATATCAAGCAAATTTATGCTCACCAACTCGCCCAAACGCATACCGCAATTGAGGAACAGCGTGAGAATTGCATAATCGCGCTCGCGGTTGTTCGATGCCTCGTCATTTTGCACGGCGGCAAGAAGTGCCAAGCTTTCATCTAGCGTCAAATACTTGGGCAGTCGAGTTTTGACTGCAGGTGCGCTGATGTTTTCCGCCGGATTGTATTCAAACTCCTTGAGCGTAACCGTCAGATACTTGTACAACGACTTGATGGAGGACAACTTTCGCGAGCGCGTGGAAGGGTTGTTATCCCTCTCGCTCTTTGTATACATGAGGAATTCGTAAATTTCTTCACTGGTTATATCACGGAAAAACTTCACATCGGCTGTGCCGATGTCGAGAGCATCGAATTCGTCCCCCTCAAAGGCGACCCCGTTGCGTTTTGCCATTATATAGCGAATAAATAGCCCCAAATCCAACTTATATTGCTCGATTGTATAACCCGAACGGTTGAGATGGGATTGATAGTTGCCGAATCGTATGAGAATATCTGAAGTTGACATGGATTTGCCTCTTGAAATTTCATGAGATTTATAGTATAATGAAGAGTATCTTCAAACATTGGAGCTTTTTATGAAAAAAATGCAATATGCATCCACTTCGTCAGGAATGACCACTAAAATGGTAGTCTTTCAGATAGGGATGGCGATTTTTGGACTGACCATGAGTATTCCGGGACAACTGAACGACTTGCTTTTTATATTAACCGGATTACTTGCTATAGGTATGTACTGGTTCTTACTATGGACAATGACATACGAGTTCGGGCAACGTGACAGAATTCGTGCCGATGCAGGACGCATTCGTCCGCAATTTCACAAGGGTTTTGTCAAAGCATTAATCGCAAACTCGGTGAATATCGGTTTGGCTGTCATTTCACTGGTCAGCAAGTTACTTGTCGACAATCTGCCGTTTTTCGGCGAGCCACAAGAAGCCATTTACTACACTCCTGCTTGGGCAGCAACCACATATGCAATTACCGAAGTTTTTGCAAGTATTGCACAAGCCATGTACATGGCTCCTCGCTTGTTATGGTTCAGACATAATCCGATAGTTTTGCTGCTAATGCCATTGCCTGCAATTATTGTCAGCGGACTTGGGTTTTATTTTGGATTTATGAGTGAGAAGAAGATACAGCTGTAAAGGACTCGGCTGAAAACACATAACAGGACAAACACTGTGCATACATTTATACATCATCAATTTATGGCGGTGTACCATGCACAACAAAACTATAAGATTTTGCTCTATGTTTGCTCTTTTGTCCTTTGTTTTTGTTTTTCTCTCGACGGGACTTTTTTATCTCGGATGGTGGAACGTCGATAATATTCTAACAGAAGACTGCGCTCTTGTCAACACCGAGCCGACGAATACTCCTCGCACAATCATCATCGACCCCGGTCATGGCGGACGTGACCCGGGAGCTTCTGCTGACAAAGTGCTGGAGAAAGACCTCAACCTCACCATCAGTCTGATTCTTGCCGACTTGCTGCGATTTTTAGGGCATGAAGTCATCATGACTCGTACTGAGGATGTTTCTCTCGGCAACGAGGTGCCTGGACAACAAAAGCGCGGTGACTTGCAGGCACGTCTTGCATTATCACGCCAACATCCAGAGGCGATTTTCGTCAGCATTCACATGAATACATATCCGTCGCCCAATGTATCCGGAATGCATATATATTACGTCCGAAATTGTAACGAAAGTGCCGCAATTGCTCGCCGGTTGCGCGCGCTTAATATGGAACATCTTGATGCCGAAGCCGACCACGAGCCAAAGCAGTCTACTTCATCGCTGTTTGTACTCAGCAGAATTTCCAATCCGGCAATTTTGGTCGAATGCGGATTTCTAACATCTCCGCGAGACCTAGAGTTGTTACAATGTCCCAATCATCAACGCAAACTGGCGTTAGTCATCGCAGCGGCATTGATGGGGTAAGGTCAAAACGACGGGAAAAACGGGACGTCGAGGGCGCCGTCCCCTACAAAATTGCGCCCTTGAGGTCACATGAAAACCAAAACATTCTTCCAATGCTCCGAATGCGGACACAAAGCACCAAAATGGCTTGGCAAGTGCCCCAAATGCCAAGAGTGGAACACCTTTGAAGAAGGAACTGAAGTCGCTTCCGCTCCTGCTAAGATGACGGTGAACTTACGCCCTGCGTCGGACACGGCTGCCGTTGCATTCGATTCACTCGAACTACCCAATTATATGCGCAGCGGTACGGGACAAGCTGAGCTTGATCGTGTGCTGGGCGGAGGGATTGTGCATGGTTCGGTCATCCTCATGGCAGGCGAGCCGGGCATCGGCAAGAGTACGCTGCTGCTCCAATTATCCGCCTCCATCGCAAAGGATGCGAAAGTGCTTTACGTATCGGGCGAGGAAAGTGGCTGGCAACTCAAGTATCGCGCTAAGCGGCTGGGACTGGACGGAGCAGGGATCTTTTTGCTCACCGAAACCAATATCGACAATATCATCGCACAAAGCGACGAAGTGCAGCCCGACCTCATCATCGTGGACAGCGTACAGACCATATATGACTCCCGCTTAGCCTCTACTCCGGGTAGCGTTACGCAGGTGCGCGAATGCAGTATGCGCATGATTAACCTCGCTAAAACGTTGGGGATTTCCGTGGTTTTCGTCGGTCACGTCAACAAAGAGGGCGGTATTGCAGGACCGAAAGTGCTTGAACACATGGTGGACGCTGTATTGTACTTTGAAGGCGAACGTACGCACAGTTTTCGCATACTCCGAGCGACGAAAAATCGCTATGGTGCGACCAACGAAATCGGCGTTTTCGAAATGACGAGCGGCGGTGTTATTCAAGTGGAAAATCCGTCTGAAATGCTGCTGGCAGGACGACCAAAGGGAGTAAGTGGGTGCTGCGCTGCATGTATTCTCGAGGGATCTCGTCCGCTTGCCGCTGAAATTCAGTCACTCACCACCCCGACAGTCTTCCCTTCACCTCGCCGCACAACAGACGGAGTGGACTACAATCGCACCGTGTTGTTACTTGCAGTATTGGAGAAGCGGCTGGGACTGCGATTCTCGCAAAACGACATCTACGTCAACGTGGTGGGTGGACTGCGAATCGACGAACCTGCTTCGGATTTGCCGCAGGCACTGGCGCTCATCTCGAGCATCAAGGACAAGCCCATCGATCCCGACGTCATATCGTTCGGTGAAATAGGACTTGCGGGTGAATGCCGTTCGGTATCGCACCTTGACTTGCGTATCAACGAGGCAGTGCGCCTCGGATTCACAAAAATCCTCGTTCCGCACGGCGCGAAAAGTTTGCCTGCTATGCCGAAAGACGTGCAGCTTGTTCCCGTCAAAGGTGTCTTCGACGCCAGCAATTATCTATTCAAATAGAAAGAATCTCTCCATGAAAAAACTCCTCATTTCCCTCGTTCTCATCCCAATACTGCTCTTGGCAGCGTGCAGTCCTCCCGACCCGCGCGCCAATCTCATAAATGTTCGCGAAGCGGTTGGTGTTTTCGTCACTAACATCCAACGTTATACCCTCTTTCTACCCGAAGGATGGGAGCCTACCATCGCTACTGGCATGGTCGCCGCTCGTCATACAGAGGACACCGCTGCCACCGTCACGGTGATTCGCGGCTCGCTGGGTGGACAAACTCAGCTTACTCCTGTGTGGGAAGATATTTGGGACGAATTCACTGAAACTTTTGACGACTACTACATCGTTTACAGTACCGAGCCAACCGAGTCGGGTGAGCCGAGCAAGCGTGTGAACGGATTTCCTGCATTTAGGATTATATACACAGCCACAGTCGCCGGGGTGGAGAGCCAATTTTTGCAAGTTCTCGTTCTCCGCGGCGGGAGCATGTACCTCATCACGTATACCAATATTCCTGCCAAATTCGCAGAGCATATTGATGATATCAACCTCATGTTGGAGCATTTCACCTTTGCGCGCAATCCCGAAACTCCTGCCGGTATGACACCGCATTACCTCGAGGAAAGCTCCGCCGATCCAACACCCGGATTCAACGTTTATATGCCGAATCATTGGCTTGCCGATGTTTCACTTGGACATGTTTTCATCCGCCCGCCGGGTACAGACACGACCAACCTCACCATTTTGACCGCACCGACGAGTTTGAGCCTACACGGATACGCATTGGCAGAAATGGCTGCAATTTACGCACAATTCGAGATGACACAGCCTGCATTTGACCAAGAACACCAAGCCGACTCTCCTATCACTCGGCGCGCGGTCACAATCGACGGACGGGATGCCTACCGCTACGAATTCAGCCTTGAAGTAGGCGGTGTGACGTATAATTTCTTGCAATTTCTCCTGGTCGAAAACGGCACAGCGTTTATACTCACGTTCACGGGCGTGGGTGTGAACTTCACGCGTAACCAATACTCGCTGAACATCATCCTAGAGAATTTTACTTTCCAATGAACCACATCTATCTAGACTATGCAGCAACATATCCAATGCAAACATGCGAGCCGAACAGCTCGCATGTTCTTGAGTTTCACGGCAACCCCTCGTCGATACACGGCGCAGGGGATGTTTCTCGTGATCTCGTTGAACGAGCACGCAGGCAAATCGCTGCCTCGCTCAGTATTCGCTCCGGCTATCAAGTAGTGTTCACATCCGGTGGCACAGAAAGTAACAATCTTGCCTTACTCGGTACATTTTTCGCTAAGAATTTCGCTCAACCCAACATTGTCATCGGAGCGGGAGAACACGCGAGCATCCTCATGCCCACGCGTTATCTTGCCAAATTGGGTGTCGAAGTGCGGACTTATTCCGCACGTTGCGGAGTGGTCGATTTGACAGAAATCGCTGCTCTCGTGGACGAGCATACCATACTCATTTCCGCCATGCACACAAACAACGAAACGGGCGCAATCCACGATGTGCGCTCCATTTTCGACACTGCAAAGCAGCGAAATCCGCGCATCATCTGCCACTGTGACGCTGTCGGCGGCTACATGAAGTCACCCATCAGCATGGCGCAAACGGGAGCGCATTTACTCAGTATCAGCGCGCACAAAATCGCTCCGATTCACGGAACGGGTGCGCTCATAGTCGCAAACGAGCTGCTCAAATCTAAACGAATTGTGCCGCTTATCCACGGCGGCGGACAGGAGTGCGGACTGCGCTCGGGAACGGAGAATGTCGCCGCCATTGCGCAGTTTGGAGCGGCAGTGAATGCAATGTCGTCGCAAATTCTCGACAACAACGCGCAACTGACTATGTTGAAGTACCACTTGATGCAAAGTTTGCCGCCATCTGTCCAAGCGAATATTCCCGACCACCATTGCCCGCACATAATCAGCCTCACGCTGCCCAAAATCCGTAGCGAAGTGATGGTCAACTACCTATCGTCGCAGGGAATTTACGTCGCAAACGGCTCGGCGTGTCACTCGACAAAGGGTGGACTGGCAGGACGTGTCAGCCATGCACTGCTCGACTTTGGATTGACTCCCGAGCAAGCGGATTGCACCATTCGAATAAGTCTTGCCCCATGTGTGACGACTGACATGATAGATACTTTCGTCGCTATGCTGAACGAGGGAATACAAAAGTTGGTGCGAAAATGACATTTGTCGTTAAACATCTTGACATAGCAAAAACATTTGATTGTGGGCAGTCGTTTCGCTTTGACAAAACTGGTGAAAATTCATGGTCTGGCGTTGCATTCGGCAGATTTGTGACCTTCACCCAGCCCTCGCCCGACACGCTTGAGGTCACTCCCTGCACATCGGACGAGTGGGAGCAAATCTGGCAGCCATATTTCGCGCTGGATATGGATTATGATACCATGCGAGCGGATATTGTGGCTCGCTGCGACCGCGACACCATGCGCCACGCGCTGGATGCCGGCAGCGGCATCCGCATCCTGCGGCAAGATTCGTGGGAGGCTCTCGCATCCTTTATCATCTCGCAGAACAACAACATTCCACGCATCAAAGGGAGCATTATGCGGCTATGCGCTGCCCTCGGCGAACCGATTGGAGGCGACAATTTCGCATTCTTCACGCCCGAGAGTCTGCTACAAGCAGGCGAGGAGCCGCTGCGTTCGTGCGGGGTGGGATTCCGTGCGAAATACCTACTCGACGCGGCGGAAAAGGTGACTTCGGGAGCACTTGACCTCGCTGCGCTTAAACAAAATACCACCGAACAGGCTCTCGCCGCGCTGCAATCCGTCCGTGGTGTCGGACCAAAGGTAGCAGCCTGTGTCGCACTCTTCGGACTGGGCAAGATGGACGCATTTCCGCGTGACGTGTGGGTCAACCGCAGCATGACCGCACACTTCGATGCAGATTTCGACCCATTCACGCTAGGCGAATATGCAGGATTGGCGCAGCAATATCTGTTCTATCGCGAGCGATATCTATAGTACACAAAGAGGTACAATATGAACTTCTATCATGGCACACAAGTTGGCGGACTGACAGAATTAAAGCCATTCGATTCGGGCGGCTCTAATCTAAAAACTCCTGCGGTCTATCTGACAATACGCAAACAAGTGGCGTTGCACTATATCAGCAACTACAAGTCCTTGCCATTCGCTTCTCCCATGCTCAACATTCGTGAACACGATGTCGTCTATCAAGAAATGTATCCCGGCGCATTGGAATTATCATGCAAAGGCGTTAGTGGCTATATCTATCGCGTTGAGGGCGATTTTGAGATGATGGAACACAATGGTGTACCCTCGGCGGCGGTTTCGTATCAATCTGTGCCAATTGCCGATGTCGAATATATCCCCGATGTATACGATTCCATCATGGAGTATCAACGGCAAGGTAAATTTGTCTACGAGAAATACGAAGAGCTTCCGCAATGGCGGCACGACATCATTCGAGGGCATTTTATCAGAGCTGTGAAACGTGAAAATCTGATGACCACTCCGCAACATCCGCAATACGCTTTGTTTCGAGAAAAGTTTCCTCAATATTGGGCAGAAGCAGAAGTATTGCACAAACATAATCTCTTGTATTAAGTATCCGAATTTAGGAGTCAGCATGAAAAACATATTCTTCCTCGGCATGGTCAGCCTGTTCATCGACCTAAGTACGCACATGGTGTACCCACTCGTACCAATGCTCATCGCATCGCTCGGCTATTCATCGGCTGGAGTATTCGTCGGCATTATCGAGGGCGTGTCCGAAAGCCTTGCCAGCTTGCTCAAAGTATTCAGCGGCTATGTAACCGACCGCTACAAAAAGAAGAAAGCGATTGCATTTTGGGGTTACTTCCCTGCTGTGATATACAAAATCGTGCTGGCGATTGCAGGGTCGTGGGTATGGGTACTCATCGCACGAGTCATCGACCGCGCAGGCAAGGGCATCCGCACCTCACCACGTGACGTGCTGATTAACGAAAGCTCGGACAAAAAGAAGATGGGCAGCTCGTTCGGACTGCACAAAAGCCTTGACATGCTCGGAGTCGCTGCCGGAATATTGCTCACATTCTTCATTCTGCGCTCGATGGGCGAAAATGCAGAAACTTCCGATTTGCGCCGCATCTTCCTCATAGCGATCATCCCGTCCGTGTTGGGATTGTGCATGTTCTTCTTCATCAAAGAGAAGAAAGAGCCGCGCGAAGTCAAAGCCAAAGAGCCATTTTGGAAGAATATGCGCATGCTCGACCGCCGACTGAAGATTTATATGCTAGCCGTCTTCATCTTCACACTAGGCAAATCGTCGATTTTATTCATCCTCATGCGCGCGCAGGATGTCGGATTCGACCGCTTGGAAGCGATTTTGCTATATTTTGCATACACCATGACAGCATCCATCCTCGCAATGCCAATGGGCAAGCTGTCCGACCGCATTGGGCGCAAAAAGCTGCTCGTTCCGGGATATATCATCTTCTCGCTGTGCTACCTCGGCTTTGCACTCATTGCCAATCAATGGGCAATGGCTGTGCTATTCGTCATTTTCGGCGTGTACACGGCGATGATTTCGGGTGTCGAGCGCGCATATGTATCGGAAATTGCTCCATCGCACCTTAAAGGCACGGTGCTCGGATTGCACGCTACCATTGCAGGACTCGCGCTGCTTCCTGCAAGCATTGTCGCAGGGATTTTGTGGGACAATGTGGGAGCGGAGATGCCATTTTTCGTTGGTGCAGCACTATCTGCTGTCGCAGCGTTGGTAATAATATTGTTCATGCGCAGCAAGAAAACGCCGCTTGCGGACGTCGTAGCATAGCGACATGAAAATACCCCCAAAACTCATTTCAAAAGTTTTGGGGGGTTTGGGGCACTTTTTCAAAAGTGCCCCATTCTTTTGATCTTGCCTTTGACCTTAGTTCCGTATCTCCTCCGCCATCAACGCCACATTCGGCGCAGCTTCACGGAGTGCTTGCTTGATGTACACACGCTTGCCCCTGCCGCGCAGCATCTCCAGCGCGCGCGTGAGAAAATCGCTCCAGTCGATGCGCGCATCCAAGCCCTCGTAGTTGTTCAGCTTGCCGATTTTGTAGAAATCGATGCAATCCAGTTGCAGCGACGCGTCGATGAGCGCAAGGCTCTCCTCCGGCTCGATAACCGGCTCAAATGATGCGCACGTGCGCACTCCATGCTCCTTGAGCGTGCAGAGCGCGGACAAGCGGTCGGCTGGAGTGGCAGCACCACTCTCCCATTCTGCGCTTTTTTGCGGGTCGATGAATGTGAGGGTTGAGCCGACTGTGATGCGCTCGCCGAACCTTTGAAAAAGGTCCAAATCTCGCAAGCAGCGGCTGCCGCCTTTGGTTAGGATGGTGACAGGCACACCGTATTTGAGGAACAGCTCCAATGCTCCGCGGGTGGCTGCGCCATTATCTGCCGTATCGCTGTACACATCGCCGATGAACGAGAGCATGACCGAATCGATTATGCGCTCGGTGCGAAGTTGTGCCTCCAGCTTCGCCAGAATATCTCGACGTGGCGAGGGCTTGGCGAAATAATCCTTCACGATGCCCGACATGGAATCGGGTGCGTAGCAGTATTTGCACTTGTGCATGCAGGATAGGTACAAATTGCACGCGAGGGGACTATATTCGCGCGCTTTGCCTTTTGGGACGTATATGACGGACATGGGGGAATCTCCTATGTGGGGGATTTTGCGGCGTGCCGAGGGCGGCTGTCAGTAACGTTGGGTCAGAATTGAATGTCGCGGGCGGGTAGACCGCCCCTGGGCAGCACGAGATATAATCAACGCGCAGCGTTGGCAATTTGAGGCTTCCGTAGGCGGATTCACTCCGCCGTAGGAAGCCAACATAAGAGCATCCACGTGAAAACGTGAGTTTTCACGTGATTACAAAATATCCATAGTTTTTGACATAGCTCGACTTGATGCTATAATAGTATACATCATTTACCCCCCGTTTGGCAAGTAGTGCATAAAATAATTCCAACGCCATCCCATTCACCAGCGTCCGCGCGCCCGTCATCTTGTCCATGCCGAACATTTCGCGACACCGCTTGCTGATGCCGCTCATCTTGTTGGAAATGGCGGTGAAGACGATGACCGTGCCAGCTCGCAGTGTGGGATTATCCAGTAGGTTCACCATCACATCAAACGGTACGCCGTAGCTATCGCAGTCGATGACATTGAATCCGCTCAAATCCAAGCTGCTAGCCATACGCACGCAGTCGGCGTGGAGATTGCGCCCCTTGCCCTTGATGATTTCCACGCCGTAGTAACGTGCGCAATCGAAGTTACCCCACAGCATATTCTCGCCGGCGTACAAATCCAGCACTCGCAGCTCATCGAGATGTTCGGTCGCTCGCTGTCGCAGGAAGACTTTGTCCGCAACATTTGCGTTGTCCGTCTTAATTGAGTGTCGAGTCAACATTCACCCCCTCGATGGCGCGCAACCGGGCGATTATATCCGCTACGCGGTCGTGGATGTCCACGCTCATGCTGACCATATAATGCACCTGCTTGTACGGTGCGAGTTCCTTTGTGTCCAGCGACTTCAGTTTGGTCAGATACTCGTCCTGATGCACCCCAATTGCAGCCATGTCCACCGAGCCTTGCAGCGCACGCAATTCGTCCAGCAGCACCTTTTCATCAAATCCCGTCTGTTGGTTGATGTGGTTGTGAGCGATGACATACGCCCTGCGTTCATCGTCGGTCAGGTGGTCAAGCCGCAGGCAGGGAACGGATGTGAAGCCGAGCAATTTGAGAGCCTCCAGCCGCCCGTTGCCCTCCAAAATGATGTTGTCCTCACCCCACACGCCGAGCGGATCGTTGAATCCAAACTGCTCAATCGAGCTTGCGATATGCCGCACCTGCGCCGGCGTGTGAATTTTGCTGTTTCTGTCGTATGGTGTGAGCTTGTCCACGTCAATGTGGACGACTTTTAGATTTTGGTTCACTGATCTTCTCCCTCGTACATCTTGATTTTGGCGGCAGCAGCGTCGCGCGACGAGGCGCGACTCTTGGGATTGAGCTCCATCTCCTTCATCAGAGCGTCCAATCGCTTGCTGCACTCCAGCCATGTCTTGTAGTATTCGTTTTCTTTGACCACGACCTTGGGTGTCTGCTTATCCGCTTCCAGTCCTGTCACGATGCGAGTGTAAAACTCGGGCTTTTTGTTGAACTCACTCCATGCTCGATTGCGTGTGACGGTTAGCTGGCAGTATTGGCGCATCAGCTCGTGGTCGGCATCGGAGATTTTAGTGCCGTGCAGGTCTCGCAGTATGTCGGCAAGCTCGAGCCACACGACCAGCTCCGCGTCAGATAAATCTTTCGGCGGAGCGAAGTCGGATGTGGCATACTTTGGCAATTTACTCATGTCACCCCCTACGCCAGCACCAAATGGTGGATGGACACGGGCGACATGATGGCATGAGTGCCTCTGACGTTGCGATTGATGACCACTCGCTCGCCGGAGATAGACAGCACAATCCATGTGTCGCTGTACACGAAACTTGCGAATCGCGTTGTGCGCCCGTATACTGTGGCATCAGGAGTTAGACGGACGTGGCTGCCAACGACAATTCCGGGCGGCGGTGGCTCTGGATTTGGCTCGGTGGGTGGAGTGCATTCGCAGTCAATGATGACTGCATCGTCGAATCCGGCTTCGAGCGCACGCTCAAGTGTGGCTTGAGCCTCATCGAATGTGTTGTAGCTGCCCAGACGCACACTGAATGTTGTTGTCGGCGCAGGTGGCTGCGTCATTTCCTCGTATGCAGCGGTGGCGCGGCGGACAAATTCTGCCCAATTGTATGGCTGACCGGAACGCAACTGCGCCGGGCAGCTGGATGTGGGGCGCCAATCTCGGTGCCGGCGGATGTTTTCTGGCGAAACGTTGTACCGCACCATTAGGGTAGCAACCAGCCATACAGCGTTATCTGTCGCACGCAGCAAGTTGCCATCGCTGTTGATGCAGATTTCAATGCCGATACTGCGGCGATTGCCCGGACCGGACCCGTCGGCAGCGTGAAAAGCATCCTCGTTATCAGGCAGGTGCTGATAGATCTCGCCGTCATCGACAGTGTAGTGCCAGCTGACGGGCAGATTAGTCGCAACACTTCCGCGAATATACGAGTTATGCGCGCGAGCATTCGCTCCTCGGTTGGTGTTACCTGTATTGTGGATTGTGATGAACTCCATCGGATTTGACCGACCGGGGCGATTGCGCCGTCCGACGGGGATGAAGTCTTGAATTATGTTGACCATTTTGGGTTCCTCTCTTGTTTGTCAATATGGTATCATAGGTATAGCGTACTAAACAATCGCAAAGGGTATTGCTTTTCATAATTTGCGGCTGTTTTTCTCTAAATTACCCCTTGCAATTTTGCCGAAAATGTAGTATAATAGATGATGGATGATTATATCGTCAATCATCACTTTCATTATATGACAAGTATCATCAAATGTTCGCCTTTACATAAAAATCAAGGGAGACTACCACCATGAGTAACTTCGACAAACACGAGCAATTCCACAGCTTAGCCATGCTGCGCCGCTCCATCCGTAAGTACGAGGACAAACCCATCCCGAAAGAGATGCTGGACGCCATCCTCGAAACATCACGCACCACGCCTAGTGCAGGCAACTGCCAACCATGGCACATCTTCGTCATCGAGAGCAAGGAAAAGCGCGAGGAACTCGTCCCCCACGCATGGAATCAACAATTCATTGCCGACGCCCCCGTTGCG
>Ga0123355_10002840_pt1 | contig 24611 bp, 23 predicted proteins | sample TergutEmb28metaG_3_FD_89872 | JGI IMG/M metagenome (GOLD analysis project Ga0123355, IMG submission 89872) | Embiratermes neotenicus P1 segment gut microbial communities from Petit-Saut dam, French Guiana - Emb289 P1 | ecosystem: Host-associated > Arthropoda: Insects > Digestive system > Gut ... | reverse complement strand
GAAAAATCGCTACAACACAATCTTCCAAATGCCCCGCAAAACGCGGAAATACACGATATGAAACCGTACATTTCCATCCTCTAAAAACTAACCCCCATTGAAAACGGGACTGCAAAATTACAACATTTTTTTCAAATATGCAAGTTTTTTTACAAATATTTTTTAATTTTTTTGTAAAATGCTGAAAATCAAATCTAATTTTTGCTATCTCGTTTGGCAAAAAGAATTATCAACGCTTGCGGAATAAAAAGCCAAAAACCCGAAACAGGTACAATGATACCGCCAATTATCCCTAATCCCAAAAGCCAATACCCTAATAACTTCGGTGCAGGTTGCTGTTCTTTTTTGATATAATAGTGCAACACTTGACCTAAAATGATAACAAAAAAGCCAAGTACAAAAAACCAAAAAGCAAGTCCTTGCGAAAGATTATCACTTTGTAGCGTACCAGACAGTAGGTTTTTGATAATACTCCATAAATAATCTTTGAACAATGCAATAGCAACAACGGTGTGAAGTATGCCTGTCGCAACAAGGAGTACGCCACTATACTTCCAAAGTTTCATCGGTTTATTCTTTTTCATAGTTGTGTGGTTTTAGTTTTTTACAAAGATACGAAAAAGTTTTGAGTATCGCAAAAAATTATCAACAAAAACGGAATTTATCAACAATTTATATACGAAAAACGACTTTTCTGCGTTATATAGTATGTTAGCGATGGCTTCGCCATCGCTAACATACTCTCCCTTCCCTGCGTGAAGCTGTCATTCCCGCGTAGGCGGGAATCCCCCAAAAACAGCGGGAGCCCTCCAAAAAAGCAACGGGAATCCCCTCAAGGGGCAAGGGGGAACGGTCAATAGCAAGGAGGTTCCCGCCTACGCGGGAACGACAACTAAAAAAACGATTGTTATGAGCAAATTATTTTACGTTTACATATTAGCTAATACACACAACACTACCTTGTACATTGGGATGACCAATGATATAAAGCGCAGAGTATATGAACACAAAACACATCTGAATACAGGATTTACGCATAAATATAATGTTGAAAAATTGGTGTGGTATAGTATTTTTTCTGATGCCAACAGTGCGATATTGAAAGAAAAACAGCTAAAAAAATGGAATAGGAAATGGAAAGAAAGAATCATTAATGAAATGAATCCTGAGTGGAAGGATTTGAGCGAAGGATGGTATGAATGAATAGGGGGATTCCCGCCTGCGCGGGAATGACGATCGAAACTGTTTGATGTTTTTAACTTCGATACAAAACCAACGCCGAACTTCCGGAAGCTCGAATTTCTCCGCCTTGAAAGCGACCTAATCCGTCAAGGTTTATCATGCCGTTTCGCAAAACTGCGGTGTAAGTTCCTTGCGGGATTTCTATAGAAATTTCGTCAAAATTTCCGTTCAAAACGACAACAATGTTCTCCCACTCATCGCCATTGGCGTGATTGGTGAGTTCGTAAGCAATCACATTATTGTTTTGGGTAGGTAGAAAGTTCAAATGTTTACGAATCAAATCTGCGTTGCCCATACGAAAGGCAGGATGTACTTTCCTTAGAGCGATAAGCCCTTTGTAATAATTGAACAACGGAAAATATCGTGTTTTATTTGCCCAGTTAATGAGGTTTATACTGTCGGGCGATTTGTATGTGTTGGAAACGCCTTTTTTGTTTCGAAAGATTTCCTCTCCGGCGTATAGAAATGGCACACCTTGACTTAGGAAAACTGCTGTGTGTGCAAGTTTGTGATATTTCAATAGTTGTTCGTGCGTTTCGACAAGCTCAACGCCCGAGCTTGCTCCGATGGCTGAGCTTGTCGAAGCCATCGTCGTAAACTTCAACTTGTCCACCAAGCACATATCATCGTGACAACTTACATAGCTGATAAATTGCGTTGGTTGCGGTGCCCAAGATTGCTTGGGATCGTAGTTGATTTTCCAATATTCGATTTGCGGATGTTCGATACCGCCGACTAACCCGAACTTTACGGATTCTTCATGATTCGGCACACCAACGACAAAGCCACCAACCTTATTTTCAAAGAAATTTCCGCGAAGCCCATCACGAAGTTCATCGCTGAATGCTGCGATATTGTTGAGCTTCGAAACGTTTGCTTTCATTGCTAAATCTTCGAAATGCAGTTGAGGAGGTTCTGCCGACCAGCCTTCGCCGTAAATAAAAATTGTCGGATCAATTTCGTTTAATGCTTCCCGAATCTTGTTCATAGTTTCGATATCATGAATACCCATTAAGTCAAAACGAAAACCATCGATATGATATTCTTTCGCCCAATAAACAACAGATTCAATCATAAATTTCCGCATCATCTCCTGCTCCGATGCTGTTTCGCTGAAACATCCTGACCCGTTAGCATATTCGCCATTTTTTTTGCGAAAAAAATAACCCGGAACCGTCCGTTCAAAAGGCGAATCCGGAATCGAATACACATGATTATATACCACATCCATAATCACACGAATGCCATTCTTATGAAAATTCTGCACCATTTTTTTGAACTCCGAAATTCGAGAGTACGGATTGTAGGGATCGGTGGCATATGAACCCTCCGGAACGTTGAAATTCAATGGATCGTAGCCCCAGTTGAATTGTGGAATATCCAATTTGGTTTCGTCAATCGTTGCAAAGTCAAAGGAAGGGAGAAGGTGAACGTGCGTAATTCCCAAATCAATCAAGTGGTCGATTCCTGTGGGAAGACCGTCGTGGTTGGTAGTTCCGTGCTCCGTCCAACTCAAAAACTTGCCTTTGTTTTCAATTCCGGAATTTGGCGAAATAGAAAATTCACGATGATGAACTTCGTAAATGACAATTTCCGAAAAATCTTTTAACGCGGGGCGTTTGTCATTTTCCCAATTTTCGGGATTTGTTTTTTCAAGGTCGATAATTGCTCCACGAAGTCCATTCACTCCGACTGCCTTTGCGAACACACCGGGTGTTTCGCCGTACCATTTTTCATCAATTCGAATTTCAAAGGTATAGAATTTTCCTTCGTAATCTCCGCTCAACGAAATTTTCCAATAGCCGTCATTGCGAAGGAGGCACGACTGAAGCAATCTATAATTACTCTCGATTGCTTCGCTTTGCTCGCAATGACGTGAAGCTATTTTCACTAGCGGCACTTTTTCTAATAAATTCCCACCAATTCCTGCATCGTAAATACGCAGCAAAACTTCATCGGCAGTTGGTGCCCAAAGTTCAAACGATGTTACGTCCGGTGTATGGATGATTTCATTGCATAAACTCAAAATCATTCTCTCAAAAATCTTTCTCGTGCTCTCTCGAATTCACGGAATAGTAAGTCTATACGGGCATCTTTCAAAATGATCCTTTTATCTCTGTCCAGCAAATACATCGTTGGAGCACCTCGCATTTGATACAATCCATCTTCCATCAATTGCGACATTCCGTCAGGGTCACGAGCATTTATCCACGCACTTGGAATATTGGGTGCATACGATCGGAATAAATGCAAATTATGCTCGGGATAAAATGCAAAAGCTTGCAGTATGCCTGCCTGTTTTAGTTCTTGAAACGCAGAATCTCCTTGAATCCACTCCATGGTCATTCGGCATTGCGGACATCCCGGGATATAAAAATAAACCAACAAAAGCTCGGCTTCGATATCCAATAACCTACCTCTTTCTCCATCAATAGTTACAAATTCTAAGTCTGTTGCGATTGAGCCGACTCGGTTTTGCTCTGCCTGTCTTAGCAAAAAACTAATCCTTGAACTATCCGTAAACGTTGCCCATCTCGACTCTAACATTTGATGCCAAATAGCCTCTATCCATTGCTCGTTTCGCAGTCTTGAAATAGGATCGTGGAGAAAGAAATCAAACGATTCAACAAACTGGCGATACATTCTTTCGTTGGTATCGGCTTTGCGGAGGGTTTCTGCCAAAGAGCGTTGAATTGTTGGTAAATCTGCAAATTGAATCAGTTGCAAATAACGTGCAATGGCCCCGCCATAAATGTTTACACTGCCAAACACATCTCTAGGACCTATGAATTCTGCGGTATGAAGAACTGTTGTATCGTGGAACGGAAATTGATACCAAAAACGTTCCGCCAAGTGTACACTTCTGTCAAAGTCCGACATTTGGTCTAATGGGCGAAAAATCTGTGCATTCAGGCTAATACAAGCAAAAAGAAATACTGCAATTGCGATGTTTTTTTTCATAGTTTCAACAAAATTTATGGTCTATAATTGGATAATCTCAAAATTCTTTGGCTATCTGTTTCGGCAAACAATTCCGGAATAGTTTTTCCTGTGTTTTCCATGTATCTTCTTACAATTCGATAGCCCAAAAAATGTCCGACTCGCCCCGGAGAGCCCGGAAATATCTGTACAGTCGGAGCTTCCATAACGAACGAACGAAAATTGCGTACGTTTTCATCAAACAATAATTTTTGTCCAACCAAATGCGACCATACTAATCCCTCATTTCTTTGAGCCCACACCATTTGCTCGGGTGTGAATCCGAAGCGAATTGCCATATCTGTTCTCGGAAGAGTTTGTGACAAAAAATAAGCAACTTTTCCGTGCAGAATCATCTGATCTAAAAGTGTCCGCATCTGCTGTGGCTGCGGTGTTCGTTCCAATTCGTAATGAGCAACTGCTCTCATCACATCAACTGCAATAAATGGCTTTTCCAAACGCTGACGCATATACATCGGAAGCGGAAGAGCGTTGTAGTGCTGGTTATCCGCACCTAAATACATATCAATTGCGATAAGCAAAATTGTATCCAAAAAAATTACACGATTGTCGTAGTCCAAATGCGAAACATACGTAAAAATTGTCGGAATTATGTCCCTGTTGAAGAAACGGTTGTATCGTGCAAAACTCTCGCCAAGTGCGTATTCGAGCCAAGTCAAATCCGGATATTTTTCCAAAACATCATCCAACAAACTTCTCGTACGAGGACATGTAACAAAGTTGTAAATTTGCTGTTGATTGCCCACGTAGTACAAATCCGCACCGTATAAAAATATCGGATACAGCGTGTAAAGTCTTTCCAATTCCTCTTGTATGCGGTCGGTATCAATTGACATTAACGTAATTTCATAACGCTGGATCGGTATTGGCGAAAAATCTATTCTATCTCGGTCTCTAAAAATAATAACCGCCAAAAGTGTAGAAACAACTAACACTGCAAACAAAAGGATATGGAGATTTTTTTTGGTCATGTTAAAAAAGTTTTATACCAAGTGTGAAATAAATGAGTCTGTAACGTGTTCTGAAATCAGAAACACTGAACATCGGAGAAAGTCCATATTCATAACGCACATCAAACGTGAAGCGGCGAATATCAATCCCTGCACCAACTTGCATGCTAAATGCATGCGTTCTAGCACGAATATCACTAAATGCTATCTGTTCTCCGTTTTTATTGACATTCACGTTTGGATCTATCAAATATGAAATCACAGGACCTCCGTAGAGACGAAAGCAAAAAGCATCGCTGTGAAAAAGGCGCAAACCGAACATAATCGGTAAATCAATACTTCGAGCACTGACTTTTTGTTGGTCAAATGTATCCGTTTTGTGGAATACATTTGCCAAACCACCTTTTCTCGTAAAGTAAACTTCGGGTTGGATAAACAAAAAATTGGCAAACTCGAACCGAAAAGCTGCACCAAAATTGTAATTTAGCCTTGCATCAGAAAGGAAAGTCTCACTTGAGCCGGCTAACTCTGTGATGGTTCTTGACGAATTAAATCCACCAAACAGCATGAAGTGCACATGATTATTGTTGGCTTTTCCGGAAGAAAAAAGCGTAAAAAGAAAAACCGTTAGCCAAATTTTTTTTATCTTCATGCGTCTGTTTGAAAAAAAAATCGTATATTTGTCAAACCATTTTGCAAATATAGCAAAAAAAATTCAATTTGCCATGATGTAACGACAAATTTAGCAAAAAAATGACGGAAATTGTCCAAATACATACTCTGCCTGCGAATCTCGAAGCAAATTACAAATATATTCGAAAATGTTTGAAAGATGCACAAAAAAAATCCGTCGAAACGCTGATTTTTCCTGCGTTTTCGCTAACCGGATACCCTGTTGCAGACGAGTTAAAATCGTCCGAATTTGTTGGACAATGTTGGCGTTGTGTTGAGCGACTGTTGAAGTACACCGAAAATTTGACTGTGTTTTTGGACATTCCGCTTTTTGAAAAAGATAGGCTTGTGCATCGTTTGTTATGCTTGGAAAACGGCAAAATCAGGGCGTTTTCAGATAACTCGTCCGGCTGGAATGATGTTGGATTGAATTTTCAACGGTATTTCGAAACTTCCGAATTGGAGCAACTTCCGAAATCTTTCAAATTTGGTATGGCTTTTGCGTCCGAACTGGAGCAAAAACTTGAGAATTCAAGCGGATTTGAGAGCTGGACTGTATTAGATGCGTGGAGTTTTGGGTATAAAACTATAAATTCACGAATGGATTATTTTTGCAATTTAGCGAAAAAATATCACATCGAAATTTTTCTTGCAAATGCCGTTGGAGGACAGGCTTCTCTGGTTCTTGCAGGAGGCTCGATGCACATCAATTCGGATGGAAAAATTTTGAAACAATCCCCGTATTTTTCGGAGTCGTTTTTTAGTTCGAAACCTGTAAAAAATCCGCAATCAGAAATTGAGTGGATTCACAGTGCTTTGGTTTGCGGCGTTCGCGACTATTTTAATGATAGGGGCCTGAAAACTGCTGTGCTTGGGCTTTCCGGAGGGATTGATTCGGCGGTGGTTTTGCCTTTAGTGGTGGAAGCGTTGGGACGAAAAAATGTGCTGGGTGTTTTGATGCCTTCACAATTTTCAACGCAACATTCGATTGACGATGCTGTACAACTTGCAAACAATTTGGGTGTGGAATATCACATTGTTTCTATCGAAAAATCGTTTCAAACTTTACAAGAAACGTTGTTTCCTATTTTCGGGAAACGACCGTTTGATTTGGCGGAAGAGAATTTGCAAGCACGCATTCGCGGTATGATTTTAATGGGTATTTCTAATAAATTCGGACATGTTTTGTTGAACACATCGAATAAGTCCGAAGCTGCTGTGGGTTATGGCACGCTTTATGGCGACCTTTGCGGAGGATTGGCTGTAATTGGCGATTTGTATAAATTTCAGGTTTATGAATTGGCAAATTTCATCAATCGAAAACGCAAAATCATTCCCCAAAATTCCATAGATAAAGCACCTTCCGCAGAATTACGACCCAGTCAAAAAGATTCGGACTCGTTGCCGGAGTATGACATTTTAGATGCTATTTTGCAACTGCATTTAGATGAAAATTTTTCGGCAAAAGAGATTATCGAAAGAGGATTTGACCAAAAACTTGTAGAGAAAACATTGCGTTTGATAAAATTTTATACATACAAACGTAAACAAACTCCGCCACAGTTGCGAGTTTCCAACTCTGCCTTTAATATCGACAAAATAAACGTGTTCTAATTTTGGAACAACTAAACAACTATACAACATGAAACAAGAATTAATCGAAAAAGTAAAGGCTGCTCTTGAGCAAGTGCGTCCTTATTTGCAAGCCGATGGTGGCGACATTTCTTTCGTTGAACTGACTGACGACAACATTGTAAAAGTTAAACTTCAAGGTAGATGCGGAAGTTGCCCTAACTCAGCAATGACCTTAAAAAACGGGGTTGAAGTTGCCGTAAAACGTGCCGCTCCAGAAATTGTCGCGGTGGAATCGGTGTAAAATTTTATGGACAACGTGTACCGTAGGGGTCGAAAATTTTCGACCCCTACATAGTGCCAAAACAAAAAGTTATTAACAAAATAGCCGACTTGTCAACATTTTAACACTTTTTAAGGAATTTTTTATACGAAAAACGTTTTTTTTGCGTTTATATAGGTGAACGCAAAAAGAAACGTTATGACCGAAGATTTCTTACAGTATTTGTGGAGATTTCAGATATGGAATGCTCCGCTTCAAACTGTCAATGGCGATTCCATTGAAGTGATTAAGCCCGGACACCATAACACTGATGGTGGCCCTGATTTTTCAGACGCCCGCATCCGTATTGGTGGAACGCTTTGGGCGGGGCATGTGGAAATTCACACCAAAAGTTCAGACTGGTACGTTCATCAGCACCAAAAAGATCCGGCTTACAACTCCGTGATTTTACACGTTGTTGACGAAAATGACGCTTCTGCAAAACGAAGGATCGGAACAACCGTTCCGACGTGTTCGATACGTGGAAAATTTTCGGAAGATGTTTACCAAACTTTTTCGAATTGGCGAGAGAATAGGGGATTTGTGCCTTGCGAAAAGCATCTGCAAAATTTGCCGGGACACAAACGTATCATGCTTTTGGAACGCTTGAATATCGAGCGTTTAGAAGAAAAAGTGAATGGAATTCTGGTGGATGTAGCTTACAACCTCAGTTCTTGGGAGGAGACGTTTTATCAGCATCTGTTGCGAAGTTTCGGACTTCGAATCAATGCCGAGGCATTTCATCAAATTGCCAAACGCACACCGTTGAAGTTCCTGCAAAAGCACGCCGACAGCCGATTTCAACTCGAGGCGATGTTGTTTGGACAAGCACAATTGTTAAATTCAACGTTCAACGATTCGTATCCGAGAGCGTTGCAAGAGGAGTACGCATTTTTGCAACAGAAATTTGGATTGTTACCGATTTCTGAAGGTTTGGTAAACTTTTTGCGTTTGCGACCTTGCTCGTTTCCTACTTTGCGTTTGGCGTTTTTTGCATCGCTTATTCAACGGAAAAGCCAAATCTTCCAAGATGTTTTGCATATTAAAACCATTAGCGACGGTTTGAGTTTGTTGCAAGTCGATGTTTCGGATTATTGGAAAACGCATTATGTTTTTGATAAGTTGTCTGTTGAAAAGTCCAAAGAGTTAGGAATTTTTACACAACATTCGATCATTATAAACACAATTATTCCATTCTTATTTGCTTTCGGAAAACTCCGCGACAAACCGAATATCTGCGAGCGAGCACTTGGTTTTTTACAGGATCTACCGGCAGAAAATAACCACATCATTCGACAATGGAAATCTTGTGGAATGCCTGTGGACAATGCTTCAGACAGTCAAGCCTTATTGACGTTGAAGAAAAACTATTGCGACATGAAACAATGTTTACGGTGTGGAGTTGGGATTGAATTATTAAACGGCAAAAATTATTTATGGAAATGATATGTCGCCCCGCTGGGGCTCAAATTGGGATGGGAATATTTTTCGTATGGCGTTGCCATACGCTGGAATATTGCGGGCTTTCAGCCCTGAAGTACCTCAAAATGAAATTATGTCAATTTATCCGCTAGCGCGCTTGTTCGTCCGTGCCGAATATTTAGTCATAACGGCCGGTGGCTTGGCGAAGTGGCGACCCAAAACTGTCGGCGGTATGTTTTTTATCTCCATAATAGTTTACGCGGAGTGCGAACGCCATTTCGTCAAACCGCAAGTTACCTGCTGGCATTTCCTTATTATTCATTGTATTCATAGCCAAGCAAATATTACAATTATTCCAAGCGCAACGACCAGCGTTACTATGCTAATTGTCAAAGTCATTGTCAGTTTATTAATGGAATAAATAATTCTAATTTTCTCTCTGCTAATTGCCCAAATTATCCCTGTATAAAACAGAAAAACCAATATGTATGTCAGTAATGGAGTTTGAGGAAAAATATTATCAAGCACTTCAATTCCTGATGGTTTCATATTCATTGTCAAGATAATCATTCCGATTGTTAAAACTGCCGAATATGTAAGGAACATAGTCAAAAGTAACCAACCTGTTTTTTTTCTCATATAAAACAATATCGTGGCTGTGGGAATAATGATTAAGGGCAAAAAATAAAGCACCATATCAAAGCCCCACTCTGCATAACTATCTGTAAACATAAACCTTAACATTCCAAACTCTTTGTATAATTGAAATAAGAAAAGTCCACCGAAAATAATTGAGATAATTTTTATGCTTTTTTCTGGCGTTGGTGTTTTCTTTTGTATCGGATTTATTAGATCAAAAATAGAGTTACCAATATTTTTAACTTTCTCTTCAACGATCAGTTTATTTTGTTCTTTTTTCAATTTTTGCTGTCTTTCGTTTTCAAGTTCGTTTTCGGCAATTTTGATTTCCATTTCAGAAAGTTGCCTTTCCGAAAAGATTGTTTTTGCCGTTTCAACCGCTTGGGGTTGGTAATCATTGGGATTTTCAATAATCCTTAATAAGTCGACGTTTGAGTATGTATTAAATTTTTCGCTAAATTCCATTGTTCTCAATTTTCTATTTTCAAATAAGCTTCAAGTTTTCAGTTCGTCTTCTACTGCACTCTCGGCCGCTTGCAGGTAACGTCCCGGCGGCTTGGCGTTCGGGCGGGGGCTCACAAAGGCTCGGACGGGCGACAAACTTCCAAAATCCCACAAAGGTGTCCGCGAGCCACACCCCGCCTGACGCCAAACCGCTCGTTAGCAGCAGCTTTTCTACTAACTTATTATCATTTTTATAGACCAACCAATCAGTGGAATAATTAAGGTTGTTACAATCCATTTCCAATATTTCGCTATAAATTTTTTAATAATGTACCAGACACTGACTTTCACTATAATTTCTCTTTCTATTATTGGATAATCTTTCCTTTCTATTCCAAAAGGCAATTTGATTTTCAGTGTAATTTTCAGGTATAATTTTAACTTTCCAAATTTTTTCGGTTTGATACGCCATAGCCATTCCGTATAATTTCCCGCGCTTACAATCTGTTCTTCTTCACTTAACGAAAATATGTCAAAGTTGTCACTTAATAAAGACACTTTCATAAGGCTTGACACTTTTATTTCTTCTGATATTGAAGTATTATTTTCAATAAATGAAGAAATGTCGGAATTAATATCTTGTGTAATTCTAATAGTAACCGCTTTTTCTTCCTTTTGTTTCATATACTCTGGAACATTGAGCATATATTTTCCAAGAGGAAGTTTTTTTATTTCAGATTGAATAGTATCGTGCCAATCTGAACGTTTCTCAATAATGACAACACTATTATCCCCAATACTGCAATTGATACAATCTCCGTGTATTATTATATAATTTTCCCTATTTTTTCTTTTTTTCTTTTTTTGAAATTTTCGCAAATAGTAAGAACTAAAAAGTTTTTTGAAAAATAAAAGAATGTATTTCCCAAACCAAATTCCAATAATAACACCAAAAGAACATAGCATTATTGCTACATATAACCAATTGTCAAAAAAGAAAAATTTCATATTACCTTATTTATTTATTATATATCCTTTGGGTACTGCGCTTTCCCAAAGTTGCTGCTAACGAGCAAGGGCTTGGCGCAGGCGGGGCTTCCACTGCCGCTCGGACGGGCGCAAAACTTGCAAATTTGCACAAACTTTCAGGCGAGCCACTGCCCCGCTTGCGCCAAACCCAAGTTAAGCGCTGGCATTGTAAATCACTCATTTTCTTTGTTTAATAAAATTTCTTGTTTTATTTGTTCGATTACATCCTTTAATATAGTCAGAAATTTTTCCATATCATTTTCCTTATATGATTCGTCAATAATCCATTTAAAATTTGATATTGCAGGAATAAAACAATTCATAGAATCAATTTGCTCTTTATAAAAAGAAATGATTTTTTCAGAATTGGGAATTTTTTTTCGCAACTCTTCAAATCCTGTATAAATACTTTGTTTGAACACTGAATTTGGCGGGTAACCAAAACAAATCCCTACGAATCCACCGATTAAAGGAAGATTCAAAGAATACCCTTTTGACCCCCAACGAAAAATAAGTGAATTTTCTTTTGCAAATCTGGATATTGCTGTAAATGCCGTTTCTCCGTACTTATTTAGCGAAGCAGCAAATTGTTTCTCGTTCACTTTCGGCAATTCTGCTGATTTTATTTTTTCTGATTTTATAAACTCCTCATCTCCGACAACATAATCACTTGAAATCATTCTTTCGTTTGATTGGTTTAAGAAATACTTAAATTCTAAACAATAAATATCTATTCCTTTCTTCCTCAGATATAGCGCAGTCTGTTTTATTTCAGTTGAAATAGTTTGGGCTACAATCATCAATTTTGAAGATTTATTAAATGCGACTTTTGAATCTTGATTACTTTGGAAAAATTGTTGGTGGTATTCTTCTAAACTCATTTCGTCTCCTGAATACTCTTGATAAATTTTATTCAACTGCTCATAATTGAGGTTTTCAACAAATGATGCGTATTCAAGTATTTGAGCAACTGTTTCACGAGGTGTTTTTTCTCGTTTCAATTCAATTACAACCGCATTACCCTCTTTGTCTATTCCCAATAAGTCAATGAAAGTATTGAGATTTGTTGTTACTTGTCTTCCAACGATTAACACTTTGCTGTTTTCCAAAAAATACTCAGGATTTTTTTCAAGTAAAATCTCTAAGTCTATTTCGCGGTTATTTTCCGCAAAATTTCGCTCTTTGAATTGGCTTAATTTGCCGTCTTTGTCAATTGTGAATAATTTCATATTTTTTCTCTTTTACATTTCAATATTTGCACTGTCGTCCGCTGCTTGCGCTTAACTCTTAAATATACGCAAAGATACATTTTTTTCTGAGACTACAAAGCTACTCAAAAAATACTTACCCACAAAATGTTAATCTAAAAAAAACAATTGCGCAATTTGTATATTTCTCTGAAACAAGCCGAAAACAATATATCCAAAATACGTATGCTGCGTCACTCGAAAACAGATTTAGCTTGCCCGCTAGCCGTTATTTTTAACACTTTTTCACTCTGATCATGACAACACTACATTTTCAACTGATGTCCCATGCGTTCTTGTTTGGTTCGCAAATAATCTCGGTTGTGCGAGTTTGCTTCGACCAAAATCGGGACAGTATCTACAATTTCGATGCCATAGCCTTCCAAACCAATTCGCTTTACCGGATTGTTGGAAATTAATTTGATTTTATTGGCTTTCAAATAGCGTAAAATTTGTGCTCCGATGCCGTAGTCACGTTCATCGGGACGAAAACCGAGCATCTCATTTGCATCAACCGTATCTGCACCTTTTTCTTGTAGATTATAAGCCTTTAGTTTGTTGATAAGTCCAATGCCGCGCCCTTCTTGAAACATGTACAACACAACACCTTTTCCGACTTTCTCAACCATCGTCATGGCTTGGTGTAGTTGATCGCCACAATCGCATTTACAGGAATTGAAAATATCGCCGGTAACGCACGACGAATGCACACGAACCAGCACAGGCTCATCATCATTCCACTCGCCTTTGATCAGTGCCAAATGTACAACCCCTGTTTGTTTTTCGGAAAAAGCTTTTAATTTGAAAACGCCCCACTGCGTTGGTAAATCTACTTCTGCTTCAAGTTGAATCAAGGTTTCGTTTGCTACGCGATAGGCAATCAAGTCTTCGATGCTAATAATTTTTAGATTGAATTTTTTTGCAACTTCGAACAACTGTGGCAAACGTGCCATTGAGCCATCTTCGTTCATAATTTCGATTAAGGCTCCTGCCGGCTGAAGTCCTGCCAAACGAGCTAAATCTACTGCGGCCTCTGTGTGTCCGGAACGTTGCAAAACACCACCATCACGAGCCCTTAGCGGATTGATATGTCCGGGACGTCCCAAGTCGGAAGGCAAAGTTTTTGGATCTGCCAATGCACGAATAGTTGCTGCTCTATCGTGAGTCGAAACACCTGTAGTACAGCCATTTCCAAGTAAATCAACAGTAATCGTAAATGGTGTGCTGTAAAAAGAAGTGTTAGAATTTTCGGAAGCTTGCATACCCAACTCCAACTCTTTGCAACGTGCCTCCGTAATTGGAACGCAAACCAAACCACGTCCCTCTTTAATCATAAAATTAACCATTTCAGGCGTAATTTTTTCTGCAGCACAGACAAAATCCCCTTCATTTTCACGATCTGCATCGTCAACAACAATTACAAAACGACCGTTTCTAATGTCTTCAAGAGCCTCTTGAATAGAATTTAAATGCATAATTTTTGATTTGGACTTGCAAAGGTACAAAAAAAATCGTATCTTTGCAAGCCAAAGCACGAATACGTGCCCATGCGAAGTAAAATATAATGATACGTTTTTTCAAACACTGGTATAATAAATTTTTCTCAAACGTTCATCACAAGTATCGTTTGGTTATTATGAACGAGGCGTTCGAAGAAAAATTCGGATTTCGATTGTCGCGACTTAATGTGTTTGTAACTGTTGGAATGAGTATTATTACGCTGATTGTGGGAACAACGCTGTTGATTGCCTTAACGCCTTTGCGTGAATTTATTCCGGGTTTTACGAGAGAACATATTGTTCAATTAACTTATCAAAATCAAGTAAAACTTGATTCGTTGGCGGCTTTGGTGCATGCACAGGAACAATTGCTGCTTGCGATGAGTTTGGCGATTTCCGGGGAAATTCCATTTGACGAGATTCGAGAAAGCGACGAGCCGAGAGTCAGAATAGATCATGCGGATATTGTTTTCGAACGCTCTCGGGAAGATGACCTACTGCGTGAGCAAGTCAGGGGACGCGAGAGATTTAACTTGGCACAACGGCCACGTCCGTCGAGAACCGGAAATGATGGAAATGCAAATGGAACTTCACATCTTGCAACTGTTTTCAACACACAATCTCATTCGCCAATGTCGTTTTTCGTTCCACTCGAAGGTACGGTTTTAACAGAATTTGATGCCCAAAACGGACATTATGGAATGGGCATTACAGGTAGAGTGAATGATGTGATCAAGTCTGTTCAAAATGGCACGGTAGTTTCGGCAGATTGGACGATTGATGCAAATTATGTCATAGCTATTCAGCATGATAATAATTTACGTTCGGTTTACAAACATAATTCTGCCCTTTTGAAGCGTGTCGGCGATTTTGTCAGAGCCGGCGAACCCATTGCATTTATAGGAAATCAGGGCGAAGGCTTTAGAGGTCCGATTTTGCATTTCCAACTTTGGTTTCACGAAATTCCCGTGAACCCAAGGGATTATGTGCCGTTCTAAATGTAGGGGGAGGCGGAACACAATGAAAATAAATTTTAGAGAAACAATCAAACAACAATCAGATGAGGAATTAGAAATAATTTCAAGGGACTATGTATTCTATTCAGAAGAAGAACGGCTTTTAGCCCTAAACGAATTGGAATCTAGAACGGGTTTGACAGAAAAGTTGTTGGCAGAAAAAGAAGATATTGAGGATTCAAAAAAACAGGAAGAGGAGGCGGCGGTTGAAATACCATCTCACGAAGTAGAGTTGGCAGATTTATTACCTCAGAAAGGGTATTTGTTTACACCTGTATTAATTTATGTAAATGTCTTTGTTTTTATATTGATGGTTTTATCTGGGGTTAACGCGTTTACTCCTGACTTGGAATCCTTAGCTCAATGGGGGGGAAATATCAGACATTTGACAATAAACGGGCAAGTGTGGAGACTACTTACATGCACGTTTTTACATTCCGGAATTATACATTTAGCACTTAATATGGGTGCCCTGTTATACGCAGGCTCGTTATTAGAAAAAACGATTGGAAAAAACAAGTTTATTTTTGCCTACTTAGCTTCCGGAATTGTGGCAAGTACGTCAAGTCTAATGATACATGAAAATGTTGTTTCCGTAGGGGCATCAGGAGCAGTATTTGGTGTGTATGGTGTGTTGTTGGCATTGTTTATTTATAAGGGATATGATTTTCCAAATATCTCTGTCTCAAAAATGCTTGCAGTCGTCTCTGTTTTTGTTATTCACAACATATCGGTGGGATTCCGTGAATCAGGAATAGATAATGCCGCACACATCGGAGGTTTGATCGCCGGCATCATAGTAGGATTTTTTTATAGCATAGTAGCAAAAGGAAAAATTCGACCAAATTTAACGTATAAAATTCTAACATCAGCCTTTCTTATCTTTTCCATATCGGTAATGGTAACCGTTCCTGACAAAATAAGAGAATATAACAGAGCAATAAGTATGTTTCTTGTGAATGAACAAAGAGCATTATGGATGTATAATGACGATACATCACTATGGCTGTTTTTTGAATGTGGTGCACATATTATACCCAACAGTCAATTAATGGATTATCGAAATAGATTAGAGGTAGAATGTGTTGATATTTGGAGAAACAATATCATGTTATTAGAAGAAACCAGAAACAAAGGCTTCAACGAAGAGATTACTAAATTTATAGGCATGCTTATAGATTATTCTATTTTGAGAAGAAGAACATGTGAACTCATGAGAGAACTTCTCAGAACTAATTCCTCAGAAGTCAGGGAAGACTTGAAAAACATGTATATACAAATCGAAAACAAGCTTGCACAACTTGAAAACAAGGTGGAAAAAATAAGAAATTAGCGGTAGTGACAGCATCTTTTGAGTTCCGAACAAAAAATCGCCGTTGCTATCGAAGCATTCAGCGATTCGGCATGGTTTTGTTCTGTCGAAAACGAGGGAATGTGAATTTTCTTCGTAATCAAAGATTCCACAGGTTTTGAAATACCGTGAGTTTCATTTCCAATAACGATGCAAGCTTTTTGATTTAATTCGGTTTGATAAATGTTTTCACCTTCCATGAATGCACCATAAATTGGCGTGTTTTCGGGTTTTTGAGACAAGATTTCCGACAAATTGCCATAATGCACCTCAACACGCAAAAACGAACCCATAGAGGCTTGTACGCATTTCGGATTGGTGTACTCCACACTTTCGTTCGAACAAATCACATGTTTAATTCCAAACCAATCGGCAATTCGCAAGATTGTTCCCAAGTTTCCCGGATCACGGATATCGTCAAGCATCAAACTCGTATCTGAGAAAACAGTTTGAAAATCTGTTAAAACTTCTGGTTTCTTTACTACTGCAAGCACTTGATTTGGTGCTTGCAGTCCGCTGATGCGTTCAAGTTCTTTTGGCGAAACTTCCTCTAATGTGTGACGTGCAAAGCGTTTCCAATTCTCGTCAATCCATGACTTCAAACCATACACGACTTCTACCGAATAGGTTTTACTACTCAAAACTTCTTCAACAATTTTCGGTGTTTCAGCAACAAAACAGTTTTCTTCTTCTCGAAATTTCTTTTGTTGCAGGGATTTTACACGCTTTATAGTTTGGATCGAAATCAAAATCTATCGTGCCAATGCAGGAAAACGATGCTTGGCAAATTCATACGCACCAAACAAAACGCCGCTATATACCAATGTTCCTAAAACTTCGTTTCTGAAAAATGGGAGACCTGCGACATAGCTCATCATCAAACCACCTGCCGTCATTGGATATATACCTAAACCACCCAGCCAAATCCAAGCTGCGAAATTTGTAATTAGGAAAAATACAACGGATGATGCCAAAGCACCACCTATTACGCGGGTTACAGATACGTTCTTGCCAATCCACAAACCGATAACTCCTGCCAAAATAAAGCTGAGATACACAGCAGACATCGTGAGTAAATCAAATGTGCCCAGCCAGATATTCGATATTGCCAACGCTGCTAACGGAATTAAAAACGCCATGCTTTTTCTGCTGAAATAAGCAGCTCCGAAAAGTGCAATCGCTGCAATCGGTGTGAAGTTAGGAGCCGGAGTGAAAAATCGAGCAATTGTTGCTACTGCAATCAATGCTGTGATTGTAAAAAAACTGTTTGTGAATACTTTTTTCATGTTGTTTCGTTTTGTGCTTTATATTTTTGCAAAGATACGATTTATTTTTCAATTAATCAAATTGAAATTGCTCACGCTCGAAAAAAATAAACAGAATTTATTTTTAATTCGCTTAATCGCAATTTTAACAAATTTTATTCATCATCATCGCCATCATCATTGTCTAATGACTCGTCATTATCTTCTTCCTCATCGTCATCAGGGATTTCCACATCGCCAATCGCTTTATCACTAACTTCCGAAATATCGCCAAAATGCTTGTCAAAATCATCATCTGTAATCAAATTATCAACTTTTACCTCAACTTTGATCAGATAGTGCATATCCTCCACATCCAAGGGAACGGCTAAAAAAAACTCGCCGTTGGGTTTCGGATAACGCTTGAGATAATTGGAAAAACCGTCAGGATATTTTTTTATCAACTCCCGCTTGAGATTATCGTCAATCTTGCTATAACTTGTGATTACATTTTTCGGAGCGGTTATCTTAGGAACAGACTTGCTCGTCGATTTGCTTAGAGTTAGAGGCTTTGGCTTTTCCTTAACCACTTCCTTTGTTTTATTTTTTGCGACTTTTTTTGCCATGACACATTCATTTTTAACTTACATTGAAATTGCTTTCGTTAGCAAAAATAAATGAGCTTATTTTTGCTAGCCTTCTCACAATTTTTTGCAAAGATAAAAACATAAATTTGAAAAAGCAAATTTTTTTCTATTTTTTTTCAGATTGCTTCTGTCCAAGCATATTTGATGCGATAATATTTGAATGGTCTGCACTACGCTCCAGGTCTATGATCATGTCGGTAAAAATTACACCGGCTCGTGGATCTAACGTTTCCTCTTTCATTCTATTGATCTGATTCTCCGCGAGTTCTTTTGAAAGTTTATCCACTTGATTTTCGAGTTCTTCTATTTGAGGAAGCATAGAGGCATCTTCGTCTCTGAAGGCGGACAAGGACAAACCGGCAAGTTTTGTTGTTAGCAAGCCAAGTTCTTTCAGTTCCTTGATAGCGTCATCGGGAAAATTCAAATCATTTTCTTTAATTTGTGCAATATATTCGGTTATATTTTCGGCGTGTGCGGCAATTCTTTCCAAATCGTATAAAATACGGAACATTTTTCCGACTTTCTTTGCATCACGCTTTATCATCGTCATTCTATTTAATCTCACCAGCTTCGATGATGTTTTTTGGGTCAGATATCGGACTGTTTTTGCATCTACTTTTTTTGCTTTGTCCACATCATTCTCAACAAACGCATCTATGGCAAAGCCGAGTATTTCATTCGCGATTTCTTGAATGCGGCATAGTTCGAGGTGAGCGTTGCGTATGACGACTGCCGGTATTTGTACCAGGTCAGTATCCAAATACATCAATTTCTTTTCATATTTGGTGTCCGGTTTATCCTCCTCTTTGATTGGTATCATTTTTTCCATTAAAATTGACACCGGTGTCAAGAATGGAAGGATAAGGAACATCGTTGCAAAATTATACAAGGTGTGGAACATTGCCACTTGACGTGCTTTTTCTGCCCAAGTAGCCTCGAACCAACCTAATATGGCAGGGAACACAAAGATCAGCGTTCCGAATATTGTGGTGCCTATAACATCAAACATAATGTGGAATAGTGCAGCACGTTTGCTTTCGCGGTTTGCCGGTATGGAAGCGATTAGCGTTGTGATACTTGTTCCTATATTTGTTCCCAATATGATAAATGCTGACGTTTCAAAGGTCATTGGAACACCGCTAAGATGCATGGTTACTAAAAGCCCCATGGTTGCCGACGAACTTTGGACTATAGCGGTAAAGGCAAACCCTACCAACAATGCTAAAAACGGATTTTCGAATGTCGTCAGAATTTGATTGAAATTCGGGTCACGAGCGAGTTCCCTTAATGGACCACCCATCACGGTTATTCCAAAAAACAAAACACCGAATCCTAAAATGATGTATCCGATGTTTTTGTACTTTCTTCTTTTTGCGAACAGATGCAAAAGAATACCAACAAAAATAAAAAGCGGGGCAATCGTATCAATCCTAAAAGCGATGAGTTGTGCACTAAATGTTGTTCCGACATTTGCTCCCAAAATCACACCCATAGCCTGCTTCAGAGTAAGCAGTCCGGTATGGACAAAACTAACTGTCATAATGGTGGTAGCCGTTGAACTATTTATGGCAATAGTCGCCACAATTCCGGCAATAACCGCCATAACTCTGTTTGATGTTGCACGCTGAAGTATGGCTTGCAATCGTTCGCCGGCAGCCATTTCTATTCCGCTTGACATCATTTTCATGCCAAATAAAAACAATCCCAAGCCTCCGGCTATCAGAAATATCGTTTCAAGTGTGGGTCCGAACATGATCGTAATAATTTTTGGCAAAGTTAGAACATTTATTAGAACTTTGCGTTAATTGAATGTTATTTTTTTTCGTTCTGTCCGAGCATGTTAGACGCGATGGTATTTGAATGGTCTGCACTACGCTCCAAGTCTATAATCATATCGGTAAAAATTACACCGGATCGTGGATCTAACGTTTCCTCTTTCATTCTATTTATTTGATTTTCGGTAAGCTCTTTCGAGAGTTTATCCACTTGATCCTCGAGTTTTTGTATTTGAGGAAGCATGGAAGCATCATCATCTCTAAAGGCAGACAAGGACAAATCGGCAAGTTTTGTTGTTAGCAAGCCAAGTTCTTTCAATTCCTTAGTAACATCGTCCGGAAAATTCAGGTCATTTTCCTTAATTTGCTCAATATATTCGGTTATATTTTCAGCGTGAGCGGCAATTCTTTCCAAATCGTATAAGATACGGAACATTTTTCCGACTTTTCTTGCATCACGCTTTATCATCGTCATTCTATTTAATCTCACCAATTTCGATGATGTTTTTCGGGTCAGATATCGGACTGTTTTTGCATCTACTTTCTTTGCTTTGTTCATGTCATTTTCAACAAATGCGTCTATAGCAAAGCCAAGCATCTCGTTGGCGATTTCTTGAATGCGACATAGCTCGAGATGAGCGTTGCGTATCACAACTGACGGTATTCGCATCATGTTTGTATCCAAGTCCAAATACATTAATTTCTTTTCATATTTGCTATCAGGCTTGTCCTCCTCCTTGGTTGGTATCATTTTTTCCATTAAAGCCGAAAGTGGTGTCAAAAACGGAAGCATGAGGAGCATCGCGGCAACATTATACAACGTGTGGAACATGGCTACTTGGCGTGCACCGTCTGTCCAGGTCTGTTCAAACCATACCAATATGGAAGGAAACACCAAAATCAATGCCCCAAATACCACACTACCCATAACATTATACGTGATATGGAATAGTGCAACACGCTTACTATCTCGATTTGCCGGTATAGAAGCGATTAGCGTTGTGATACTTGTTCCAACATTTGTTCCTAATATGATGAATGCTGATGTTTCAAATGTCATCGGAACTCCGCTAAGGTGCATGGTTACTAAAATTCCTATGGTTGCCGACGAACTTTGGATTATGGCAGTAAAGATGAATCCGGCAAGAAAAGCCAGTAGGGGATTTTCAAATGTTGTTAAAATTTGATTGAATTCCGGATTATGAGCAAGTTCTCGGAGCGGACCACTCATCACGGTTATACCAAAAAACAAAACACCGAATCCTAAAATGATGTACCCGATATTTTTGTATTTTCTCTTTTTTGCGAACAAATGTAGGAGGATACCAATAAAAATAAAAAGCGGAGCAACCGTGTCAATTCTAAAAGCGATAAGCTGTGCACTAAATGTTGTTCCAACATTTGCTCCCAAAACCACGCCCATGGCTTGCTTCAGAGTGAGCAGTCCGGAATGAACAAAGCTGACTGTCATTATTGAGGTAGCTGTCGAACTGTTTATGGCAATGGTTGCTATAATTCCGGCGGTTACAGCCATAATTCGGTTCGATGTTGCACGCTGAAGTATGGCTTGCAGTCGTTCGCCGGCAACCATTTCTATGCCGCTTGACATCATTTTCATGCCAAACAGAAATAATCCCAAGCCTCCGGCTATTAAAAATATGGTCTCTAGTGTAGGTCCGAACATAATCGTGATAATTTAGGGAGGCAAAATTAGGATTTTTTTTTGAATTCTGCGTTAAACGGATGTTAAGTTTTTGTTGCTATAAAACTTCGGAAACTTAGTCCGCCGCAATTCTCAACGCATAAATCGAATGATCACAACCCAGCAGTAAAAAACCATCGGCATAAGCCATTGGGCCCCATGCGTCACGACCATACATAATGCGTTGCCTTCTCATCAGGGTTAGACCTTGTTGTCCGATACGATACGTAAAAAGCTGACCATCATCTCTGAACGCAAATAAATAGTTGCCAATGACGATATACGGACCCAATCCAAAACGTTCGTCGATTTCCGATTCCCACAAAACTCTACGGAAATTATCGAGCGGGTAGGCAACAACTTTTCTACGGATACCACCGGCATCGTTTGGCGGAATTGTGATGATCATGTTATCCAACAAAATCGGTGTTTGCTGTTCGCTTGCCAAACCTTCAATAGCTCGCCAACTGTCAATCATTGTTGCTGACCATCTTCCGTTTGCGTAATTGACTTGTATTATTCCTCCACCTGCACCATAACCGGCCGTTACCAAGAATCTATCCGATGATAATTGTACCGGTGATGGTGCAATTACCGTTGGCGGCCAAGGCACGTGCCAAAGTAGTGTTCCGATGTCCGGACCTTCGCCGGAAACACCGACAATTCCGCCAAGAGCCATGTAAACAAACGTCATTTTTCCCCTCAATCTCATTGGCATGATTGAAGAGTGCGACATTCTGTAACCCAATGTATTTGGGGTCTTCCAAGCGATTTCGCCCGTTTCGATGTCAACACCGAGCATGAGTGCTTCTGTTCCGGCAGGTGCCAAAACTACCTGATTGTTGATGATTCGCGGACATTGTCCGGTGTACCAATGCGGGATTTCGGTTCCGAATTCTCGCTGCATATCAAGTGTCCATATCAAGTCGCCTGTGATTCGGTCGCAAACCATCACATGTCCCATCGGTCCGATAGTTACGATAAATTGCTCGTTTACGACAGGCACAGTTCTTGAAAATCCGTGATTTCGCCTCAACGGCATACGATACCATCGTCGCCAAAGCTCTTCGCCGGTTTCCAAATCGAAGACACGCAACATGTCTGATGTCAATCGCTCGTCATAATCAAGCAGATAAACCATGCCGTTGAAAATAACCGGAGCGGCGTAACCTTCGCCGGTTGAGACTCTCCATGCAACCGGAAAATCTTGTGAAAAATCAAACCTTGAATTGGTTTGAGCAATGTTGCTGAAATCGCTTCCTCTGAATGTCGTCCACTGCCCTGTCAAGGTCGAAGTGCTTTCGGCAAAACGCATGAAAAACTCTCCAATCACGACATCGTCAATGGTCCGTTCAGTTCCTTCCGGACGATTATCTGCACCCGGATTCTGAATAACTATATCTTTATTCGGCGTGTAAAAATGCCAAAACACAACTGCTCCCGTGTAAAACAACACCGCAAACAGTGTAGCAAGTTTGATTATTGTCTTCTTTTTCACTATCGTGTGCTGTACTGGATTCGAACCAGTGACCCCTACCCTGTCAAGGTAGTGCTCTAAACCAACTGAGCTAACAGCACTTTAATTTTGCAAAGATACGAAAATAAATTGAAAATTGCAAAGCATTTGACAAAGTTAATTGAAAATGAAGAACCGAATGGATATCAAAAACCAAATCTGAAATTCCACAATAAATCCACACTAATAACGTGTGAGTATTCCCATGCAGGTCTTGGACGAATACGATAAAACGAAGGGCGATAGCTAATACCTAACCGAAATCGCTTACCCAGTATCACATAAGTGCTGAGAGAAAGACCTATCGTTCTATGCCGCTCTGACATAAAAATAGGTTCAGGTCTAATGGTGTTTCCCCATTCCCATTCTCCGTCATCCCGATAGTACCAACCTGTTGAGCTGTAGGATAGTCCTGTGCCAACTATAAAGCGCCTTAAAATTCTGAACTGATGTTCCAGAGACAAATAGTGTGCGAACATGCTTTCATGAATGCCTCCTTCCGGATGCCAGCTCACAGGAAAAGGCCACGTAAAATCCGTAGTGCCTCCAAAAGTCAGTGCGATAGACTTGTTGTCGGAATAAGCATATTCAACTCCTATTGAAAGTCCGAAAAATCCCCAAAGGTTTCTTTTAGGTAGATTTTGCGGTCTAAATTGAAAAAAATTGATGTAAGGCAGAGAGAGGTTAAGGGCTAAATGATTTATGTTGTGTCTTCGATAAAAATTGTTAATTCTACCCATTGCAAATGTTCCGTCAGGATGAATAAAGATATTAGCAGGGTAAGTCCAACGTCTTGGATTATTCATATCTATCCAATAACCGAGTCCGTATAGTGAAACAGTGAATAAATTCAAGTGATAAGCAGGCGAGTTTACAGGAATAATCTGCACAGTAGTATCCATGTGGTTACTTCTCACATTCATATTTAATGTATCTCTACTTCGAGGAACTACAAAACTACCTTTATTCTCTGCTGTTTTTATCATGGTATCGTTAATCGTTATTTCACTTTTTTCGAATGTGTGAACTGTAATTTTTGTTGTAGGTGAGTTCAAAATCGTAGCACACGAAACAAAAGACAAACAAACCGCCTGCAACACCAATAATTGTATGATTCTTTTTGATTTAGTCATCGTTATCCAAGTGCAAAGGTACGGGAAAAAATGACAATTGACAAATTACAACTGACAAATTTGTATTGGGTAGATTCAAGTATCAAATGCAACTTTTTTTTGCAAAGATAGGAAAAAAATCTCTTTTGGTGAATAAAAATTTAAATTTTGTCTTGGTCTGTTGTTTATTTTGTATTGTATTTCTTTGAT
>Ga0123355_10002839_pt1 | contig 24614 bp, 23 predicted proteins | sample TergutEmb28metaG_3_FD_89872 | JGI IMG/M metagenome (GOLD analysis project Ga0123355, IMG submission 89872) | Embiratermes neotenicus P1 segment gut microbial communities from Petit-Saut dam, French Guiana - Emb289 P1 | ecosystem: Host-associated > Arthropoda: Insects > Digestive system > Gut ... | reverse complement strand
TTGGGCTGATCGCTGGCTGCTGCCGGACCTGCATGCTTTCCGATGGATGAGGAAGACATCGCTTATCCTCTTCTGGCAGTGTAAATTAGTCGTTTTCTGGTTGTACACAGCCGGCTCAGAAATCATCTACGCCCTGCGGGTCCGCTGACAGATTCGCCCCATCGCCCAGGCCTACGACGTTGTCTGCCGCCGGCGCATTAAGCAGGTGGCTGCAGCGGCCTCGGAGAAAGCGGCCGTCGATCCTTCACCGGACCGGGCGCTCCACCTCACGGAACCATCTACATGCCGCACGAGATCCTTGGAAAGCGCTGCAAGCGTGCGACGGATCGTCGACGGATCCGTCGATCTCGCGCATGCGTTCAGGTGATCACGGCAATGAGGTCCGCTGGCGTCGGCGGTTCAACTTCGTCCCTGGTCACCATGTTTTCAATCAGTTACGAGCACCGTTCAACTCAATCCGGTCCCAATCTGTCGCAAAAATTCTGCTTGTTTGCCTCAGTACCGGCCGCAACAAGAAACGGTTTCACGAACTCACTCGGAAATGGCCCAGAGATGTTCGCCTACACGCGCACCACCTCGTCAGTGGCGCCCTATGAGAAGAACATCATTGACCCGTATCCCGGGCACTATCCCGAGGCTTCATCAAATTATCGTAAATAAGTTGATAAGGTTGCGAAGACACTGACAAACCCCCCATATAGGGATGATCCATTGCTGCCAGGAGGAAAATCAGCAGCCCGAGCAACGTTGAGGTCAATGCCGTCATCCAGACGTGCATTTTTTTGGTTGTGCAGGTGAAAGCACCAGGTTACGGCGATGTTGATCACGGCCCCGATCAGAACGAGCGCCCACAACGCACCCGAGAGGCCCGCCGTCACGCCCAATACCCGGGATCTCCGCCGCTCTATGAGTTCGTTAAACTGTCGGTAGGCCTCTGCGTGTAAGGCCTTCTGTCCCTCCGAGCGAGGCTCAAAGGTAGCAAGGTCATTTGCAAGGTCGGCGGCGATGCGAACGTTTCCCGTTGGGACAACGCCCTTTCGTTGTTGCGGCCAAGCCTCATCAATCACCTCGAGGGTGTAACTGCGCACGTCTTCTTGCAGGCGCCCGCGACTCGGTTCCGGGTAGTGGCTGACATCGAAGTAAAGGGCCGCCAGAGAGCTGGCTTCGCGATCAACCTTCGCTTCTGTTTCTGTGAAAATGGACCAGACGCCGATCAGGAGCAGGCCGAGCGGGATGCCGTATAGAAGGGTGATGGCACCGAAATAGTATCCCACAATGTCGTTGTACGAAACGATAGCGTGATGGAGGGAAGGCACCCATCTTCGGGTTATGGTGAGCCCCGTGATTCCGAATGAGCAGAATACCAATACGCTGATAACGCCGAACAGCCAGTTCGGAAGGTTATAGATCCACAGCCAGTAGGTCATGAGGCATCACTGGTTGAATTTGATCACTGGAAAATCGGGCCTACGCGGAACCCGAAACTTGCTCGAATCGGAGAACCCCTCAGTTGTGGGGTCGGAGGTGGTACGGGCTCATGACCGGCTCCCGGGCGCCGAATACTTCCCACGTTATCCTCTCTGCAATTGGCGGGTGGCTTTTCGCGATCGTTCACACGCGCGGCGCAGTACACTCACGCTGCCATAGCCAATGACTTGGCTACGCCGGCTGCCAAGAGACTCCCGGTTGCATTCGTGCAGCAAGGGTCGGACCGCGTGAAACTTCGACTTCAGCTCGGCGAGAGTGTTTACCCTCGTGAAGCATAACGCCGGTCGGTAGTCCGCTTGACGTAACTATGTTGATACCTTTGTCTCAACGAGGAATCGCTAAAAGAGTTCCATCTACACTGTTTTCTGAAACCGTGGGTTGAGTTCATGGCCAATGATCGATGGTTCTTTTTGGCGAAAAATGGGTGGAATCCGCGGCTTCGCTATGGAAAAGACCACACATGAGCCGGTCTGCACCCGCCAGCATTCCGGAGACACCGGCGTTCCTCTACCGCTGCGGTGCATTTCTTAACTCCGGCGCGATCTCGTAGGCTTTGTTGAATTCTGACTGCGATTCCGCTTGGTTTCCTCCCTGTTGAAGCGCTAACGCCAGATTGTAGTGAGCCTCCGCGTAGCGCGGCTTGAGGCGAACGGCATCCGCAAACTCTTGCCTGGCCTCGTGAATCCTCCCAGCTTGTAGCAGCACCAATCCAAGATTGTTGTGACCTTCGGCGAAATTGGGATCCAGGCGCAAGAGTTCGCGGAAAACATTCGCAGCGCCAGCGGTGTCGTTCTTTTGGCTGAGCACCAGTCCCAGTTGTACCCGCGCGTCGGCGTATTTCGGGTCGAGACTGATGGCGTTGTTCAGTTCGCGAGAGGCTTCGTCTAAGTTTCCTGATTGCGCGAGCGCCAAGCCAAGATTGTAGTGAGCCTCCGCCAGATCTGGGTCGCACATCACTGCCTGGCGGAACTCGTCAAGACCGTGCGCTTTGTCATTCTGGCGCCACAGCAGCAGTCCGAGGCTGGAGTGAGCCTGGGCATAGTCTGGTTTCAGATCGAGTGCTTTCTTGAAGGCTTCCAGAGCTTGCGCGGCGTCCCCTTTGCGTTCCCGCGTAACCCCCAGGTAGTAGTAGCCGGTCGGAAGTTCCGGACTCTCCTCAATCGACTTCCGAAACAGAGCAAGAGCGTCGTCAAGTTTCTGCGCTTTCAGAGCGTCGACGCCCTGCAGGATAAGTAATTTCGCTTGCGCAAGACGGGCGCGAAACTGCTTCAATCCGCTGATCTCGCTTAGCTCCTTTCGTGCCGCGTCGATGTGACCCTGGGTTCGCAAGGCCATGCCCAAGCTGTAGTGCGCCTCCTCAAAATCAGGTTTCAGCTCGATTGCACGCTGGAAGGCTGTTATGGCACCGGACAAGTCGCCCGTCTCTTTCAGCTCCCTTCCAAGATTGAATTGCGCCTGAGGGTCGTTAGGATCGGCGGCTACGGCTTTGCGGAATTCGGCGAGGGCGCCGGCGTGATTGTCTTGCCGGCGCAAGGTTACGCCGAGAACCGCGTGTGCACTAGCAAGTTGCGGATTCAGCTGGAGGGCGCGGCGAAAGTCGCCTGCCGCGCTCGCCAGACTGCCGAGTTGCCCCTCGGCCAATCCCAACTCAAAGTACAGTTCCGCGGAAGGCTTCACCGCGATCGCCCGGTCGAGCTCCCTTCGAGCACCAGAGGGATCGTTCTGTTCCATATCAATGCGCGCTATCAGCCGATGCGCCGGGACATTGGCAGGATTAATACCCGTGGCGAGGCGTAGTTCCTTAAGCGCAGAGGCCGGGTTGTGCAGATCGTACCAAGTGGAGCCTAACCCGTAGTGAGCGTCCGCCCATTTCGGCTTGAGACGCAACACGGCGTCGAACTCTTCCACCGCTTGCCCCGCTTCCCCTTTGTATTTGAAAGCCAGGGCCAGGTCGTAATGGGTTAAGGCATCGTTGGGCTCAAGCTCTAATGCCTTGCGGTAGTTCGCAATCGCCTGGTCCCAGGATTGCTCTCGAGAGAGCTCGATCGCAGCGCGCCGATACGTCTCAGCCGTTTGCGCAAAACAAGGCGCTGCAATCGCCAACAGCAGAACCGCGAAAGCCCTCATGGCTGCAGCCTGGCAGGGTGAGCCTGGCGGACAACTCTTCCCGATGGGAGTTCGTGCGGGTAGCGGGCGAAGCTTGCCGCCCCGCCCGCAAGCTTAAGTTCACTCATCACCAGACAAACTTCGCGCTGACCTGCCCAATGCGCATGGGGCGGGCGCTGGTGATGTTTCCGAAGGTTGAGCTGCTGATGTTTCCGCTCGGGTTATAGAATTGCGCATGGTTGAAAACATTGAAGAATTCACCCCGAATCTCGAACGATTTGGATTCGGTGACCGGAATCGTCTTCTGCATCCCCAGATCGGTGTTGTTGATGCCGGGACCGTGGAAGAATCGGCGGTTCGCCGTACCGAAAGTTCCGCAGTCAGGACTGGCAACGGTTCCAGTGAAAAAACAGTTGGTCGCGGCAAATGCACTCTGATCAAAATATGTGTAGGTGCCAGGAGTACTGCGAGGGTTCATGGTGTGAATCGGGCCGACGAGATTGGGCATATCGGTGGACGGGCTGCCCGCGAGCGAGGAGTCACCCACGCTTTGATTCATCTGGATGGGAAATCCCGTCGAAAAGCGGGTAATGCCTTGCAGTTGCCACCCTTGCGTCAGCCTTCTGGGCAGACCCCGGAAACCCCGATCGAAGGGAATGGCCCAAATATAGCTGACCACGAAGTTTTGGCGAACATCGGTGGACGACAGGCCACGGCTAAGCCTGGCATTTTCGAAGTTGACGAGGTCGGCGAAAGCTGAGGAATCATCTAAGCCTTTCGCAAACGTGTACGCAGCCAGAAAGGTTACATCGTTGGCTTTACGTTCCACCGTCACCTCACCGGCATTGTAGATGGAGTTTGCGACCAAGCGGGTGAAGGTGTTTCCATAGCCGAAGCAGAGCGCCTGCGCCGCCGGACAGTAGTTCGGGTTGAGAAGCTCATTTCGCGTACCGTAAACTGGTGGTCCCCCGTTAAGCGAGAACGTATCCTGCTCTGCGTTGGGCAGGCATCCGGTAGCACCGGTAGATGTGTCAGTATAGCCCTGCGCGGTCAGTTGCATGCAGAACGCGGCGTTGCCCGGGTTGGCTTCGGACTGCGATATGAGCCTATGGCCCTCGGTCCCGACGTAGGCCAGCGTCAACACGGTCGATTTGGTCAATTCACGCTGGATGGAAAGATTGAAATGCTCGGCATAAGCGAGCTTGTTATGGGTGTCGTATCCGGGGAAATAGGACATCGGCTCGTAAACCGCGAAGCTGAGCGTCTTATTGGCCGGGCTCCCGGGAATCGGGATGGTGAAGGGAAACCTCTGTCCCTCGCCGTCGGTGCCTCCGTCCAGCCGATTTCGGAAAGGTTCCTCAAACGGTACCGGCCCGGGACTGCTCCAGTACAATCCAAACGGAGCGTCGGCCACCTCGTAAAACAGGTTCAGGTCTTCTATCGACGTGTAATAGATGCCGTAGGCTGCGCGGATACTGGTCTTTCCCGGTCCGCCAAAAACCTTTCCCAGCACCCCTTCGCTGAAGCCTGGCGAGTAGGCAAGGCCAAGGCGCGGCCCGAAGTTGTTGTATCGCGTGGGAGCAAGCGTCTTGGGAACGCCGGGATCGCCCGGAAATACGAGGCCCTGGGGGGAATTCGGAAAGACCTGGGACTGCTCTCCCGGAACCCAGGTCTGGATTTTGCCCTGGGTGTCATACCAAGGCATGCTCACTTCCCAGCGCAAACCGAGGTTCAAGGTAAGGTTGGGCTTTACTTTCCAGGTATCTTGGGCGTAGGCGCCACCGTAGCGAGTTCGGGAATCCAGGAGCTGCAAAGCAGCCTGGGTATAGCCAGCTTGGGCCTTCGGAGCTCCAATGAGGTAGTCGGCGAAATCGACGCCCGTGACAGAGCCGTCGAAGACGAAAGCTCCATCCTGGCTGGCCAGGTTGCGTTCGTTGACCTGGAGATAGCGGAATTCTCCTCCGAACTTAAGGGTATGCCGGCCCGCTACCTTCGAAAACCCATCCGATACCATGTAAGTGTTGTTGGGCTGGAACGTAATCAGAGAGGGTGCGCCGATGGTGAAGTTGTTGAAATAGAGTTGGGGCACATACTCGGGATATCCGGGGTAGGCGTCGGGGATGATCCCGAGCGTACCGGCACCAGTCACAAAACCGAGAGAGGAAAGCGACGCCTGCCCGCCCGTCGGGTTGTCCAGGTGAGTTGAGGTGCGGAAGAAACTGGCCCGCGCCTCGTTCACAGCGGTAGGTCCGATCGTCTTGGTGTCACTAATCACGAATTGCTGGGCCCGCGTGGGAGTCTGAGCGGGGAATCCTGGCACGGTGGCGCCGCCAGAAGGCAGGGCGCTGAGAACGGTCGAATCGTCGAAGTGATAGTAGAACGACCAGTTCCCAGTCTTTCGATTGTTGAAGTCGACTCGCTCCCCGATCTTATTGTCCGTAACGGTATTTCTTTGGCTATTGTTCGAATATGTACCCGCGGTGGAATCAATGTTGGGTTGGGGAATGTACTTGAGGGTTCCAACCGCCGCCGGCGACCACGCACTCTGGGGAATTATGCCGCCGGGAAACACGCACGTGCCGGCCTGAGCGTCCGTCAGCGTATTGCAGCCGGCAGTCCAGTACGGTTCGCCGCTCGTTACCGCATAACCCAACCGTTGTGAGAGCCGCGTCGGCCACCCGCACGCCGGACAAGTTCCGCCGGCAGTGCCATCCACTGTGCCGGTCAATACTCCAGGCCCGAAATTGCCCTGAAACTCGGCAGACGGGGGCAGGTCAACGATGCCGGTTTCTGCGCCCTGCACCTGTCGAGTTCCTTGATAATCTGTGAACCAGAACAACTTGTCCTTCCAGAATGGGCCGCCGGCTGTAAAACCGAACTGACTACGCCGCAGCTCGGACTTGTTGGTGAAGAAGTAACTAACGGCATCCATCTTGTCGTTGCGGAGGAACTCGAACACGTCGCCATGGAATCCGTTGGTGCCCGACTTTGTGATGGCATTCATCACCGCGCCACTAAATTTTCCATATTCTGCGTCAAAGCTGTTGGTAATCAGGCGAAACTCCTCCACCGAATCGAGGTTCGGAACCAGTCCGGCCCCGAGATTCCGCCCCTCGCTGACATCGCCGCCATTCACGAGAAACGCGTTGGCGGTCTCGCGCTGGCCGTTCACTGAGACATTGCCGGCGTTGTCAATGTAACCTGAAACGGGCCTTGCCCCGGTTCCGGAGCTGCCACCGATAGTCACAGACCCGTCCGGCGCCACCCCGGCCTGCAGGCCGAGCAGGTCAAGGTAGCTGCGGCCGTTCAGCGGCAGCGCGAGCATCTTCTTCGAGTCGATCACGTCCCCTAATTGCGTACTCTCCGTCTCCACGCGCGCAACGTCCGCAGAAACATCGACGTGTTCCGATACCGTGCCGACGTCCAGCGTAATATCGAGATGAAGTTGATCGTTCACCTGCACCGTGATATCCGTCCCCGTGTAAGGTCGGAAACCTCGGGCAGTTGCGGTGACCTTATAGTTCCCGGCGGGCAAGGCTAGGAAGTGGAATGAGCCATCGGCAGCCGAAGTGACTTCCTGGCTGAGATTGGTCTGTACGTTAATGATAGTGACCTTGGCATCGGCAACGACCGCCTGCGCGCGGTCACGAATAACGCCCGTGATTGAGCCGGTCACATCCGCACGCGCCACAATCGAGCTAAAGACAACTATTGAACCGATGAAATACGAGAGCCTGAACCACAGATGGCTTTTGTCCACAGGCACCCCCGCAACGGTGCGGGTACAATGCCACAAAGAGTTGGAAAGAATCAAGGCGGAATGTGGCACTGCCAAATTCGTTTCCACAGGATGAGAAACGTGGTTGCCCGTAGGCGCGCTTGCCGCCACTCGACATCGTCAAATCTACTGCAGAGATCACTTGGCATCTGGTTCGTGACCTGGGCGATTCGTTATAAAGCGGATTGGGACTATAAGCTCAACTGCCGAGCTAAGCCCGTGCGATGGGGCGAGGTTGGTATTGGTTACGTACTTGCTGCCTCGGCTTCGAAGTCGCAGTCAAACCAGCGCAGAGGCATACAAAACCAGGCCAAGTCACTCGGCGACTGATTGCTCGCTTCCTTTGACGATCTGCTGCAGGCGGGAGTAAAGGCCATTGGTGGCCATCAGCTCGTCGTGCGTGCCTCGCTCAACAATTCGCCCCTGGTCGAGCACCAGGATGCAGTCGGCCCGGCTGATCGTGTTCAGGTGGTGGGCGACGACAAAGGTTGTCCTGCCCTTAAACAGGTTGTTCAGCCCCTCGAAGACCAGCCGCTCTGACTCCTTGTCCAGCCCCGAGGTCGGCTCGTCTAGAATCACAATCCGCGCATTGCGCACCATGGCACGTGCGATGCCCAGCCGCTGCCTCTGTCCCCCCGAAAGCGTCATCGCGCCTTGCCCCACCATCGTGTCGTAGCCATCCGGCAGCGCCTCGATGAATTCGTTGGCTTGAGCGAGGCGCGCCGCTTGCACGATCTCCTCGAGCGTTGCTTCCGGGCGTCCGTAGGCGATATTCTGCCAGACCGGGGCATGGAACAGCTGCGTCTCCTGCAGGACGAACGCGATCTGCCGACGGAGCGAGCCCATTGTGAACTCGCGCAGGTCGTGCCCGTCGATCCGCACGCTCCCGGCTGTCGGATCGTAGAAGCGCGGCAGCAGCGCGATCAGCGTCGATTTGCCGCTGCCGCTCGGCCCCACCAGGCCGATCAACTGGCCGGGCTCGGCGGTAAACGAGACATCCTTCAGCACCGGCCGCACCGGCTGGTAGCCGAAGCTCACGTCGCGGAACTCGACGCGCCCCGCCGTAATCTCGATCGGTCTCGCATCCGGCCAGCGCGGCAGCCGTTCGTCCGCATCCAGAACCGTCTTTACGCGCTCAAAGCCCACCGCTGCCTGCGCCATGTTCGTGCTTGCCCTGGCCAGGTCCTGGATCGGCCGGAAGAGCTTGCCCAGGTACGTCAGGAAGACCACCAACCCGCCCGCTGTCATCGACCCTGAGAGCACGGCCCGCCCGCCGAACCACAACACCGCCGCCGTGGCGATGGCCGTCAGCGTCACGATCAGCGGCCCGATCAGCGAGCGCACGCGCCGCGCATAAAGCGCGGCCTGCATGCTCTCCAGGCTCTTCGCCTCCAGCCGCCCGCGCTCGAACCGGCTTTGCGCAAAGGCCTTCACCACGCGGATCGACCCCAGCCCCTCCTGCAGAATGCTCAACAATTCACTCTGCTTCAGGCGCATGTCGCGCGTCGCCGCCTTCACCACGCCGCGCAACCGCGAAACGAACAACACCAGCACAGGAATGACCGCCAGCGCGATCAGCGCGAACCTCCAGCTCAGCCACAACATCACGACCAGCATCCCCACGATCGTCAGCCCATCCACCACGATGTCCAGCACCGAGGTCGAGATGAAGTCCTGGATCGCGTTGATGTCATCGGTGATGGTGCTGATCAGGGGGCCGGTCTGCTGCCGGTCGTAGTATGACAGCGAGAGGCGCTGCAGATGCGTGTACACGCTCTGTCGCAGGTCGTGCGCGATGCTCTGCCCGATGCTCACCGTGTTGTAAGCCGTCAGGTACGAGCTCAGGGCCTGCAGCAATGCAATTGCCAGAGTGGCGATCGCCGCACCCTCTAGGATCGCCATCGGCGTGCGCGCCGGGCTCATCAGCCAGGAGATACCCGGCGCCAGCGGTCGCTTGTCGAAGACCGAGTCCAGCACGATCTTCAGCGGCCACGGCGTCGCCAGTCCCATCGCGGTCTCCACCAGCATCGCCGCGAAGAGGACGGCCATCCGCTTCCAGTAGGGCCGGATCAACGACACCGCAAAAGCAAACATCCCCTCTATCCTACAGGCAAGCGCGAATGGGTCGATGGGGGAGGGCAGCCTGCAGTGGCGTGGCAGATGCCTGGCAACCGTGGACTGGGCCACTTCGATTCCATTGAGCAGTTCGCCATGCGGGGCGCGCCACGGCGGGTTGGCCTGATTCACCCGTCGAATCAAGCCGCGAATCTCACCGGCTGCGGTTGGTCTACCGGTGGGCGCCGTGACTTGCGCGTCAATACCAGGAAGTCTCGTTCACGCGCACCGGCGTGAGGAGCGCGGAGCTAACCACCTACCTCAACAAACTGAGTTCCTGTACCACGGGTTCAGGGAGCTCCTCATAGACAAGTCGTGTTTCTGAACGGTACTCACGGCGGCTGGTGTGTAAATACCTTCCGATTGCCATAAGTGGCCCCAGGAAGATGAGAAATCCGGCCGGACTGTAGAGGCAGCCAAGCAGAATGAAGCACGGAAGCGGAAGTAGGGACAGGAAGACATAAACCCGTAGCACCAGAATCCACGTCGGCGTTTTTCCCGGAAGTTGCGAGCATGTAAATGGCAGCTTTTCCCAAGAACGGAAAACGACTTCGTAAGAAACGGCCGCCGCCGTTCCGAATAAAGCTATTTCCGCGATCGCCCGTGGCCCAACCATCTTGTATTCGAACGGGAGTGGGACCAGCAGAGCCCCTGCGGCAACCAGCGTCCGCCCGAGATCATCGGGAATATGACGCCGGGAAAGAGGTTCAGTACAAATATTGCAGCCGTTGCGGCGATTAGCAGGGCAGTCAACTTTGCCAGAAAAATCTGGTGTGGGCGAAGCGGTAGTGCTGCCAGGGCTTGATAGTCCCGAAGGCCTGGAAATACAGACTGCCATTTAATCGCCGTCAGTAAACCGATCGTCGACATCATGAGCGTGATTAACCATAGTTGGTCTGCCCGGACCGCCCCGAGATATGCGTCCGCCGATTCAAGGCTTGAGAGGTAGGCGTACTTGTGTTTCAGCGGTGTGATCATTACGGCAAACCACGGCATGAAGATCGAAACAACCCCAATCACCGCCGGAGTGGCCTGACCGGGCGCTGTGATCAGATCGCTATCAAAGAAACGCAGGAGGAAGTGGCGCAGCAATTCAAACTGAATGCCGTGAGTTTCTTCCAGCCATTTGTGCATGACCGTCACCCTGCTTTGGAAGCAACAACTTCCAGAATGCGGTCGACCACTTCCGCTTCATCGTCGATTTGCATCACTTGAGCAAACACGCCTTCGAGTGAGGGCTGCCGCATTAGCTCGCGCAACTGGGTAATTGAATCGTAAGCAACAACTTCGCCCTGGCGCAGGATCAAAACCTGCGAGCAAACCTTTTCCACCACTTCGAGTACATGTGAGCTGTAAAGAATGATCTTTCCTCTTCGCGCCAAGCCGCTTAGCAGGCGGCGCAGCATTAGTGCGGACGTGACGTCCAAACCCGAAAATGGCTCGTCCAGGATAAGAATCTCGGGATTGTGCAGGAGCGCAGCGGAAAGAAGGATTTTCTGCCGCATGCCTTTGGAATACGACGCCAGGCTGATAAAGCGGTCCTCCCAGAGTGAGAATAACCGGAGGAGCTCATCCATCTTCGACTCGAGGATCCGCCGGGGCATTCCCCGCAACCTGCCCACAAGCTGCAGATACTCCCGACCGGAGAGATGAGGATAAAGGTGAGCCTCTTCAGGGACATATCCGATCAGGTGCTGAAAGCCGGCGAGGTCGCTGTAGATGTTTCGACCCCTGTAAAAAATCTGACCTTCAGAAGGCTCGATTAGCCCGGTGAGCATCCTGACAGTAGTGCTCTTTCCGGCGCCGTTGGGCCCCAGATATCCGAGGATCTCGCCTGCTCCGATGGAGAAGCTGACTTGGCGGACCGCCGTAATGTAACCGTAGTGCTTCGTGAGACTGCGGGCTTCGAGCATGGAGCACCTTTCAGCCGCGTCGGTACGGCAACCGGTCGGATGAATACGCGCGAATCACTTCCGGCAACCGGTCACAATCCCCACCAGCGCGCAGAGCACCTCGACGTCGTTAGATCGAAACATCAATTGGCTTGCAGTCGGTATGGGCTGCAGAGACCCGGCCAAAAGGGCGGACTCCAATCCCAAAGGCCGCCAATTCTGTAGAGCGCAGATGCTTTCCCGGCAGAGTGGAATAGCGCTCGGGAGAGCGGCAACACCGTATCGACGAATAGCGATACGCTTCATGTGGGCACCTGACAACCGGGCGTCCGCCGGCACGCTTATAGTACGTAACATGACATGTCGCACCCTGACATGTCAAATCCGTCGGGTGTGGCGGGGAAGGGAGAAGGTCTTCAGGCGCGACGCGGGAAATTCTCCATTGAATCCTGGGCTGGTTTACGGGTTCTCGCGGCGGGAACGATCATTGGTGGGGAAGACTCCGCAGACCTGGTCGCGAGCGTGACACTTCCTGCTCCATGAGGGATGAGATCCATGCCGGACAAAGCGCCACCCTGCTATGGGATGCGCGAAATGCTTTTGTGAAGGCGCACTTCATTCGTGTCAACAGGACACAGACAGGCGGAACTCGCACCATCGATCTTCCATTCGATGGTGCTCTGCCCGCGGGAGCCGGTGCAGATTCCCCGGTGCAGGCTACCACTGTTGGCTCAACCGCCCGGCCAGCATTGAAGCGAACATTTCAAAGCCTCTTTTCAAGATTGTCGCTGATTGCACAGGAGCAGACGGGGTCAGCGTAGAGTTCGGGCGCATCCACACACGATCGAAGTCCTGGATGGATGGAAAGCGAGGCGGAAGATCAGTTACTAAGTCACGTGTCCCATCCCAACCACCGTCGCTAACTCGTTGACTGACGGTGACAAGGTTGACTAATAGTGACAGCCCACTGAAGGACATCTTATACGAACCCTGCATAGCGGCTCCGCTGTTGAAGCTTATATTCCGAGGTCATTTTCGGTTCCTGATCCGAGCTCCCAGGTCAGGAATACAGGAAAGGGTGCCCGAATAGAAATGCGTCCACACGGTTCCCCTGGGATGACGTCTTCCTCCGTACAATTTTACTGAACCTTTACACTTACTTAACAAAACTCGGAGCCCAAAGTGGCTGGATCATTCAGCACGGCAGTACATCCGGAATCGATTTTTTACTTGTTCTTGACAAAGTTCTCTCGTGTGTGTGGTGCACTTGGTCTACTCTCCTCTCTCTTCAAGTGGATCCCAATCGCACTTTAAGAGGCCGGGAGCGAGTCATCCGCTGTCTCGAAACTGCGGTTTCGAGATCGTCAAGGTCCCGGGAGGGCTGCCTTACACATCGCGACCGGCACAGACAGAAATGTAGGTACAGGTCAGATATTGCTGGCATCGACTAAGAACCACCACGTCAGCCGAAAATTCAACCAGTGAAGCCGTAGGCCCAATCCGGGTTGGGCATTGGGCTACTGCCTACTTTATATCTCTAGGAGAATCTGATGCAGCGTTGTCAATTCGCTCTCATCTTCAGCCTCGGTGTAATGCTGGCGTTTTTCTCCAGCACCGCTTTGGCTCAATATCGACTCACGAACCTCGTCTCCAACCAGTTCGGTCAGGCTGCCAACGACGATCCGCTGATGGTGAATGCCTGGGGAATGGCCCGCAGCGCAACCGGTCCATGGTGGCTCAGCGACAATCTATCGGGCTGGTCGACGCTCTACAACGCCCAGGGGGTCAAGCAGGGCCTGGTGGTTTCGGTTCCAGCTGCGCCTGGCATCGCGGTCGGAACGCCGACCGGAATTGTGCTTAACCCCTCCACCAGTGGCGAGTTCGCCGTTCAAGGCCAGGCGGCGCCCTTCATCTTTGACACTCTGGATGGAACCATCAGCGCCTGGTCGCCCGGCGTGGCGCCTTTTGCCGCTCAGATCGTGGTCAACAATACGGCCAGCAAAGCTTCCTACACAGGCCTTGCGGTCACCAACAATGCTTCGGGAAACTCCTTGTTTGCCGCCGACAACGCTAATAATGTCGTCGACATTTATGACGGAACCTTTACCTTGACAGGCACGTTTGCCGCTGATCCCTCCATCCCGAGCGGATTTTCGGTGTTTGGAATTCAAGACATCAACGGCACGGTCTACGTATCGTTTGCAGCCAACAACGGAGGGCCGGGAGGTTTTATTGATACCTACAAGGAAAACGGAACGCTCATCGCCAGCTTTGCGCAGGGCTCTCCGCTAAATCAACCGTGGGGCTTCGCGCTGGCTCCGGCGAATTTCGGCCGCTTGAGCAACACGCTGCTGGTCTCCAACAATAACAATACGGGAACGATTGTTGCCTTTAACGCCAAGGGGCAGTTCGTCGACACACTGACAGAAACGCCCGGCAGGCCTATCGTCATCGATCAACTTTGGGCGATCGGTTTCGGAGGAGGCAATACCAACAGCGGCGACACCAACGCCCTGTACTTTACCGCAGGTCCGCACAATAACGTGGCGGGAACATTTGGAGTCATTGTTCCCGGCAAAAATCCCTCGGGTCAGGGTAATTAGCGAGGAGTAGCAACCCAGGTTCTCGAACCTTAGGATCGAGAACCTGGGTGCTGTTGTTTCTCAGGTCTCGGCCGGGTCCGCCCGCTGACGCAGCATTTCGAGAGGCGCGCGCAACCGGCCGGCTGTCGAGAAATCACTGGTCATTTCGGGGAGTTACATTGTCGGGTCTTCGGGTTCTGTTCTTATCTGCTTTCTGGGTTTCGGTAAGTGTTGTGGTGGGGCAGCCCGTCGACGCGGACGTGGCAACACATAGCCCGGATCAGACGACGCGCAGCCCGCACGGGGACAAACTCAAGATTCCATGCCAGGAATGTCATACGGCGCAGGCCTGGAAGCCGCTTCGAGCCAAACTCGAATTCAGGCACTCGCAAACCAGATTTCCACTGCGCGGCCGCCACATGGAAGCGGAATGCACCGATTGCCACGCCGATCGCAACCTCAGCAATGTTCCTTCAAAATGCCAGGACTGTCACGCTGATCTGCATCGTCGCAAGAACGGTGCGGAGTGTGAACTCTGCCATAACCCGAATGGCTGGGAGGTTTCCGCCCACAACATCAATGAGCACCAGGATCGCTTTCCGTTGATCGGAGCTCACGCGGCCGTGGATTGTTACGCTTGTCACAAAGTAGGAACCGTCGGGCAATTCAATCGCTTCGGCCTTTCTACCCAGTGTGTCAGCTGCCATGAGGACATGTACACCAAGGCCAAGTCGCCGAATCATGTGGCCCTGGGATACTCGCTGGAATGTCAGCAATGTCACATTTCTATGGACACTTGGTACAGAGCTGTGCCTGGCAATAGCATCCGACGCAAGTAATCTTTCGCTCCGGGACGAGCGAATGTGCGACAACGGTCGAGCGAGTCAATGAGACGAAGACTACATCTCTATGTATTACTTGTAACCATAGGGACGGCGGGGCGCGTGGCCTTGGGCCAGTCTGCTGCGATCAAACAGGTGGAGGTGTCGACCCATGAACAGAATGTCGTGGTCGAAGTCGACCTCACTACGCCGGTCGTTCCGTCGCTGAGTTTTGCCGAACATCCTGATCGAGTCATCGCCGATTTTCCGAATACCACGCCGAAAGAATTGTTCCGCCGCATCCATGTCGGCAGGAACGGTGTTGCGCGTGTACGCATAGGGTTGAATCAATCCAACCCGCCGGTTACGCGTGTCGTCGTCGATCTGGACGTGATGCGCCCGTTCAAGATCGACACTTTGGGGAGCAAAGTGCTGCTCAGCATCCTGCCCCCGGGCGAAGCTTCGCAGGCCCCCGGGTTGGTTGCGGCGGCGCCGGCCGCCACCCCCAATGCGATCAAGGAAAAACCACCGGCGCCATCGCCCACGAATGCGACCGGCTTGCCGAATGCCTCTGTCACCCCGGCCGACGCACAGCACCCCGCGACTTTCCACGCGGCGAGGCGTGGGTTCAGGATCAGAGGCATCGCAGCCGACGCGGTGTACCTGGACGGCGGCTCCAACATGGGTTTGCAAACGGGAATGAAACTGATCGTGTGCGACTCAGACCCAGCTTCGGGCGATTTGAAGGCGTTTTGCGGCGCTGTCGCCGAACTTGCAATCACCGCGGTAGCAACTTCCTCCGCCGTCGCTGAGGTATATGGGGCCAAGCGTCAACTCAAGCGAGGGGACCGCGCCTTCCTCACGCCCGAAGACGAGCAGGCCATGCGCATTGCAGCGGCCACGGGTAAGCTCCCTCCAGTACAAGCGCAGCCAGGGGGTACATTGTTGTCCAACGCGCAGCCCCGGCGGCTCTCTGCCGAAGATGCTGGAGGGCTGGCAGAAAGCCAGCTTCGCCTCCGCATCGGCACGGATTACAGCGGGATCACCAGCACTGGTTCCTCTCCCGGCACCACTACACAGACGGGGCTCTCGTTTCAAAGTAACACCACGAATATGTTTGGGACGCACTGGAATCTGCAGGGATACTGGCGCGGCAACATCAACCACCATTTGCAGTTTCAGGAACCAACCATCCAAGAAACCCTGGACAAGACCTATACCATGCAGCTGTACTACGACAACCCTGATTCGGCGTGGGTGGCCGGTGTCGGCCGGCTGTATCTGCCATGGGCTGTAAGCCTGGATACCATTGATGGGGGATACTTAGGCTACAAGCTGGGCGGGGGAGCGACTCTCGTGGCCTTTGCCGGCACGGTTCCCAATATCTCATCCTGGCATTTCGATCCGAACCAGCGTACGGGTGGATCCTTCGTGAACTTCAGCGGCGGTGACTACGACGCCTTCCACTACAGCAGTACCACCGGCTTCGGTGCGGAAACGTTTGGCTGGAAGCTGGACCGGCCTTTCGTGTTCGCTGAGAACGAGGTCTCCTACAAGAACCTTTTTTCGGTGTATCACTCGTTGTCGGCCGACTCTCCCCGGGGCGTAACTACCCTCGGCATACGGCCAGGCGCCGGCATCGAACACAGCTATCTCACGGTTCATTTTCACCCCATTCAGAAGCTCTCCTTCGACGTGTATCACAACTACTTTCGCGACGTGCCGACAGAGTCCCTGCAGTTGGTGGGTCTCGGCCTGGCCGACACGTTGGTCTTTCAGGGCGTGAGTGCTGGAGTCCATTTCGAGCCGCTATCGCATGTGATGCTTTATACGACCTTCGGCCGCAGCAAGGACACCGGGGATACGCATCATTCTCTCAACCAGATGTACGGTCTCACCTGGATCGAAATCGCGCACACCGGCATCCGCGCCGATTTCCACTACTCGAAGTTCGACAGCGATTTCGCAAATGGCATTTACCGCTTGCTGTCTATATCGCGCCAGATTACGCACGTGACCTTTTTTAACGTCTTGCTTGGAGACCAGAATCTGATCTCGCCCTACACCACGAACGATAGATCGAAGTTTGCTGCCACTTCTCTTGACTTCAACTTGGGGAAGCATTCATTTATTCTGAGTGGCTATACCTTTGTGAATGGAAATACCCTCAACTATCGTGAGTGGTATTCCACTTTGGGCTTTCGGCTGGACCGCAAATCGCACGCGGGTTATCCGGCTGCGATTCCGAGCAGTCCGCCTGGAATCGCTGGTAATCCGGCTGCGATTCCCAGGCAGTAAGTCGGGAAGTTGTTGACCAATGCTGAGGGGAGTTAGCGACGAGCTGGGAGCGCTGAAGGCAAATTCACGCTACGGGAGACCGGAAGGCGAACAACCATGCGACCTCGCGGTTTGCCCGTTCCGAGTTGATGAACAGTTCTCTGAAAATTCGCAATTTTCCGGGGTGTTGGGGAATGAGCAGACGCTCAATTCTGACCTGTGCTTACGGGGAGCGAAAGACCGGCAGTCGCGAGCTGCCGCGCGGATACGCCATAGACCTCGAGCCTTTCGGGGGGCTCGTCAGGAGCCGGCCAGTGACGGGCATGCGACGCTCGTGGCCGGGAGAGTGATGGTCACTTCAAGTCCACCGCTTGGGCAATTTTCGGCGCGGATGGCGCCGCCGTGCAGTTGAGCCGCCCGCCGCGCGATCGCCAGCCCTAGGCCCGCTCCTCCCGTCGAACGTTCTCGGGATTCGTCGAGACGAAAGAATGGCAGAAACAATTGCTCCAGTGCGGACTCTGGCACACCGGGTCCGCGGTCGCGGATACGAATGACCGCTAAGTGACTCCCCTTTGCGTTCTCATAGCCAAGCCGGACCTCCACTTCGGTGCCCGCGCTGGTATAGCGGATGGCATTGCGGATCACGTTCTCGACGGCGCTGCGAAGCAAGCCGGGATCTCCCGAGGCTATGCATTCTTCCGATGCACTCAGGACCACGTGACATTTACGATCTCGAGCCTCGAAATCCGTATCCGTCACAACCTTGCGCAGCAATTTACCCAGCTGGATCGGACTCCTGTCCATCAGAGATTCCACAGCATCAGCACGCGACAAGGCAAGCATGCTGCCGACCATGGCGTTTAGCCGCTCCGTCTCTTGTTCGATACGGGCGATAGCCATCGTGACGGCGGAACTATCCACCTCGCGGATCAATTCAACTGCCAGGTTGATGCGAGTGATAGGGGAGCGAAACTCATGAGACAAATCGCCAATCAGTCTCTTCTGCGCTTGCATTAAAGACTCGATTTTCGCAGCCATCAGGTCGAAGTCGTTGACGAGTTGGGCCATTTCATCACGGCGGCGTCCTAGCTGCCGGCCCGCCCGTGCTGTCAGATTTCCGCTGGCCAGCCGCTGCGCCGCATTCCGCAGTTGATTGATGGGCGCAGCCAGGTATTTGGCGAGCCCAAAACACACCAAGCCAGAGATGGTTACAGCGATGAAGAGATCGCGAAGCGGTGTGGGAGGGGGAGGCGGCCCTGGTGCATGCGAGATTGTGGCGACCGCTATGTAATTGGCACCCCTATGGCCCGTGAGGTGCTGCGCGAGAAATGATCTGCCGCCCGCAGTTACCAGTTCCACTTCCCCATCGGGACTGGTCTTAGCGGCGACACCTGCCGCCTCGGCAGGGAGGGTCTGCCCTGTTACATCATTGCCTGAAGCGTTCAGCAAGAAAGCCTGATCGTACGCTGCGCCGGGCAGCTGCTGCAGGTCGCGTTGAACTCGCACTGGCCCTCCCCGTTCGTACACGTCGACCAGGCCGCGTGCATAGATTGCAAATGCGTCGCGGGTGACATTCTGCCATGACGTCTCCGCCGGCCTTTTCAAAAACACAATCACATAAAGGGAGAAGACGATGACCACCAGCCAGAACGAAAGGAAGATTTTCCAGAAAAAAGTCGGCATGACCGGTTCAGGTGCTGGTTACGTCAGATTCAGCATATGCATAGCCCACACTACGTATGGACTTGATGCGTTCCGCTCGCGATGGCAACGGGCCGAGTTTTCGCCGCAGCTTGCTCACGTGAACATCTACGCTCCGGTCAAGCTCCGAGAACTGCCGCCCCAAGATCTCATTGGCCACCTGTTCTCTTGTCACTACGTGTCCGGCGCTGCGCAATAAGAGTTCCAACAGGTTGAACTCCAGTGCGGTTAGCTCGATTCTCTCGTTGACCCGTCTGACCGTGTGGTCGCGGGTATTCATTTCAAGATCCCCAACGACAATTCGCTCTGGTACCCGTTGCCTGATACCAGGGGAAGCTTCAGGCCGCCGCAAGATCGCCCTGATTCGGGCCAGGAGTTCCCGAGGGCTGAACGGTTTCGCAACGTAATCGTCTGCACCTACCTCCAACCCAACCACGCGATCCACTTCTTCGCCGCGTGCCGTCAGAAGCAACACACGAGCGCTCGACTCGGCTCTGAGGAGGCGCAGCACTTCAATGCCTTGAATGCCCGGGAGCATGATGTCTAGAACAATCAGAGAATGCTCACTAGACAGCGCGCGTTTCAGCCCCTCCTCGCCGTTGTGGACAGCCTCCACCTTCAGCCCCTGTCCATGCAGATACTCGGCCAGCATGCCGCACATTTCCACGTCGTCATCTATGACCAATATCCGGTCCACTCGCGACTCCGCACAGAGAGCAGCCAAGCTCTTCAGTCTTTACAGGAACGACCCTGACCGTCCTGTAGATCTTGCTTCTGCGCTTGTTTGCACCGTGCCCTGTTTTTTTGTTCGTAGCACCAATGACACGCTGCAACCGTTTTTCATCATGCACCCTTCTCGAGACCGACGACCCTCGCTTTCTCGATCCAGCGAGGTGCCTCTGGGCGTTATAGAGCGTCGATCAGCCCGATAGATTATCGCTGAGCCGCCACGGACAGGTCGCGTTGCGGCCATTCCCAGGCATTCACGATCGGTGGATCCTCGTGGGTGGCCTGACCGAACTGGTCGGAGACGAGGTTCGTGAGTTGTGGTTGCAATTATAAGGAGTATCGCCTTTAGAGCGCGAACACAGAGGTACTAACCAACCGGTCGGGACGTAGCAGAGGCATGGTTTTCATGAATTGTGCTTGTGCCGGTGGCGCCTGCGGTCTGTTCACAGAAGGCCTGTAGTCCGGCGAATCGTAAACGCTCCGATCCAGAGTGGTCCGCAATCGCCTCTTGCCCAAGTGATCGGTAGGCACCAAATCTGACGTGCTATTGTCGTAGGAAGCAAGCAGCATTTGGCGAAATGATTGAAGCCAACTTGCTCTTAGTCAACCTGTACCACCGGGCCGAACCCTTAGGGCATGGATGTAATCGCTCCACCGACGCGTGATCTTTTTTGCTCACCGCCCGTCAGGGTTGTAGACATAAGTCCCCGTCAAACCAAGTCGACTCCTCTCAAGGAGCGTTTCTCCGGGAAACCCGCTCACTGCGGCAACCAGAGAGATAGCCAGGGTCTCGGTTCACTGGACGTTCCCGACGAGAACGTGCAACCCCCGATTCGCCTGAGTCACCAGCGCCTTAATTACTCTTGCCCCCCTCCGCAGGGCAGCGCGACTGCCGAGGTTACTACCTATGATACCGGCAAGATAGCGGACGACCTGCTAGCCGAAGGCTACGTGTTCCGCGGGCTGTCAGCCGACGGGCAACAAATTCAGGTTTCCGAGATGTCCATCCTGCGCAACGACTCGCAGCCGCCGCCCACACGCATGGGGGACTGGACTTTTGAGGTCGTGCTCGCGGAGGGCGCGAAGCTAGACGACATGGCGGTCGGCTCCGGCGGCTGCCGGTGAGCAGCGCGCCCGTGCCCACAGCCAGCTGTGCGGTCATTTTTCGAATTTCGTCCTGGAAGATCACAGAGCGGCCTCGGTTGCTCTGCTCCCGCGTCATATGAAAAAGGCAGACTAACTACTCTCAGCAAACGATGAGACAACGGACATACGAAATGAGGTGGCGATGGGCTGTCGCTTCGCCAGCACGCAGAATTCTACTCGCGGTCGCGCCGCTGCTTTTCCTGCTCATCGGCGGACCGCGTGACTTACATGGCCAGATTTCTCCGGGGCCGGTCTCCAAGACTCATCAATCCATCTCTGGCGTCACGCAGTGCACCAGCTGCCACCGTCTTTTCACTGCCGGCGGGAGACTCAGGTGCCTGGAGTGCCACAGCGAGATCAATCAGCGACTCATCACCAACCAGGGATATCACGCGGCTGTGGTGAAGAGGGATAACTCCGATAACGATTGTGCGCGGTGCCATTCCGAACACAACGGAGAAAAGTTCCAGCTGATCCGCTGGGAGCCCTCTCAGGAAAAATTTGACCACAACAAGGCCGGCTATCCGCTGGATGGCAGGCATGCCACCATCAAGTGCAAGGATTGCCACAATGCATCTCGCATCCAGACGCACTGGCAGAAACTGATCAAGGAGCAAGACCTGAACCGGAGTTTTCTCGGGCTCTCGCAGTCTTGTATTTCGTGCCACGAAGACTTTCACAAGGGTCAGCTCGGCAAGGATTGCCAGTCCTGCCACAACACGACCACGTGGAAGGATATTACGCGCTTCGACCACTCCAGGACTAAGTATCCCCTGACGGGACTGCACGCCAAAGTCGCCTGCGCCAAATGCCACCTGCCCGAGGGTCCGCAACCGCAGACCCAATACACCGGCCTGAAGTTTTCGAGCTGTGTCGAGTGCCACGCCGATCCGCACCACGGGGCCTTCCAGAAAGATTGTGCTTCCTGTCACTCAACCGCCGGCTGGAAGCAGATCGCGGGAATAAGCCCGCAGTTCGATCATGACAAGACTAACTTCCCGCTGCTCGGAAAGCATCGAAACCTGCATTGCGAGGCATGCCACCACAGCGGCGACTTGAAGGCGCCCATTCCCTACCAGCTCTGCTCGGATTGCCACAGACCCGATCCGCACAGCGGCCAGTTTGCCAAGCGCAAAGACGGCGGCAAGTGCGAGTCCTGCCACACCGTGGATGGCTGGAAGCCCTCGACCTTTACCGTGAAGGATCACGGCACCAGCGACTACCCGCTCGAGGGAGCGCACGCCAAGGTCGGATGCGCAAAGTGCCATATTCCCCAGGGTGCGGCGACAAGGTACAAAATCAACTTCGCATTGTGCGCTGATTGCCACAAGGACGAACATGCCGGGCAGTTCGCCGCACCCCCTTTGTCGAACCGCTGCGAGAGTTGCCATACGGCGGAGACCTTTGCGCCTTCGACGTTCACCCTCGCGCGGCACCTGAAAACCAGCTTTGTTCTCGAAGGAGCGCATCTGGCGGTGCCCTGCGCCGATTGTCACTCCCCGAAGCAGGGCCAGGCCGAGTCGTCCGCTCCCTTCCATTTTAGGAACCTGGCTTGTACCACCTGCCACGAAGATGTTCATCTTGGGGAGTTCAAAGCACAGATGGCCGCGCACAAGCACGATGGGCGGGTTGCGGGATGCGAAGCCTGCCATTCCGTCAAGGACTGGAAGGACCTCCCCGGCTTCAATCACGATAAGACGGATTACCCGCTGGTCGGCTCGCACAGAACCGTGGCCTGCATCAATTGCCACAAGCCGCCCAACCGAGAGACCAGCATGCGGCATGTCTCGTTCAAGGCGGTTCTGAAGGACTGCAAGATCTGCCATGAGGATGTGCATGCGCGCCAGTTCGCGCGCAACGGCGCCAACCCGGGCTGCGAGCAATGCCACAGCACCATAAAGTGGACGCCATCTTCGTTCGATCACGAAAAGACTGCGTTCTCCTTGAAAGGCGCGCATGAGCGCGTCCAGTGCGGCGCCTGCCACAAGAATCTCCACGGGGTTCAGGGCAAGCAGGTGCTGTTTTACTTCCCCACTCCCAGAGAGTGTGCTGCCTGCCATGGCGCCAGGGTCTCAGGGTCACGCATTTCGCCGGGGCTGCGCAGGTCATCCACATGGCCAGGCAAGGAAGCAAAAATATCCGGAGAACCTGGTATTGAGAAAGGCGGAATGAAAGTGACCCAGACAATTCGGGCTGCACTTCTCAGTTGCACTTCTAGTCGTTGACAACTCAACCCGGAGAGTACTTCATATGATCAAAGGTGGGCAGCAAATCCAGCGGTCCCCCGACACTAAGGCGGTCAAATTAGCTGCAACGGAAGCTCTAACTAATGAAACAAAACTTTACATTCGGTTCACTTACACTTAACGCCTGTTCCCGGTGGGGGGTGGTCGAATAGGCATCTGGCCTATCTTGACGACAACAATCTGTCGGGAGAGACGACAGAGCGCAGGCCGTTTTCTGTGTTGGGCTGGCGTTGCATTTCGGGCTGTTATCAATCGCGCTGTCAGCGGGTTGTATAGCGTCCAAAACGCTCGCCGCGAGGCCGTCGATTCCCACGCCCGTAACAGGGAGCATTCGAGACCGTTCGCCGCGCAAACTTCCGCCGGAGACCCATCGCAACGATGGACTCGGCGGGGCGATTCAACGTTGTCGGATCTGATCGACCGGGCCTTGCAGAACAACACCGGCGTTGGTACCGCACAGTCACGCCGGCGTCACCTTCGGTCAGAACGCGACTGTGCTGCTGCCAATAGCCGGCTGACTATAACTGTATCCGCCCTCAATTCGGGCACAAAAGCCAACACTCCGGGCAGCTCGGGGCGTTCTTAGAGACGAGTAGGTCACACAGAACAAAAATGACGGCAACAGCTACCGACCGCGCCGCCGACCTTGCGTCGCGCGCAATCGACATCGAACGAGGGCACCGGATCCGGCTGCGCTGCTTGTACGTCCTGGCCATCGTCAGCAACCTTGCGATCTTCATCTATGGCTTCGACTACTATCAGCTCTCGGCGGGTGCGCGCCCATTCTCGCCCAAGCATCACATGCTCGAGCCCAGCGGCCCGATCGGCCTTGATCTGGGATTTGCGGGCGCCGCACTGTTCGTCGGAATCTTTCTGTATCCGATCCGCAAGCACTGGGCATGGTTAGGTCGGATCGGGAAGACGCCGCATTGGCTCGATATCCACGTGCTGATGGGACTGACCGCGCCCTTTATCATCGCTTTCCATTCCACTCTCAAATTCAAGGGTATTGCCGGCGTGGCCTTTTGGATCATGTTTGCCGTTTCCGCCAGCGGTGTTGTCGGACGCTATCTCTATGCCCAGATTCCGCGAAGAGTCACCGCTGTCGAACTCTCAATGAAGGAATTGCAGGAACTGCAGGATGGCCTTTCGCAGCAGTTAGGCTCCCAGAGATTGCTTCCCGAAGCTGATTTGAGAGCCTTGCTCCGGTTGCCGGACGCACAACAGGTGGCCCGGTTGCCAATCGCGATCGCTTTGATCTACATGATGATTCTAGATGTCGTCCGCAAGTTCGGGGTCGCGCGATTGCGGCGTCATGCCTCAGGCGGGTGGTTTGCGACGTTTTTCGGATTCATTCGGACGAGACACCGGGATCTCGAAATGGCCATTGACGTGGCAGCAGAAGAAGCCAGGCTTTCCAAGCGCCTGCTCTTCCTGTCGCGTTCGCAGAAGATCTTCCACGCCTGGCACGTGATTCACAAACCTTTCAGTTACGCTTTTGCGGTATTGGCTCTGATGCATATTACCGTGCAATTCCTTTTGGGGTATTTCTAATTGGAATGAATACACTCATTACTTACAGCATCGCTGGTGTCATTTGCCTAATCTTTCTGATTCTTTATCTCAAGGGCTTGAAGAAGCGGGACGCGCGCGCGCGTGAAGCCGCGGAGAAAGGCCAGCTTTTTTCAGAAGGGCCCAGAGCGCAACATCCTCATATTGACAACAACTACTGT
>Ga0123355_10002838_pt1 | contig 24622 bp, 19 predicted proteins | sample TergutEmb28metaG_3_FD_89872 | JGI IMG/M metagenome (GOLD analysis project Ga0123355, IMG submission 89872) | Embiratermes neotenicus P1 segment gut microbial communities from Petit-Saut dam, French Guiana - Emb289 P1 | ecosystem: Host-associated > Arthropoda: Insects > Digestive system > Gut ... | reverse complement strand
TTAAACAGTCGCACCCAGCTCCGTACCATTGAACTACTCATGGTATGTTCTCCATACACGTCACAAAGTTGACAAGGAATTTCAGCTGGTGTCATGTTCTTCGCATTCAAGAAACGGATTACAAACCGCATTTCACACACGGCGGGATTTTCCATTTTCTTAAACATTATAAACACACAGCACGATGCGTAAACACTGTTCGAATGTCTGCAAATTCCGTCCGTGCCTTGCCACAGAATCAACAAACTTGGCACGCATGCGCACCATCGTGACCGCAGCGCTGCATAGGCAATATTTGCAAACGGAACTTATTTTCTGGATAACCCTCGTACACACACACACACACACACACACATACACACATATACATATATATATTTATATATATTTCAACTCATCTGGCTGCTACATGTTTCGGCTGGTCGCCATCCTAAGGCAGCTCACAACCAAACAGCTTAAACGTCACAGCAATAAATTAGGCCTTACGAAGCTTTGCATGTGTATGTACAGATTATGTTAAAATTTACTATGTATTAAGATTTAAATTTACGGGAAGACTTCAAACTAGCAAGATATAACACACAGGACAGGATCCTATTAGGATCTAACGTAAGAGATGTTTGCACACAATAAACAATTGGAAGGCAGAAAGAATACTGTAATTCACGAAGAATACTGTTGTTTTATGACAATGGATAATCAATACATCAGTTGTCATTTATCACACTCCATATATTGTAAATTGTAATATTTATGTATATATATATATACATATACATGTGTATGTGTATATATATAAGCTATATATGTGTGTATATATATATATATATTAGCATAATAAGTGGGTGTGTTGGTACTAAGATATTGTATTCAATTACAAATTTAGTTTACAATTTTGTTACCATTTTTGAAAAATATTTCTTTAAAACAACATCCCGTGTGAACAACAATTTTCTTTCGACAAGACAAATGCTCGCTGTAGCACTAGGAATTTCAAACACATATACCATAGCGCACAGTTAATCTTATCAGTGTTCCGAGTATAACCCGTACACCCTACTACCATACTGCACATCCGTTAACATTGACACTTATCAGCACCATCTGCATCAGCTTTGATGGGCTAGGCGCAGTGACTTTTCCTTAACCTCCAGAGCGAAACTGGTCCCTAAATAGTTTCCTCGAGCGTCCTTTATTTCTCCCTTTAGGTTGACACAGCAGTGCCTGCATAGGTAACCTCCACATTCTTTAAACGTTGTAGTCACTTTTTGTTAATATTTCTATTCCCCGGACAGCACATTCAGTTTGTCCCCAACGGACTGATTCCTTTCCCGATATATTTAGTAATTCCTAATGGGTGTTATAAAGATTTCAATCGTGACTCTTCCAGTCTTTTTTCATCTCTTTTCTTCAGCACCCAATCTTCACTACCGAATTTCATGCCCGCTTTAGTTGTAATACTGTGGATTCTAAATTTTGTTTCTTTAGTCATCTGCTTCCATGTGATAAGTGGGTCCCTGAACAGAAAGAGCAGGGGATTATAATTTTTTCTATGGAAAAGGAAATGAAAATCAATTGGGAACAGGATTCTTTGAACACCGCAAAATAGTATCAGCAGTTAAGAAAGAAGAGTTTGTTTGCGATTGGGTGTCGTATATAGTTCTGAGAAGTCGCTGGTGCAAAATCATTGCTCTAAATGAGCATGCACCAAGTGAAGAGAAAAGTGATGATTCAAAAGACAGTTTTTACGAGGAATTAGAGAAGGTTTTTGATAAACGTGATGCTAGCAGACATTTCAGGAACAAAAAAAAAGAGGCATATCTGAAAGCTAAGATTGAGGAACTTGAAACCAACGAGATCAAAAATATTAGGGACTTATATATGAGCATCGGTGACTTTAAGATGCTGTATAATACAATTCTGACCTCCTGATGATGAGCACACAGTACTCGAAACATGTAGAGGAATATAATAAACTTATTATAAAACAAGAATTTGTGCATTAAGTTGGTTAAGTGCTAAAATTATACTGAGATGCACGGTCAGCAAAACATCAAAATTTAAAAACGGTTACCAGCCTAGAAAGAATATAGTAAAAGATGAGAAAGGTGATGTGGTTGCAGACTCCCATAGTATTTTGGCCAGGTGGAGGAACTAATTCTGTCATCCACTGAATGTACATGGTGTTAATGATGTTAGGCACCCAGAAATACACACAGCAGGACCACTAGTAAGTGAGCCAAGTGCCTTTGAGATTGAGTTGGCTACTGAAAAGCTAAAACGTCACAAATCGCCAGGTAAGGACCAAATACCAGCAGAAATTATTAAATCGGATGGTAAGACAATTCATTGTGAGATTCATAAACTTATTATTTCTATTTAGAATAAGGAGGAATTGCCTGAGGGTTGGAAGGAGTCGATCATAGTACCTATCCATACGAAAGGCGATAAAAGAGACTCGTAATTATAGGGTCATAACACTTTTGCTAACTACGTACAAAATTTTATCCAACATCCTGCTGTCGAGGTTAACTCCATATGCAGAGGAAATTATTGGGGATCATGAATGTGGATTTCAACATAACAGGTCAACTGCTGACCATATATTCTGCATTCGTCAAATACTTACTTACTCCATGGTGCAGAGTTCTTCTTGAGAAGTTAACTGGTTTGCAGCTAGTCAAAAAATTCCCCGCATTTCACGGAACCCGAAGGTTCATTACCGCACTCACAAGCATCCGACACCTGTCTCTATCCTGGGCCAGCCCAATCCAGTCCATATATCCACATCCCACCTCCTGGATATCCATCCTAATATTATCCACCCATCTACGCCTAGGTCTACCCAGTGGTTCCTTCCTCCAATTTCCCCAGCAAGACCCTATACACCCCCCTCTCCTCTCCATACACGCCACATGCCCAGCCCATCTCATTCTTCTAGATTTTATCACCCGCACAATACTGGGTTATGCAATCTCCTCCATTCCCCCGTTACCTCGTCGCGTTCGTCAAATACTTGAGAAAAAATGGGAATACAAAGAAGCGACGCATCAGTTCTTTATAGACTTCAAGAAAGCTTATGATTCAGTTAGGAGGGAGACCTTATATAATATTCTTATTGAGTTTGGCATCCCCACAAAACTGGTAAGGCTAATAATAATGTGTCTGAAACGTATTACAGAGTCCGGGTGGGCAAGAATTTGTCCGACATGTTTCCTATTATAAAAGGTTCGAAACAGGGACATGCTCTATAGCCATTTCTTTTCAGCTTTGCTTTACATTACGCCACTAGAAGAGTTCAGGTAATCCAGGATAGCTTGAAATTAAAAGGTACACATCAGCTTCTGGTTTATGTCGATGATGTTAATATATTGGGAGGAAGCGTACATAGTATAAAAGAAAATGCAGCAGCTTTGGTGGTGGCTAGTAAAGAGACTGTGCTAGAAGTAAATGCTGATAAAAAGACTGCTAGAAGTAAATGCTTATAAAACTAAGTACATGGTCACGTCTCGAGACCAGTATGAAGACTGATAATAGTTCCTTTGAAAGGGTAGAAGAGTTCAAATATATGGGAACAACTTCAACAAATCAAAGTTCTATTCAGGAAGAAATTAAGAGCGGATTGAAGTAGGGAATGCTTGCTATCATTCGGTGTCTTCCAGTTCGCTATCCAAAAATTTAAGATACACAGAACTATAATTGTGCCTGATGTTTTGCTTGGGTGTGAAATTTGGTTGCTGACATTGAGGGAGGGACGTAGGTTGATGGTGTTTGAGAGTAGGGTGTTGAGGAGAATATTTGGGCCTAAGAGGGATGAGGTAGAAAACTTCATAATGAGGAGCTTAATGTTCTGTACTCCTCACCCAAAACGAGCATTGTGCAGGTGATAAAATCGAGAATGAGATGGGCGGGGCATGTAGCGCGTATGGTGGAGGGGAGAGGCGTGTACAGTGTTTTGGTGGGGAAACCTGGGGGAAAGAGACCACTGGAGAGACCCAGGCGTAGTTGGGAGGATATTAAAATGGATCTTCAGGAAGTGGGATGTGGGGGTATGGCCTGAATCGAGCTGGCTCAGGATAGGAACAGGTGGCGAGCACTTGTGAATGCGGTAATGAACCCTCGTGTTCCATAAAATGCGGGGAATTACTTGACTAGCTGCAAACCGGTTAGCTTCTCAAGAAGGACTCTTCTGCATGAAGTAAGTAAGTAAGTAAGTAAAGCCATCTGCGTTCCAAATGTCTCAATACAATGCCATTTAGTTTGTTACATGTATGTAGCTTGTCTTCTTCTAAATCACGTTTGTCGTGCGATATAATTTATCCTGGGTATTTAAAATCTGATACTGTTCAAAAGAGTTATCGTTTATAACAATATTTACTCTCTGTAAGCAGTTTCCACACACTGCCCCTGATTTTGCTTTAGTTTCAATTAATTTGTTATAACAAGTACAGATCATTTAGAGAATACGTTAAATTCGTCGGATATAAACTGATATTTTCGCATTCTCACGATGTTTGCAGTTATGCAAGATCTAAGTTTATCACGGAGGTGGGCAATGAAACACTAGTCTTTTTTGGGACGTGACGCAGTGCAGGCTACTTAAAATTTAGCGAAGTTTCGAAGGAAGGTAATTCTTCTGTCTTTTAAGTCCCAGGGACTCCACACAACACAGTCTAAGAACCATTCGATTAGACCAATATACGCTGACGCCATTCGAAAGTATCAGCTGCACACACGAAATCGTTCGTTCCCCAATTCTAAATTAAAGAATGAACGAATGAATGAATAAAAAATGCGTCGTCAGTGACAATGTCTGTGCAGGATTCGACAAGCACTTCATGCTTACTGTATACATACAATGAAACATCACACTGCTCAAAACGCTATACTACCAAGCTTTTACCGTACTATTGAACTTCTCAGAGTTACCAACTCGCTTTCGGGACCACACGTACAAGCTGCATTCTTCTCTAAATGTCCGCATGGGTACCAATTCCCTTTCTAATACGGATTCCCGATTATGTGACATCGGCAAATGCTACTAAAAAATCACCAGCAGCTACCTGCGCTACCGAGACGGTCCATAAAACTTCCATCCAAGACAAATATACAAATTTCCCTACCGCAGTATTCAACGATGGTTTCGCTGAAGTAAAAATAAACACACACACGCACTCATTAAAAGTGTGTGGCTGGTGCACCTGTGGGTTCCGACGTATTACTTCTCGTTACTGACTTTTCTTTACTTATTTCATGTGCGTGACCTGTTAAAGATGGAGAAAATAATGTCTCCTCCAAACCGTTGTACCGCAAGACGTGACAGCTAAACAATCCCTGTGCACGTCACGAAGACATAGCGGGGAGTAGAGGTACAGCTCCACCCATTAACATTGGCACTATATGTAGGTGAACAGCTTTACAACCCGGTCGCTTTATCCTTGGGCAAAAGCTTCGCTATCCACTGAAGAGGTGGCTGGGCTGGACCTAGTTCTGAACTGGGCGCTTTGAAGAGAAAAATCTCTGGCTTCACCTGGAGGAGGGTAAGAACTAACAACAGCTTTCTGTATTAACGGTAAACGACCCTCAAATATTGCAACGATTGTGTAAGGTGGTAGATAAACGCCTCATGCATAAGCGTAAACGCGAACTTTTGGACATGCGCAAACAATTTTAGCATTCGTGAAGGACAATTACGGGGGACGAAAAACTGGTAGAGGCCAGACGAAATGTGATGGCACACGCGCAGAAACCAGATTTCGTCTTTCGGCGAAACGGGCGAGTCCATTCAAATCGGCGGGGGCGTCAGTTCATTCGACTACTGGCAGCCGAAGTGTGCGCATCAGCAGTAGTAATGCTGGATACACCATGTTCCGAGGTAGTGCGAAGAGTACTGGCTACCCACTCCATTCGCCAGTTTCCCCTTCACTTCCCCTCCCGTGCGTCACCGTGTGCCATCACATTTCAACTGGAGTCTACACCATTATCAGCCCGACAGTAAGCAGCAAAGCATGGAGTGCAACACACACCATCCACACGACGCAAATATTCGATCTAGTGCGTCTTCCATCGGCAAAATCATATTGACACTGTTTTCGATTTGGACGGGTCTATTCACACTCACACACGCGCGCGCGCGTTATCAAGAATTACAAAATACTGTACTCTGGTAGAGGACAAACTTAAACCTGCTGTTCGCAGTAAATTCAGAGGCTCCACGTCAAAACGGTGCTCCGCTACGACATGAAAATGCTCCAACAATACAATCGTCAAATGATTCAGAAACTTAATTTTGAACTTCTTCCTCAACCATCACAGTTTGAACGCGCTCGTCCTCCGACAAAAGAAAGCACTGTGAAGGTGTCGAGTTCTAGGCGCGTTCGCAACACTGCTGAACACGACTCTTCCGTTTCGTCAAGTGTGGCCGTCCTCATGCAACAAACCGGCTCCCACTAAACGGACTATATGAAGTTTTATATCTGAGGATTTTTCCGATCAGTAGAGAAAATTAAAGTCTGAATAAAATCTGACAAGAATAACGCGTACTCTAAACGAAGATCATCAACATACATTATGAATTATTCATGCAATTATGTTTCAGGCAGAAATTGTAGAGAAAATCAAAACATTTTATCTTCGCTAATTTTTTTTTCCGAAAATGGTGCCGTTTATAACAATGTGGGGGAGAAGCAAAAAAAAACGCTGCGATTCCACTTCAACAATGGTTACGCGAAAGCGCCACAGTGTTACGTTACACGCACATTGCCTTTTTGTTATATGACGACGAAGTCAAAGAAGCGGTGCAGAAGTGGCTTTATGAACCAACTGAAAACGTTATTAGGCACCGGGAGGCATTAAACAGCTGGTGAAAAAGAGTGATAAGAGTCTGGAAAATAAATGCGGCTACGTTGCAAAAAAAAAATAATACTAATAGTGTTAAAAATTTATTTTCAATTATTTCAATATAAAATAAACCGCCTTGAATTTTTATCTACCCCATAAAATCCCCAAACTCATACATATTTTGAACCAAAAAAATTTCAGCATGACTAGTGTCGCAAGTGTGCCCACCTCACAATTCGTGCGTCCGCCATATTGTTGCAGACTGTAGCAATCTGCTACTGGGACGTCTTCCAATGGCATACCGTTCGTATAAAACTTCACTAAAATCAGCCAATTGACCCACGAGTTGATATGGAAGCGGACGACATACCAATCAAAGTGCTTACGTGTTTCCTTAAACTAGGTTAATGATCCCTTTGTCGGATGTCTGTTCTCTTCTCGGAATTATGCAGCATTACCACTACTGCTAAATTCGCGCCAGATGTTACTGTGATGCCGTGACACCAATAGAAAAAAAAAATCTCACTCCTTACGTCATTCTCTTGAGTACTTACTACGAAGTTGACAGCAATTTGTATTTACGACTCTGCTCTTAACCACAACTTGGTTTCTTCTGAACAAGTAAAATTTATATACTCTATTCAACCCATGGCACACTACCTGAAAAAACCTGAAACCTTACAGGGAGGTTATCTGTGTGATTTGTGATGGACAAAGCGGTAACGGTAAAAGGTAAATCAGTCCCACTACAGGCCCGAGGTGCCCAAAGGGTTCCAGGAAGTTAGGGTTCCCAGACTACGTAACAATGGCACAGGATGGTGGTAAGGGTGTCAGCCTTACGCACCGGCCGCTTTTTACCCCCAGGAAATACTCCTGGTACTCATTTCTGTTAGAGGCTGAGTCTACCGCAGGGCCAAAGTGCGATCGGAAGGATTATGTCAATGAAAAATTCCAATGACACCATCTGGAATCGAACCATCGACAGAACCTTAACCACTGTGCTAACGCGGTCCCCATAAAGCGGTAATGGGACAGATTTCTCTCGGAGTACTTCCGTATTCCCCAGTCAGCATTATTCCATCAGTGCTCCACACACATTCATCCATCACTGATGCTACAATTTTAGCACCTGACTCCATGGAGCAGAGTCCTTCCAGAGAAGAAACCAGGTCCTCAGCTGACCAAGAAATTCCCCGCATTTTACGGAATGCGAAGGTTCATTTTTAAAGTTCATAACCGCATTCACAAGAGCCCGCCACCCGTCCCTATCCTGACCAACAGCAATCCAGTCCATGCCTCCCCATCCCACATCCTGAAGATGGCATTTCCATATTCTCAACATCTGCGCCTAGATATACCAAGTGGATCTTCCCCTCCCCATCCCCCCAAATCTTGCATGCACCTCTCCCGTCTCTTATACGTGCCACGTGCCCTGCCCATCTCTTTCCTTTTAACTTCATCGCCGAAAAATATTTGGTGAGCAGTACATATGAAGTCTTCTCCAGTCCCCCGTTACCCCGTCCCTCTTCGCCCTCGTCTTCCTCGGCACCCAATTCTCGAACAACCTCAGCCTATGTTCCTCCCTCACCGTGAGAGACCAAGTTCCAAAAATCTTACAAAACAACAGGCAAAATTATAGATCTGTACATCTTAATCTTTACATCTTTGGAGAGCGAATTTGAAGACAAAAATTCTGCACTGAACGATAGCAAACAGTCCCAGACTTAAATCCGATCTTAATTTCCTCACGAATGGAATTTCGATGTGATAGGGTTGTCTTAGCAACGGAAGGCGTCATTTGGTAAACGCAATGCAAAATCGGGCGATTATCTGAACTTTCGTACTGGTTGGGGTCTAAACAAATACAGGGCACTGTACACTAAGCACATTTACATCGCGGGAAGAGCAAGAGCATGCCCGCCCCACCAAAAAAACTTCCCTGTCTCCCTCCCGTTGTCTAACCATCCTGTTCGCGCTGGCATCAGTGGCAACAACGTGATAACCTTCGCCTGCAAAAGCGCTTTGGGCCGGCTGATAACTGCTGTATAAGATAAAACACGAAAACAGTGGGAAGCTGCCAACACCGTCACCCCTCCCCCCGGGCCAAAAGCTCCCGCCCACGTTAACTCCTTCCCGCGGCTCACATCACAAGGCAGCCAGACTGCCAGCTGAATGTGATGGCACACAGTGACGTAGGGAGGGGAAGTGACGGGGAAACTGGCGAATGGAGTGGGTAGCCAGTACCCTTCACACTATCTCGGAAAATGGTGTATCCAGCATTACTGCAGCTGATGCGCACACCTCAGCTGCCAGTAGTTGATTGAACTGACGCCCCCGCCGATTTAAATGGACTCGTCCGTTTCGCCGAAACACGAAATCTGGTTTTTGCGCGTCATCACATTTCAAACGCAGTCTACCAAGTAGTAATGTGAAACATACATTGCGCTTTTGGGTGAAGAAGCTTTCCTCCGACGGCACCTTGTTAGTTGTGTGCGCGCGTGCGTGCAAACGTTCAATCAAACTCTGGAAACAAGTTTCAAGCTGGTACAAACATCAGGCAAGTGAAGGATACTCGCACCGTCATTTTCAAGCGCGCTCGCGAAATTGCAGACAGCGACTGTTGGCTTCGTCATGTCTGTTCGTCCGCATGGAACTTGGATCCCACTGAACGGATTTTCATGAATATATTATCCAACAAAATGCACCAAGTAAAGTGCAATAAAACACAAATCCTTGAACACACTCCATGTGAAGTGCCAAATCCTACATGTTTCGGCACCAAGATGCCACCCTCAGGGAGTTTAATAACAACAAAGTATCATGTGCACAACACGTACATTAGGTACTAGTCGCCGTCACTTTCATCATTCAAATAAAAAATTTAAGAACTTAAAATGTTAAAATTCTAGATTATGAGTTAACAAGCATAAGTCCATATTAGTGTAATAACAATATACGGTAGTGAGCCTCTTCAGGCACACGTTCGCAGTTGTTTATATTATCTGGTTTGTGCATACAAACACCTGCCACAATATACGATCCAAACGGATATCGTTCTGTAAAACTGCCAATATTCAATCACTGTGTATGTATGCATATATATGATGAATGTGAAATGATGTGTTACATGTCGGACATACCAGGTGAAGAGGATATAGTGTACTAAAGGAGTGTTCTGTGCTGCTGCTTTTGTGGACTGTAGTATTTTCATGAAATATATGATTATTTTTCGAAAATCTCTAGATAAAATTCAAGTTTCATTAAAATATGACAAGAATAACGGGTCCTTTACACGAAGAACTATGCACGTTTGTGATAATATCTCGCTCATCTTGCGATAAAAGTTTCAGACAGACGTTATAGAGAAAATCAAAACAAACATTTTACGTTCTATAACTCTCTTCCGAAAATCATGCCGTTTATGCAGTAAAGGGGAAAAATATGGCACAGTCAGACAGGCCACAGGTAAGAATAAAATATCATGCGCTTTGCATGCTGAATAACTAAAGCTACATACACACACAATAATTAATATGCTTTTCCCCGGCAACATCTGTTACGCGAACGCACCTCAATGTTAAGTTACATGAACACTGCCTGTCTTGTGAATTCCCTGCGATTAGTAACAGCATAATAGATATGTGAAACGAGAAAAAGTCAACTCGCTTTCTGAAACGAAGTATAATATTCTATGTTGAAAAACTTGGCAAATTATATTAGGATAAAACTTACGCAGAATGTAAATTTCCAACATGATAGCTGGGTAAAAACTTTTTAAGGTTTGGTTTAATGGGGAGACCTGGTCTTGAACTGGAGCTACGCCAGTGGAATCTGGTCCGGAGACATCACACAACCACAGTACACATGAATAATGTTACCAGTCAGTTATGGGTGGCAGTAATCACGAGTTTGAGAAGACAGCAAAATAAACTCACAGTATGGAATTATCTTACTTGACAGTATACTTACTCCATGCAGCACAGTCCTTCCTTAGAAGCTAACGGCCGCTCTGCTAGTCAAGAAATTCCCCGCATTTTATGGAACCTGAAGGTTCATTACGGCCTTTACAAGTGCCAGCCACCTGTCCCAATCCACAGACAGATCAATCCAGTCCATACCCCTGAAGATCCATCTTAACATTATCCTTCCACCTAAGCCTGGGTCTTCCAAGTGGTCTCTTTACCTCAGGTTTCCCATCAAACCCTGTATACACCCCTCCCCGACCCCATACGTGCAGCATGCCTTACTTAAGAGTATATATAAAAAGTTTAAAAGTTTTGGAAAGACGTATGCATTACTTGATAGCATATATAATGTAAATGTCTTTCCAAAACTTTTCAAGTTAATACAACAATGCCCCGTCTGAATGTCAATGACCTTTGGAATAATTTAATAATATACAAAAAGCTTCGTTTTTTTAAAACACACAACTTCGAAACTCCACAACCACAGGACGACAATCTTTTTATTGCACCGTTCACTTTAGCTACTATTCGGCTACCTTACGACGCACCCAAAGCGTTATTTTGTGACCACGTTTAAGTTTGAGTACATCCATCAACAATGGCCCGCCTCATAGTTTCAAGAACAATGACCTACATCATTCCACATACAATAAACAGGATGTGACGCATTCCGAATAATTCAAAATTCGCCCCAGACATGGACGTTCCGCCGGTCTGCAGTCACGGATTTTAACTCCCGTAACACTGCACCCTACAAACAAGTGAAAATAAACAAACCTAATCGCTCTTTCAATAGCTACAACACCAACAAGACGGGCAACGTGCTGTAAGCATAACATCGAGACGCGTTCGCGTAACGACTGTTCCTGTAAAAGAGCAGTAAGTATTAGATATTCTGAATTCGTGTCTGCAGGCTTAATTACCCAGCAAGCAAAGCGCATGCGCCGTATTATATTGTCATATGTGGCCTGTCCGGCTCTATATTATTTTTCCAAACTATCTCACAAAGGCATGATTTTATTAAAAAAAAAAAAAAAGTATTAAACACGAAGTGAATGTTTTGACTTTCTCTACAAGTGTGTCTGAAACATTTCTCCTTCTAACAGAGAGATGCTATCAAAAATGTACGCAGGTCTTCAAGTAAAGTACCCATTATTCTTGAAAGATTTTATTGAAACTCGAATTTCCTCCACAGATTTTCGGAAAAACTCAAATATCAAATTTCATGAAAATTCGTCCACCGGGAGGCGAGTTGTTCCATGCGGACGGCCAGATACGCGAAGCTAACAGTCGCTTTTCGCATTCTACGAAAGCGCCTAAAACATATTCCAGCTGTGCAATACATAATAATGGTAATGTCAACAAATTTATTTGCTGTTTGATAAATTTTTAGGATTTTCACGACGGGTGGTGTGCAGATGACTGCCTTTTAAGTTTTTCAAACTGTAGTAGTACAATGGGTCTGTTTAAACATTTCGGATAAATTTGCTGCCTCCTTCTTCAGGTTGACTGAAACCGGTTCAGGTACATCTGTGGCTTATTCAACGGTGCTATATCTCACACAAAAACGCACGAAATGATAAAATTATTAAATGATGAGTTGCAAAGGATACTGAAGGGAGCAACGGTGGCCTAATTTGGGGTACCATCCTGGCATTCCCCACGAGGGGCAAAGGGCTCAGTCAGGGGGCCTCACTAAACAAAATTAAATGAATCTGTAAATAATGAAAATTATTTCAACAACTAATACGTAATTTATGATTCCATCCGTACCCTTCCACAAGAATGAAAAAACTATTACACCTAAAATTTAGTACAGGGGAAGGGCCCACTTTGACGTTAGAGCTAATGGGCCACATAATGCTTTAAGTCCGGCCCTAAGAAGGCCTCGGGTAAACAAAAAAATTCTTGCCCAGCTAGCCAGTCTTCCAGCTGACAATGAATCAAGGGTGTCCTTCATGTAAAGCAATGCCGCCCACAGAACCATCAGGCGCCATTTTATGGACACGTTTCATGTCTGAAATCCGTACGGTTTAAAAAAAAAAAAAGAGTCCGCTTGCATATGGAATGCTTTCCTATAACAAACGATTAATTTGTCATGTTGCTTTCTATGTGTTGGTGAACTTGGTCTCTCACACAGCGGGAAGAACATCTGAGGGAGTTCTAGAATACTGTGCTGAGGAGAATATTTGGACATAGGTGAGGGAGGCAGGAAACAGGAGAAGAGACAAAGCTGTATAATAGCAGCCTTCATCAGAAGTACTCCTCACCAATTAGGCTGCTGGGTGCAAAGAAGGTGAGATGGACGGGCCATTTGAGCACGCATGGGGGGGGGACATAAGAAATACACAGAGAAAGAGCCCGCTTGGAAGACCTATGCGCAGACGAAGCACTGTCAAATTTATCGTCAACAAACAGGGAGGGAGAGAGTGGAATGCATTCATCACGCTCGGATCAGGAACATGTGGTCGGCTACTGTCAACGAAGTAAAGGGTCATCAGGCTCAATAAAATTCACAGAATGTTGACCAACTGAGGAACTATTACCTTCTCAAGTATATTGCTCCATGGCGTTGGTTCCTTTGTGGCTCTGAATCTCCCGCGTCAAATGATTAAAACGATGAACTGGAAAGAATGTGGAAGAAGTCATGACCTAATCTGGGGTAGTACCCAGCCATCCGCATAAAGAGCTGACTAAAACTGCGCAGAACATCAGCACGCCAGCAGGTATCCGGGACTAGACCTGAACCCGGGACCCCAGGAACACGCTGTGCAACCACTCAAATCGCGAACTTCGATCTGACGCTCACTGCCAACGGAAAAGGCGCGCGCACACATACACTGAACTCCAACGGTATTTTCCCGCGAACAACTCGTGTGAGTTCATGCCTCAGTCCTTCGTGCTCAAATTCTTTTTATCGGTGACAACTTTCGGGGGGCTTTTAGAACAAATTTAAACAAAATCCCTTCTCGCAGTGCATCCATTATCTGTTTTCGCATTGTTAGGAAATGTGCCGTTGGCAGCAAGCGAATACACATGCTAGTCTGGATCCCTAGCAGTTCTAGCTTTTCCCGGTAGTAGGCAGCCATGTCGGTCGCTTTCGGTACTCTTATGCACACGGACGAACTTCACTCTTTTGACATGGCGCGTCCCGTTTTTACACACCGCATAATAAGACACCGTCCAAGAACTTCTTGTGTACCGTCAACACAACCATCTTCTTGTATTTATTAACACTTACGTATACTACATGTTTCAAACTTACCCCCACGTCATCCTCCGGTCCATAAAAACAATGACGTAAAATTACATTTAAAATCGCAACACTGACATGACAATTGTTTTGTGGGAGTGGGACTTTATGTTCCTTTTATATGTTATACGTCCCAAATGTTAAATGACTATGTGCATATCAACTGGTACGAACAATCTTACGGTAATATGACAAACTAATAAAACTTGTTGTGTAGGAATTTATTGTCTTCTATAGTTGGTACTTCAGGAGTGTTGTTCTCTTTTGTTACCCTATCTACATTGCAATGCATATGACACATATTTCCAGTTATGTCTGCCCAAATTGTAGTACATCTCCTATGTAATTTTGATGTATTGTGCCAATCTAAATTCAGCTGCCGTGTGTGCTTCCTCCCAAAACTTAATACAAACATCTACAATAATTCACAGAAGCAAGCACACACACAGCAACAGAAATAAGATTCAAACAATATATACACATTACAAACGAGACATGGTGCAATTTAAACATAGCTAGGAATACATCTCGCATGCATACTGATACAGAAATGTCAAGAAAATGAGAGAGAACATTACTCCAGAAATACCACTTACAAGAGAAAAGTTTGGTACAGAAAATTTTAATAACTCACCATATTATCAAAAGGCCATTCATTCCAACTGACATGCACAAAATACACGTAGTTAGAATACGGCACAAAAATGTATACAAGTTTATGACAGCATATGTAAAATGAATATGAGATGTTACTACCTTAAAATAATAATAAAGACATGTACATATTTACACTTTAAATGTAACTGTTTAAAATACAGACCTGATTATGACCTAAGAGTAGGGCTGAAATGTGTGGTCTACTCAAACTGTTAAAATTACTGGAAAATAGCTGTGGTGTCAGAGAAGATGAAGTTTTGTTGTACTACACAAACTTCCAAAGTTACATCACTTTCTCCAGTAGAATAGTATGTAAAAGAAAATTATTTTTTCTACAGATAAATACAATTAATTCCTACTGTGTTTATGTATTATGGCCCATCTATCTGCCTTCAATTATCACAAACCACATAACAGGTCTCTTTATCATATCCCTAAGCAGTGCAGCTGTCACATGATGTCCCAGCAGGTGGATGCTTCCTAGGCTATGAAGTTGCAATGCTCAGGGACACAATAAAGGGAACATTCTGTACCAAAACAATGTTTTATGTAAGACAGATCAACGTTAGGAGACACACAATTTTATTAGAAGTGCTGTCCAAAAAAGTTCCCAATTTTCTTGAACACTGTAACACATAGGTGAGGCAAATGTTTTCTGCTGGAATGTCACTTTAGCAATTTCTGATGTGATTAAATGTTCCCTTCTGTAACAATTTACTTAAATACGTCAATGATGTTTGGAGATATAAGAAACAACACTGGTGTTAGGTACATTCACACATACAGCAAACTGTCAACCAATGAAACAGTCTTGACACACTTGTCTTGAAGCCCATTTTCAGTATTATGTAACATCCAAAATCTAATGTTTTCACAGGCTGCCAATAGCTTGCTTTAGCTACACACATCGAGATGTCCTCAGTTATCAATTGAACTGCCTGGTTCCTTGTCTCATCCACAGTGGCAAGACAGTGCCACAACTTTCTTAACACAAATACACTGATGTGCACTGTGACAATGCCTGCCAAGTAAGAGATCAAACGTATGGAATATAGTCCTCCAGATCACAGAAAAAAGGACAGTAATCCTACGTTCACATTCTTAAACATATTAGTGACCTAATAAAACTACCCAGTGGAGAGTCAAGGACTGTGTATCCAAAACAAAGTCCCAGGTGAGCAACCTTTGTTGTACTACAGCAAAAACAAAAAGTCTCTGTAAAATCCATAACTGTGATAAATGTAAAATAATTACCAAATTATATTAGTGTCGCTTCATTCACCTCTTCTAATCCAAAACAACTTGGAATAAAATGCAAACACTGAACATTTTGCCCTTCTATGTAAACAGGGTTCAAAAAAACTGATATATTTAATGATATGCCAACAACAAATTTTCTAGACAACTGGTTAGCCAGACTTCAAATGCATCGGCATCTGCTTCTTCCATCTTACGAGGTGCTCACAACTCAATTTATTTGCACTTCCCTGAAACGTGCCTTTTGTGTGCTGATTTATGGTCATTCTTAAACACAACTCCCCCCCAAGGGAAAAAACAGAGAAAGCAGCAACATATAAAATACAGAAAGATCCCAGTACAAAGAGAGGTAACATTTCAGCTGATGGTGCAACACAGTGTGCCACTAAACAACAGCTAAATGCACATCATGACAAAAAAAAAAAGTCTACATAAACCAGTACCCAAATAACCACCACCATCATATACAATCACACACTTTATACAAAACCCAAGGAAAAAAACCATACATAAGGGCAAATTTGATGTACACGTAGCATATGAAGCTAAAAACTAAAAACTGTAAAAATGACATTAAAACAAACCCCCAAAGAAATATGTATGAAGTACAAAACAGCACAAACTTTCGCTATTTCAAGATAAAAATAACTACTTGCAAATTTATCCATTTCTGACAGCTCAAACAACACTGTACTCCTGAAATTCATTATGTTTACATCTGAATTACACACTTTTCAGCTGTGAGTTTAGTGGAGGACAATGGGTGGTTACATCCTACAGGAGTCATTAGCTTAGTCTCAGGGCCTGACTATCATGGTTTTGCATATTGGAATTAACATGAACCCCCATTCATACAGGTAAAGACAAGGGACAAAATCAATCACAATCCCTGAATTACAAAACACAAAAAATAGTCTGATCCCAGAAGTTGTCTGTGGATACTTAATCCCCTATATAGGAACTCATCACAAAAAGTCAAGTTCAAATGCTAACCTTTACAGTGTACTAGATAACAGTTCTACAGTGATACCTCGGCTAACGAGTGACCCTGCTAACGAATTTTTCGGCTAACGAAGATTTTTTCGCTGTTTTTCGGACTCGGCTAACGAATATGGATTCGGCTAAAGGATGTGGATTTGGCTAACGAATGTTTTAGTGGATGCGCGCGCTAACATAAAGCGGCAAACATGAACGGTCGGGCCATTCCAGGATCTTATCTTCTCCGTCTGTATGTGTGTGACAAAGAAATGAGCTGACCACAAGAGGCCAGCTACTGAAGAAGAGGAAACTTACCTTGAATAAACTTCGAAAATTTGGAAGAAGAATAGTAAAAACGTTGTGCACATATTTTCAGTTTAATAGTATAAAGTGTATAATATACTTTCAGTATAATAATAGTGTAAAGATAGTCAGTTTTTCATTCTACTTTCCATTCTCCTTCATCCAATTGGGTAGCTGTTCATCTCAGTCTTTGATGAGTTTTTGCCCTTTTATAGTGTGCTTTTTACTATTTTATACAACTTATCATTAAATAGTGGGCAGCATCCAGAACAAATTAAACGATTTTGTATAGAAACCTACGGGAAATCATGTTTCGGCTAACGAAGATTTCGGCTAATGAAGATTTTGGCTAACGAATGTGATTCTGGAACAAATTATCTTCATTAGCCGAGGTATCACTGTATTAGATAAAAAATGATTACTGTTGCTGAACATTACTAATAGTTTATCATGAAAACAATCAAATTGTCACAGCACTTAAGATATGTAAGACACAAACATTTATCTCCAATTCTCAGAAACATTCAATACATACATTAAATGAAACAAAATATCCAGTTCCACTTAGTGAGCACAGTAACAAAGGTGCAGGTACTGCAACAGAAGTTATTCTCAGTACAAGATGCTACAAACAAGTCAGGTGTGAGAAATATGAAAAGAAATGTACTTCATTTCTACTGGTGCATCCCTTTCCAAAAAAGGAACACTTGTTGCACATAATATTGTACATTCTGTGCAATTCAGCGCTACCACACAGAAACTCAGACTGAAATAAAGGGATCAAAAGTTACCACTGCATATCACACTTCTAATTCAACTACCTGCAATGATCCTCCTATGCTCAGACATCAAAGTTAATATGCCTCTAGTGACAAATCAAAATAAATAAAAATGCAAGCATCCTACTTCCGCGGCATTTCATAGCATTCTACAGTTGTACAGAGATAATAATAATAATAATGTTTATTAACTGCAATTGGGTTGTCACCCGGTGGCAGTAGTTATTTTACATTTAAACCAAACATGAAATTGGTTACTACTAAATTTAAGTCGGGAGGGATACATGAGAAGCATGTAGTGGCAACTTGGAATCTTGGGAACCATCTCAGCATTTGCTTCTGGGCACAGGGAAACCACGAAAAACCTGTGTCGAGATGGCCAAAACCTGTGTCGAGATGGCCGACCTGTGTCGAGATGGCCAACCTGTGTCGAGATGGCCAACCTGTGTCGAGTTTTATCCTTCATCTGGAAACAAACCCTCCAGCACCACAAGGTGAGTGGCCAAACTTTAACTCAAGGACAACAGTACTCAAAAAATTTGATTCTCACACAGCTGAATCACATGTATGCACTACTGAAATAGTGAAATGCATGGCCAATAAGTCCAAGGTTTTGCGATTTCAGTTCTCATGGCAAGCACACATAATAACTGCAGTCTTCTAAAACATAAAATTGTATGGTTTGGTCAATGGTTACCAAAACACCAGAAAATCTTTCTATCTCAGTCTCTCCAAACAATGGTAATTATTTACCCAACAATCTCATTTAAGCAGCTGCTGACTTTGATGTTCTTGAAATCCCACAGGCAAAAGGGAGAGAAGTGTCCTTCAGCAGAGGCAAACTTTATCCATTATTTCCTACCTTAAGGTACAAATTATGATTGTTCCATGACTAATTTTTTTCTTGTTTTCTGGTTGTACTTCTTATTCAATAAGAGCAATTATATGTTCATTTAGTATTTTTTTTTGTTTTACTAATATAAAACTCACAATACCCACATTTCCAGGAGCACGTGTATGTGCACAAAGACATTCATTGACACATATTAGGGCATTATTTTATCTGACAACTGGCACCACTCTCCACTCAGTCCGTTTCATATCATGGCAGGCAGTCCAGTGCTCACTACTATTCCAATTATGCATGTGAGACAGTCCACACATTTTAGTTCAATATCTTGCAGTTACTACCACATATTTACTAACTACATTTAAAAAAGTGCTGAAAATGTTTTCCTTTGGCTCGCAGACAGGCATCATATCTGACATTGCATATCTAAGTTATTTATAAGTTAGGTATGCCAACACAAAGTGATTAACAACAATGTCCCTACATACAGACATATTTACTTATATATTTTTGTATGGTATATTTAGTGAAACTGTCAGTAACTCAGACTAGACAAGGCCAACTGACAGGATTATCAGTAAACAATGAATTCAAAGGACATGTACAGAAGCAACTGTCCCTAATTTGACACACTATTCCAGATTCTGTGTGGATGAACAGTGGAAAACTTCAGCAGCAGAGTCGGTGCTGTGGACAAAACTGGAAGCAGGAACCTCCTGAATTTGAGTCAGAACCGTTACCACTAGAACCAGCTTGCTCACAAAGATCCAGAAAGCAGTGCACAATTTCCACATAAGCATGTTTTGTATTGCTGGCATGTTCTCTGATTTGTGGAACTACACACAAACCTAACCTAGCACTTTCATGAATGAAACAGTTCATACTTTTAAAACATACAACTGTTAGGAAAAGATTTTCAACAAAATCCTAATTCATGTAGGATAGCAATGAAAAATTGATACATATCCACTAAGGCCTTGTTTTATGCCCATTTGTTTTCCACCTTTTTTGCTTTAGTGTCCCTTACCAACTTATACCACTTCTTAAATTATGCCCTCTTATTTTTCATTCAACATTCTTTGACTGGTTTATTTCCAATTATTTAAGTCTTTTTAGATATGTTCGCAAAATCGCAAAAAGTGACAGCTTCGTCATATCTTTGTCCATATGTCCACATGGAACAGCTCAGTTTCCAGTGGACAGATGTTCACGAAATCTGATATTCAAACATTTTTTTTAAATTTGTCACGAAAATTCAAGTTTCATTAAAACCTGACAAGAATAACAGGTACTTTATATGAAGGTGAGTCAAATGAAAACCTTAAATGTTTTTTATTTTTTATCATGGATGATATGGTGTGCTGATCCATGACTCATATCCAGATGTGCGGCTATTTCATTCACTGTTCCGCGGCAATTTTCCTTCACGATGGCTTCAACTGCTGCAATGGCCTCTGGTGTCACTACTCAGTGTGCCTGACCATGTCGAGGGGAGTCTGTTACAGAACTAATGCAATTCATGAACTTCCTAGTCCACTCGCACACTTGCTGTAGTGACAGACATGCATCACCATATTGAACTCTCATTTGTCGATGAATTTCGATAGGTTTAACCCCTTCACTATAAAAAACAGATGACAGAACGCTGTTCTTCTTTGGTGCATGTTGCAAGCGGGGCCACCATCTTTACACTACTACTGCACCATCGCATTGCATTCCTGCATCGTACTGCCACCCGTCACCCACTCTTCAAACCATGAGTATCATTGTTGTCACCTTACAAGACAATCGAGTTGTGTTTCGAATTTTTATCGCAATTTTGAGGTTTTCATTTGACTCTCCCTTGTACGAAGACCTACACACATTTCTGATGACAACTTGCTAAGCTCTTCTTACGATGAGAAACGTTTCAGACAAAAAGTGTGGAGGAAACCAACACACACATTTTATATTCCGTAACTTTTTCCCAAACATAATGCTGTACAGCCAGAGAGGCCACAGATAACATTATACAGCACAGGCCATTTGCATCCTGTATAACTATGGCTACAAACACACACTCAAAATATGTAATACCAAATGATTTCCCATAGCAACAATGGTTACATGAATGTGCCTCAATGCTACATAATACAAACAAGACCTGTCTTGTTTTTTAACTGGAATACTATATCTGATTTACTTCCACTTCTCGATTTATGTACTTTTTATTTATGTCCATTTTTTCAGAAATACAATGAGGGCACAAAACAATGCCTAGGTGTTCTCCCAAACAAATTCAAGTATGTGAGATACGAGGTTCTCATACTGAAGCTACTGAAGAATTGTGTCTTCTGGGATATTACACCATGTCAACTGGTAAGGAGGTAAAGATGTTTAGAAGGGCTGTACCGCTTTCATCTTCAGGGTCAAGCAGTCCTAAGGGACAAGAGCAGAAGACGACTTCCATCTTCAGATTTTAGGGTAATCTATGTACACAGTGCAGTCCAAACGTTTTAGGACTAATTTTTTTAAAAATTGAAGGCATATACCTTTTTTTCCAAAATAAGCTCAATTGGCATATATATACAGGCTTTTGCATGGTCGTACAGTTTCTGAAAACCTACCAAAAATTCCTCTTTTTGGGCCTTCTTTAATTCATCAGTTACAGCTTCTTGGATCTCAGCAACATCTGCAAAGTTCTTAACTTCATTTTCAACTTGGGGAAAAGAAAATAGTCTGGCGGAGATAAATCTGGAGAGTGCAGGAGGTGATAAAGGTTTGTAACATTTTTTGGGTCAAATATTGACAAACACTTGCAGCTTTGTAGGTGAGCGCATTATCATGCAACAAGAAAAAATCTCAAGAGCAGAACGCAGCTGGACAAACCCGCTGAATGTGCTTCAGGAGGCAATCCATTACTCCTGTATAAAATTCTGCATTTGCTGTTTTTTCCCTCTGGTATGAATTCTTTGTGCGCTACTCCTTGAGAGTCAAAAAAAATTATCAACATGGTCTTGATGCGGGACTTTTGGAATTTCAGTTTCTTCATCTGAGGGGATGTCTCACCAACCCAGTGAGAACTCTGTCGCTTTGTTTCGGGGTCACAGGCAAAACACCAGGCCTCGACTCCCGTAATAATTTTGTTAAAAAAAAATTTTGTCTGCATCGGTCATCACGATAATGTCATTACAAGATGTGACTTGATCTTCCCTTTGCTCATGTGTCAAAGAGTGTGGAACAAAACGTGCACACAACTGTCTCTTTCCCAAATCCTCTTTCAGAATCCGAAAAACTACAGTCTTGAGGATGTTCAAAGATTCTGCTATCATTCTTGATGTGATTCGACAGTCATTCTTGACCAAACCAGCAATGTTTACCTCAGATCGATTCAATTTTGGATGTCCACCTCTCTCGTCATCTTCTACCAGCTCCCTTCCATCTCGAAATCGAGAAAACCACCTAAAAAGTTTGATCCATTCAGATCCTCATTCCCATAAGACTTTTGCACCAATACTAGTGTTTCTGTCGCAGATAGACCGGCTTTGAAACAAAATTTTATGGCAACTCTCCATTCATTTCCACCATCCATGATGCATGCAGAAAACTGACTTTACAAGATAAGTTATAACTCACATATTGTCAAAGATAAACAAATTAAACCTGGTATGTGAACAGATGTTGGTTGATAATACTTAGTGGGTTGGCTGGTAGATCGCTCTAGTTCCGTTAGTTAAAAAAAATCAGTCCTAAAACTTATGGATCGCACTGTGTATATCTCCCATCTTCCTGCCATCTCAGAGCACAAGATCAAACTTTCTCATCTATTAACCAACTGCACTGAGCTGTCAGCCTTAGGACAGTAACAGTTACTCTGCTACTCACAAAACTCCCCACCTATCACAGAACTCATGTATCATTACAGTGTTCACAACACCCTGCAATGTCTGAAGCCCTGTGCAACATTTCATAACACGCTAGTTTCTTACAGTGAAGAACTATAAGCTCCCTGTGCATCCCCCAACTTGCAGGACAACCCTTGTCAGCTCAGTGACTAATCATCCAACACGCTCCCAGCTACCCTTCAGAGCCAATATAAATGCATATGCCATGCTGTGTAGGTAATGAGGCCCACTTCTGCAGCTGTCCTTGGATTGTCATTCTTGATCCTACCACATATGGCAAATTCATGACAGACACTTTTAAATTGGTGAGACAAAGCTGCCCAATGTTAGTTCACTAAAATATTTGGTATTTTATAGCACTTTAGTGCTACTACTTTCTCACTAACATTCCATTAAGAAAGACCATGAAGATACAGGAAAACTGAGAACTTCAAAGCATTTGGGTGAAAATAAATAAACTAAACATGACCTGCCAGGAGCCTGTGTAATTAGATGATGCATACACACACCACAAATATTCAGGACATTACATCTATCATGAAACATGGTATAACTAAAACAGCAAAATTTATCAGCTTCAAAGAATATGTGGGGCAATAAACAGAATAAAAGAAAACAAGCAAAAAGAAACACACAGGAACTTTTATAAAGTAGAATCAGTTCCCACACTTATACATTGCTGTCAAACCTGAACTTACTCCATGGTGCAGAGTCCTTCTTGAGAAGCTAACTGGTTTGCAGCTAGTCAAGAAATTCCCCGCACTTCACGGAAGCCGAAGATTCATTACCACACTCACAAGCCTCCGCCACCTGTCTCTATCCTGGGCCAACCCAATCCAGTCCATATACCCACATCCCACTTCCTGGAGATCCATCCCAATATTATCCACCCATCTGTGCCTAGGTCTCCACAGTGGTCTCCTTCCCTCCGATTTCCCCACCACCTCACCCATACACGCCACATGCCCAGTCCATCTCATTCTTCTCGATTTTATCACCCGCACAATATTGGGTGAGGAGTACAAATCATTTAGCTCCTTGTTATGCCATCTCCTCCATTCCCCCGTTACCTCATTCCTCCTAGGTCCAAATATTCTCCTCAACACCATGTTCTCAAACACCCTCTGCTTCCTTTCCTCCCGCAATGTCAACGACCAAGTTTCACACCCATACAAAACAACCGGCAAAATTATAGTGCTATATATCTTAATCTTTAAATTTTTGGATAGTAACCTGGAAGACAAAACATTCTGCACCGAATGATAGCAAGCACCTCCTGACTTCAATCTCCTCTTAATTTCTTCCGCAATAGAATTTTGATTTGTTAAAGTTGTTCCGAAATATTTAAACTCTTCCACCCTCTCGAAGGTACTATTATCAATCCTCACACTGTGAATTTGTGCTGCATTCTGATCTCGAGACATGACCATGTACTTAGTTTTATCAGCATTTACTTCCAGTCCACTCTCCCTAGTAGCAGCTACTAAAGCTTCTGCATTTTCCTCTAGAGTATGTATGCTTCCTCCCAGTATATTAACATCATTGGCATAAGCCAGAAGCTGATGTGTACCATTTAGTTTCAAGCCACCATGGTTTACCTGAACCCTCCTAATGGCATACTCAAAGGCAAAGTTAAAAATCATTGGTGATAGAGCATCTCCTTGTTTCAAACCATTCCTAACAGGGAACCTGTCAGACACATTCCTGCCTACCCGGACTCTGCTATATGTTTAAGTCAGACTCATCTTTATTAACCTTACAAGTTTCCTAGGGATGCCAAACTCAATGAGAATCTTATATAAGACCTCCCTCCTAACTGAATCGTAAGCTTTCTTGAAGTCTATAAAGAGCTGATG
>Ga0123355_10002837_pt1 | contig 24623 bp, 17 predicted proteins | sample TergutEmb28metaG_3_FD_89872 | JGI IMG/M metagenome (GOLD analysis project Ga0123355, IMG submission 89872) | Embiratermes neotenicus P1 segment gut microbial communities from Petit-Saut dam, French Guiana - Emb289 P1 | ecosystem: Host-associated > Arthropoda: Insects > Digestive system > Gut ... | reverse complement strand
CGGATACCGTGTATGTGCTGGAGTTTGAGTATTGGTCGTATAATTTTACGGGCATGTTTTACGCCGGGCTTATACCGGATGATTATCGTATGTGGTTAACGCCTACGCCAACAGTGCAGCGTGCGCGGTTTGAGGTTGATTCGAATGATTTGCGCTGGCTAAACAGCCGGTTAAGGTTTGTTACGTATGGGCAAAGCGGTAGGGTTTATGTTGCCAATGTGCGGTTTTATAATAGGGATGCGGTGGAGAGTGCACGGCGGGTGCAGAGCGGTAGCCGACTGGGTATAGACCTGGACAACAATCCATTCCGCTTTGCCAGCATGTACTGGGATGGGCATTCGCAAAACTATATGACGCCATACAGACACTTAAATGTACGCACAGGGCGTTGGCTTTCCCCCGACCCGCACTGGACAATTCACGCAGGCAATATAATTTTTGGCGATGAGGCTGTTTGGTTAAACGAGCAAGAAGTTAATATTTGGGCATTGCAATTAAACCTAGGCAACCCCCATGCCATGCTTACCCCTACAAAGGTACCGGATATATTAGCTATTTTGCAATCGGGTAATCTGTACCTATATTGCGGCCATAATCCGGTACGCTGGATTGACTTAACCGGATTGTTCATGGGCGACTCAATCTTACAAATGATTGACCAAAAGGGTGCATCAGGTGGAATTCAAAAAGTTAAAAGCAACCTAAGCGGTCGTGGTGGAGTTAATACTGCCAGACAGGCGAATGCGATAAGAAATGCACCAACGGCACGGCAACCGGTGCAACAGCCGACGCAGGCTACTGCACCAAGGCCACCAGCATTTAGATCGCCTACACAAGGTAATTTTAGACATAATTTGCAACAGTTAACCGGACAACGTGGATCTGGTCAGCAAGCGCATCATGTGTTTCCGCAGGCAGATCGGTTTGCTCATCATTTTAGAAATGCAGATATTGACATTCACGAGGCGCGTTTTGGTTCATGGGTACCAACGTCTGCCCATCAATCATGGAGCCACAGGTATAATGCGGCTTGGGATGCATTTTTCAGACCATTCGAAATGAGCAATACTTCACCAACAGCTCAGCAAATTTTCCAGCACGCTATTGATCTTTCTCAACGGTTTGGCTTTTCTATTAATTTTTTACCATAGGAGTGACGATGAATGCCGAGTAAAATTCAATCAACACAAAAGACAACACGAATTGAGCGTGTTATGGGTGGGTTTGTCCAATATTTCGACAACCGTTTTATTGAAAAAATCGAATGGCTTGGTGAATCTTTTAAAGTGGGAACAAGTGTAATTCAAGTTAATAATGGCAAATTGCTTGAAGTAGATGATTATGATTTTCACGGAACCTGTACGATTCACTTTCGTGATAAACCGCCAAAAAAATTTGATACTAGCATAATAAAATTCGATATAGTGTATAACGTTAGTTACGGCAATCCTATCTCTAACGATGGAAACAAGCTGTTTATTGCTTCTTCATACAACAAAACTTGTGGCTTAAAGCAAGGTTTGCATGCCTACGATATCGAGACTGGCTCTTTACTTTGGAGAGTGAACAAAGCGAAGATGAGGAATATCTTCGTATATGATAACTATCTTGTTTTCCTAAATGGTTATGACTCTGTTTATAAAGTAGATATTACTAGTGGCGAAATTGTAGGGGGAATTAAGAACAGTGCCGCAGACTGGATTTTTGACTTAGGCACACCCTACATCCTACTAGTTGCACCCGTAGGTCGTTTAAGCATCATTGACACTGAAACAATGACTGTTGTAAAAAAGTATGGAGCAAAGATAGTAAACCCGCTAAAGTGTCTCAGTGCCCTAATCGCACACGTTACCTTGGAAGGTGAAACACTAACCATATCCGGTTATGAACGGTCTCCGGACAGTGATATCAACCCGAATAACGGGTTCGGCTGGCCGTTTGAAAGGATAATTGACACTGACTTCTACACATTCTAACGTCAACCATAGGCTTCCTCGTCTATCACCGATAGGCGGAGGAGGTTTACATACCCTGCCTTGCCCGATAATCCTTACTGTTAAATTTCTTTTCTGTAGGCGGAAGTTTAGCATTTGGAACACTCCTAATAATTTTAGCTATGTTTTTCAACCCGTGTCATAAGGCTAGTCTCCCAAAGACGGGGACATTGTGTGAACCGAGGGACTGCACAACGCTAACAACTTAATTGCTCATTCCTTTATAATTATATAGCCAGCGCACTTCATGTTTTCGCTTATATAGCCCTCAACCTACTTGATAACCACCATCATATTTTTTTCCTAAAGCAAAATTTCATAAAAAAGCTGCCCCAGTTGAAATTAGACTGGTCGCAGCTTTTTTTATGTGGTAGGATTAACGTACCTTATACATAAGAACACATAAAGGAGGTCTACCCATGCTACCTGACCCAACCCTATATATTAACCGCGAGTTAAGCTGGCTGGAATTTAATGAGCGCGTACTGGAAGAAGCCCTTGACAAATCCAACCCAATAATGGAACGGCTAAAATTTTTGGCAATTTCCGCTTCCAATCTGGACGAGTTTTTTATGATACGTGTATCGTCTCTTTTGCGTAGCCAAAACGTGGCTGATCCATCCGGCCTTTTGCCAAAGGAACAGTTTGCCGCAATATCTAAACGCGTACACGAGATGGTGCAGAAACAGTATTCCTGCTTTACGCGAAGTTTACTTCCCGCTATGGAGAAAGAAAACATCCGCTTTCTTTCCTATTCCCAGCTAACCGATGCGCAAAAAGAGCAGGTAGACACCTATTTTAACAAGGTTTTGTACCAGGTGCTTACACCAATGGCAATTGACCAAAGCCGCCCGTTTCCCACAATAAATAACCGCACGGTTAACATATTTGTAGAACTTGCACCCGATTTGGAATCGTCCACCGTCCGCACTGTGGAATGGGACGCAAAGGAAGTTCGCTGGCGCATTACAGAAAAAACAACCAAAGGGCCAAAATACGCCGTGGTTCAGGTACCAACGGTTGTGCCACGCATTGTTCCTGTAAAAACGGAAGATAAGGACACACGCCATTATATTTTGCTCGAAAATATTTTGCTTGAACATATTGGGCGGCTGTTTATGGGCCATACGGTAACACGTACTGCCTTGTTGCGTGTCACCCGAAATTCCGATCTGGAAATTGACGAAGAAGAAATTGACGACCTTCTGGACGAAGTAAGCCGCTCTATTCGCGGGCGGCGATGGGGCGACCCTGTCCGTATCGAAATTTCTAAGGGAATAAGCAAGTCTGCTATGCGCTTCTTAGAGAGCGAGCTCGGCTTTACAGAGGATAAAATCTATGAAGTAAAAGGCCCCCTTGACCTTACCGCGTGGATGAACTTTTCTATGAATCCGGAATTTGCTAAGTTGCAATACGCACCATTGTCGCCAAGCCCTGTGCCGGAGTTTGCAAATACTAACAGCATGTTTAACGTGATTCGTAAAAAAGATGTACTGGTTCATCACCCATATATGAGTTTCGATTGCGTGTTGCGCTTTGTGCGGGAAGCCGCCGAAGACCCGGATGTATTGGCAATAAAACAGACATTGTACCGTGTAAGCGGGCAATCGCCAATTGTGCGAGCGTTAATTCAAGCCGCAGAAAATGGCAAACAAGTTACCGTTTTAGTGGAGCTAAAAGCCCGTTTCGACGAGGAAAATAACATCAACTGGGCAAAGTTAATGGAAAAATCCGGCGTTCATGTGGTGTATGGGCTTGCAGGGTTAAAAACTCACTGTAAGGTGTGCCTTGTTGTACGGCAAGAAAAAAAAGATGTTATCCGCCGCTACATGCATCTTGGCACTGGTAATTATAATGAAGCAACCGCAAAAATTTACACAGATATCGGACTATTTACATGTAACGAAGCCTTTGGACAGGATGCATCCGTATTGTTTAACGTGCTAACCGGTTACGCAAAAGCTACAGAGTGGCAAAAATTTTCTGTTGCGCCAATAACCCTTCGCAATTCTTTTGAAGCGTTAATCGAGATGGAAACAAAAAATGCCGCGGCGGGTAAGCCGGCGGCAATTACTGCAAAAATGAATTCACTTTCTGATGTGGCGATAATCCAAAAATTGTACCAAGCGTCCCAAGCCGGGGTAAAAATTCGCTTACTTGTGCGGGGGATATGCTGCTTAAGAGCCGGCATCCCAGGCGTTAGCGAGAATATTGAAGTATCTAGCATAGTTGACCGCTACTTAGAGCACAGCCGAATTTTTGTATTTGAAAACGACGGTAACCCACAAGTGTTCCTCTCCAGCGCAGACTGGATGGGGCGCAATCTTAACCGCCGCGTAGAGGTTATGTTCCCTATAGATGATAAAACTCTGAAAGCGGAACTGATAACCATAATGGAAATTTCTTTTAGCGATAATGTAAAACGTCGCGAAGCGCAGCCGGATGGCTTGTATCATAGACCAAGTCATAAAGGGCGTGCGTCGGTGCAATCACAACTTGTACACCACCAGCGTGTGGCGGAAAGTTACGCAATGATTGTAAAAGATAAGTTTTAAGATATGTAAAAAAACAGGGCGGTCTTTCGACCGCCCGCTGTATATTACACTACATATGCCTTTGCAACTTCTGCCGCGCTTGCCGCATCTGGTGTATACGCATCTGCACCAATTTGGTCACAGAAGGCTTGGGTTACAGGTGCGCCACCAATCATAACTTTTACGGTGTCTCTGATACCTGCGGCTGTTAAAGCTTCAACTACAACTTGTAGTTGGTTCATTGTGGTTGTAAGCAGTGCAGATAGGCACACAACTTGTGGTTTATGTTCTTTAACTGCTTCAACAATTTTGTCTTCGCCAATGTCTACGCCAAGGTCTACAACCGCAAAGCCAACGCCTTCAAGCATCATTTTTACTAGGTTTTTACCAATATCGTGCAGGTCGCCTTTAACTGTACATATAATGGCTTTGCCGATAGGCTCTACGCCTTCTTCAAGCAGTTTTGCTTTTAGAAGTTCTGTGCCTTTGTTAAGTGCGCGAGCGGCAATTAGAACTTCTGGTACATATACTTCGTTGTTTTTAAATTTGGTACCGATAATGCCCATACCATGAAGCAGGCCTTCGTCCAAGATTTTTTGTGCGGAAACACCGCTGTCCATTGCTTCTTGTACAAGGGTTGTAACGTCTTTTGCTTTGCCGGCCTGTAATGCGGCGGAAATGTTTGCTAAAACTGACATGTGAAAACCTCCGTATAATTTTGTTTTTAAGGTGTGTTCGGTAATTCGCTTGTGCCGAATTTTCGAGTAAAAATTGTGCTAGGCTAGGAGCGTAAAGCCACATGTACCCAAAGGTACATAAGGCTTTATGCGACGACGCATAGTGCAATTTTTACCGAAAAGGTGGTGCAATGGAATTATCGAACACATCCTAATCAAGTTAACTATAATTTTTTGCGGGGCATGTTTCTTGTACAATCTTGCTTTGTTTTTGTACTTTAATACACAAAAAAAGATTTCAGTTGATGGCAAAATGACATCAGCTGAAATCTTCAAGCTGTCAAAAAATTCTACAAGAGGCTAATACATGCGGCGGCACACCCTTTTACCGTCTCATCGTCCCATACACTAACTTGCACTTCGCCAACATGAGCCTTTTCAAGCAATAGCATAGAAAGGCGAGATTGCCCAATACCGCCACCAACTGTTAATGGCAAATTGCCTGCCAGCAGACTCTTGTGGTAGTCAAGTTCGCGACGGTGATTGCAATTTGCTAGGGTTAGCTGTTTGTCCAGTGTGACGGCGTCAACCCTAATTCCCATAGATGATATTTCTACTGCGCAGCCTAAAACTTCGCTCCAAAAAAGAATATCGCCATTTAGTTGCCAGTCGTCGTAGTCCGGGGCACGATTGTCGTGGGGTTTGCCTGATTTTAGCGCACCTCCAATTTGCGAAATGAAAACTGTGCCAAACTCTTTTGTTATGGCATGCTCGCGTTCTTTGTCGGTGGAATTCGGGTACAGGTCTTCTAGTTCCTGTGAGGTGATAAATTTAACATTTCTGCTTGGTTTATAGAAATTTAACGTTTCTGCGGTATCGCAAATTGCGCCAACAATGGCGGTTACAGTTCCCTTCAAATAATCCATATTGCGGGATTCCTCGGTTATGACCTTCTCCCAGTCCCATTGGTCTACATAAATGGAGTGCAAATTGTCAATCTCGTCATCGCGTCGTATGGCGTTCATGTCAGTATACAGGCCTTTGTATGGGTGAAAATCGTACCTATGCAACGCCATGCGCTTCCACTTTGCCAGGGAGTGTACGATTTGCGCCTTTCGGCTTATGGTTTTGATGCTAAACTCTACGGGCATTTGGTCACCGCTTAGGTCATCATTTAGACCGGTGTGGGGTTCTACGAATAAAGGCGCGGAGACACGGCTTAAATTTAGTGCTTTTGCCAAGTTATCTTCAAATGTGCGTTTAAGCTTACCAATCGCTCTTTGGGTGTCGTATAAAGCCGCAGATTTATAACCCTCAGGGACAATTAAACTGCTCATACTAGAACGACATTTGCCCGGTGGTTCTTGGGTACGGCAATACGTCGCGGATATTTTTCATGCCTGTTACATACATTAGAAAACGCTCGAATCCAAGCCCGTATCCTGCATGTTTAACACCACCAAAACGGCGTAAATCCAAATACCAGTCATAGTCTTCTGAGTTTAAACCAAACTTGGCGATACTCTCTTCCAAAACGTCAAGGCGTTCTTCGCGCTGGCTACCGCCAATAAGTTCGCCAACGCCAGGTACAAGTAAATCTGCCGCGGCAACAGTTTTTCCATCGTCGTTAACCCGCATGTAAAAGGCTTTAATATCCCGCGGATAATCGGTAATATAAACTGGACCTTTGTAAACTTCTTCGCATAAATAACGCTCGTGCTCTGTTTGCAAGTCAATTCCCCATTTGACAGGGAACTCGAACTTTTTACCGCACTTTAGCAAAATGTCCACAGCTTCTGTGTAGCTGCAACGGCCAAAGTCCGCGTTAACCAGGGCGTTAAGCCTGTCCAGCAAGCCTTTTTCTATCCATTCGTCGAAGAAGGCCATTTCCTCCGGCGCATGTTCCAAAATATATTTAATCGAGAATTTTAACATTGCTTCTGCAGTTTGCAGATAGTTGTCAAGGTCGGCAAAGGCCATTTCGGGCTCTAGCATCCAAAACTCTGCGGCATGGGTGGTAGTGTTAGATTTTTCTGAACGGAAAGTTGGCCCGAAGGTATAAACATCTCTTAATGCAAGGCAAAATGGCTCAACTGCTAACTGCCCGCTTCCAGTAAGATACGATTCTTTACCAAAAAAATCTTGCGAATAATCAACTGTACCCTCCGGTGTTTTCGGAACATTGTCCACAGGAAGGGTAGTAACGCGGAACATTTCGCCTACTCCCTCACAATCGCATCCGGTAAAAAGTGGAGTGTGCACATATACAAAATTGTTTTGTTGGAAAAATTCGTGCAACGCATGACTTGCAATGGAACGCACACGAAACATAGCCGAATACGTATTGGTGCGCGGACGCAAATGCGCAATTGTTCGCAAAAATTCGTTGCTGTGCCTCTTCTTTTGCAGCGGATAATTCGACGGGCATGCGCCTTCAAGCACGACAGACTTCGCTTTAATTTCAAAAGGCTGTTTCGCGCCTGGGCTTTCCACAACGTCACCAACAACGGTAATGCATGAACCAACACCAAGTTTTACCGCATCATCAAAGGAAAGGCCGCTGTTTGTCAGCTCCCTTTCAAGCACTACTTGAACAGAACGAAAAAAACTACCGTCGTTCAATTCGATAAATCCCAGATTATTATTATTGCGAGAGGTCCTTACCCATCCACCAATAATAACTTCTGTGTTCAAAAAATCTTCTGTGTTGCGGTACAACGCCTTCAATTTTGTGTACATTTTTCTAACCCTTTCGCAATTTTATTTGAAGAAAACTTGCGTTTTTCTTCATGTCAAAGTATATTAGACATAAACTTAGGAAATGTCAAACAGAAAAGTGGCTTTGCCACTTCCCGAAGAGTAGCAGTGTCCCATTAAACTAAAAAGGAGAGCTATATGGCAGACAATAGATTTAGCGATTATCCGACAAAACGCCTGCCGGATAGAAATTCTAATGACAGAAACTCTATAAACGACGACCATACAAAACGTTTACCAGACAAAAACGAAGAAGCGGATTACAACGATCTTGAAGAATTTACTGATAGTGAAAACCCAACAAAACCAACCGCTTTAAGGCGTGAAACCCGCATGGAGTTGCGCAGGAGGATGAGCCACGCTACAGCAGAGCGGCTAGCTACAGCAGAGCGGCTATCTGATGAAACACGCCACCACAAACCAGCCATAACAAAAAATAAAGAAGGTATGAGCATAAAAACAAAGTTATCTATAATGTATATTGTGCTGCTAGTTCTTGCCGTTGCGGTTTGTATTTATGCTATTGTAAATGTGACGCAAAGGTTGTTTGAAGATCGTCCCACGTTAGATACATTACCCGAGCGAAATACCGAAAATGGAAATGAAAACGGAGACATAACTCGTATCAGACATTCACGTCATACAGAAGAGTTTACAGGCATGATAACAGCAATTTCGTCATCCCCAAGGGCATTAACGCTTAGGAACATCAGTTCTGCCGAACGTGAAATACGCGATATTCCTTTTGCCTATGACATTGAATTTTTAAGCACCAGAAATGAACCTATAACATTTTCCAGCTTTGTAGTTGGCCAAATAGTGACTATACGATACGACATACGCGAACCCGAGGAAATTTTTTGGATACGTGATTCCGTTGATGCAAGGGAACACGCGAATCTAACAGGTTTGCATCGCAATATAGAAAATCAAACTATTTCTGCAGGAAACCGAACTTTTAATTATAACAGGCATCATACAATGGTATTTGACGGCCACGGACGCAGACATATCGACGATATTAGTCATGCTGGTTCTGTTACCATTGTCGAGTACCAAGGTATTGCTTGGGTGGTTAGGCTTGACTATTCCACTGGGTTTTTAAATGTCATAAATGCGGACGAGATTGAAAATGGAATGATTTTTATTGGCGCCACGCGTGAACTATTTTTGAATGAAATAACTGAGCCAATTACTATTGCAGAAGGCCGCCAGCGCATTAGGGTTGAAGGTGCAAATATCGAACCCTTTATTGACTATATCGTTATAGAACAAGGGCGACCAGCAGTGTTGGATTTAAGTAATGTACAAATGCTTACGGGATTACTTAATATTACAACAATGCCAACAGATGCCGATATTTTTATTGATGACGAATTGCTTACAACTTTAAGCCCCGCAACCCTTACATTTGGTTCGCATACAATTAGGGTAGAGCATGAAGAGTATTATCCAATGGAACAAATTATTGTTATAAATTCATCCATAAGGAATGTCACATTTAACCTAGAGCCAATGCGCCAAACAGCAACTTTGGAAATTATTGCAACTCCGGCAAATGCACAAGTTTTCGTCGACGGCGCGCCTGTGGGGCTTGCGCCATTAACCCATGAACTTGACCCAGGTACGCATTTAATAACCGTTAGCCATTCGGGATATGTAGACAATGTATTTACAATCACCTTATATGCACGGCAGGAGTTGACCAGAACGGTAAATTTGGTGGCAATGCAAATTCCTATACCGGATCCACCCGCGCCTGACCCACCACCGGATCCGCCCGAACCCGACCCTCCTGCACCAGATCCGCCGGCACCCGACCCGCCGGATAATGGTGGTGGGCGATTCCCGCCGCCACCGCCGCCACCGCCGCCTGTAGGATAATGCATTTCGATATCCCCACAGAGCTTAAGAAGCTGCCAAATAAACCGGGCGTTTATATAATGCGGGACGATAATGACGCTATCATTTATGTAGGCAAAGCAAATAATTTGCATAATAGAGTGCGCAGTTATTTTCAAAAGTCGAAAGATATAAAAACACAGCGTTTGGCAGGGCATATCAGCTATTTTGAATATCTTGTTACCGACACGGAAAACGAAGCGTTTGTGCTAGAGAATAATCTTATAAAATTGCACTGCCCCAAATACAATATCCGCCTAAAGGACGATAAAACTTACCCGTATATTAAAGTTACAAAAGAACGGCTGCCGCGCATCTTGTATTCTAGCCAACGCGGCCGCGACAAGGCAAAATACTACGGCCCTTTTGTGTCAAAAACCCGTACGCGTGAACTGCTAGAGCTTATCCACAAGCTGTGGCCAATAAGGCGGTGCTCGAAACTGTTTCCCAGGGATTATGGTAAAGGGCGACCATGCCTAAACCATCATATTGGGCAGTGCAAGGCTCCGTGTAACAGGCTTTTAGATGAAGAAAGTTACGATGGTTTTTTAACCGAAGCGGAACGGTTCATTCAAGGCAAAACCGGTCATATACTAAACAGACTTACCCAAGAAATGACCGCGGCTGCAGAAGAATTGGAATTTGAAAAAGCTGCTGAATTGCGCGATACCATCGACACATTAAAACTGCTTACCGAAAAACAAAAAGTTGAAACCGACGGCGATAACCGCGATGTAATTGCCATTGCCCGTAATAATTTGGACGCGCTTTTACAGATATTTTTTATCCGTGACGGTAAATTAACAGGTCGTGAGCATTTTCTTATGACGGTGGATTTGAGCGACAGCGACAGTGACGTTTTAGCGGCGTTTATAAAACAGTTTTACAGCGAAGCGGCGTTTATTCCCAAGGAATTGTCGCTGGTGGCACTACCAACCGACAAAAATGCTATTGCTGGCTGGCTAGGCGGTCTTGCGGGGCGACAAATTGCTTTAAACGTCCCGCAAAGGGGCGAAAAGCGTGATATGGTAAACCTTGCCCAAACCAATGCAGAACTTACAATGGAGCAGTTTGGTGCGCATATCCGTAAAGCAGCTGAACGCAACAAAACCGCCTTGGAGGAAATTAGTACTGCTTTGGGTATTGATATCCGCCTAACCCGCATAGAGGCATATGATATCTCCAATACCCAGGGATATGAATCTGTTGGATCTATGATTGTTTTTGAAAACGGCAAGGCAAAAAACAGCGATTATCGAAAATTTCGCCTAAAAGCCGTGATAGGCCCGGACGATTACGCCGGGATGGAAGAAATAATTACCCGCCGTTTAAACCGCTACAAAGAGGCACATGACGCTTTTAGCAAATTGCCAGATATAATTTTTGTGGATGGTGGAAAAGGGCAAATTACCGCCGCGCAAAAAGCAATTGCGGCTGTAGGAATATCATCCTTTCCAATTTGCGGTATGGTTAAAGATGATAAGCACCGTACACGGGGGTTATTGTTTAATGGGAAAGAAGCGATTTTGCCCAAAAATAGCGAAGGTTTTAAACTTATAACTCGCATTCAGGATGAAGTTCATCGTTTTGCACTTGAATATCACCGCAAGCTTAGGGCGGATTCTCAGGTGAAATCTGTTTTGGACGATATTCCAGGCATTGGCGCAACAAGGCGCAAAGAATTACTAAAGCATTTTAAAAATATAGAGGCCATTCGCAACGCAAGTGAAGAAAATTTGGCAAATGCGCCTGCAATGAATAAAAAAGCCGCCAAAGCGGTGTATGAGTTTTTTAGTTCATAAAATGTGGCTCTGCCCCAAAAGCCCCGCCGCTACAGCGGGTCAGGACGGGAAACGTTCGTTTCACTCACTGTCCTTTTTCAGGACGGGAAACGTTCGTTTCACTCACTGTCCTTTTTCAGGACGGGAAACGTTCGCTTCACTCACTGTCCTTTTTCAGGACGGGAAACGTTCGCTTCACTCACTGTCCTTTTTCAGGACGGGAAACGTTCGTTTCACTCACTGTCCTTTTTCAGGACGGGAAACGTTCGCTTCGCTCACTGTCCTTTTGATGAATCCCGCTTCTATTTCATTCGGGTAGATGCGGAGCAGCTTATTTTAGGAGGTCGGTCATGAACGTAAACCTTGCGGCAAGTGGAGCGTTTAACACTCCGGGGACTGGATATTCCATCCCATTATCACGCTTAATTTCCGTGTTTAACTTAGAAATTGTAACCTCTGCTGTAGATATCGAATCACGCCTGTTAACCCAGGCAAACATTAACCGCCCGGCTCTTCAACTTGCCGGTTTTTTCGATTACTTTGATGCAAATCGCTTGCAAATTATCGGCATGGTGGAACACACGTACCTGCAAAAGCTAGACCCAGGCTTTAGGAAGGAAAATTTGCGCCGCATTTTTCAGCACAACATCCCCGCAATAGTTGTTTGTAGAGAGCTTGCTATTTTCCCAGAAATGTTGGAATATGCCCAGGAGTACAGTGTCCCAATTTTGAGCACCGAATCTTCTACTACCGATTTTATAAGCGAAATAATTCGCTGGATGAAAGTTCAGCTTGCGCCAAGGTTGCAAATACATGGCTGCTTGCTTGATATTTTTGGCGTTGGTACTTTAATAATTGGTGAAAGCGGCGTTGGCAAAAGCGAAACCGCTCTTGAACTGATAAAACGCGGCCATCGTTTTATTGCTGATGATGCCGTGGAGGTACGAAGGGTTTCGTCCGAGACTTTAATAGGTTCTTGCCCGGAAAATATCCGCTATTTCTTAGAGCTGCGGGGCATTGGCATTGTAGATATAATGCAGATGTTTGGCGTACAGTCCATCAAACCCACCCAGTCTATTGACATAATTATTAATTTGGAATTATGGGACCCAACCCGCGCCTACGACCGCCTTCGTCAGGTAGAAGAATATGCAGAACTTTTAGGCAACAAGGTAAACAGCCACTCCATTCCAATACGGCCGGGACGCAGCCTTGCGATTTTGTGCGAGTCTGCCGCAATTAACCACAGGCAAAAGAAAATGGGCTACAACGCCGCAGATGCACTTACAAAACGGGTTATGGAATCCGTCAGTTCAAGCGCGGATGGAGGATTGCAGATTAATGACGTGTATTAGAAATTTAACATCCGAAATTTTATTTGAAGAACCAATGGCGCGCCACACAACATTTCGTGTAGGCGGTCCGGCAGAAGCTTTTGCCCGGCCCAAAACTACAGAAGAATTAATAAATATTTGGAACCACTGCCATGGGAGTGACATACCGCTGATAATTCTGGGAGACGGCGCAAATGTGCTGGTATCCGACAAGGGGTTGCGCGGTGTCGTGGTTTCCACCAGCAAAATGAATGATATAGAAATACTTGAGAATAATCGAATTAAAGCATTGGCGGGCGCGCGTTTGTCTAAAGTAGCAGAAGTCGCGTGTAAGGCCGGGCTTGCAGGTTTTGAATTTGCATCTGGAATACCCGGTACCGTTGGCGGTGCCGTTTATATGAACGCCGGGGCATATGACCATGATATTGCTGAAGTTTGCGAGTCCGTGACGCTTCTTCACCCACGTCATTCTCTACCCTGCCATTGCAAGGAAGACTTTAGTCCGACAAAACGATCTACTGGAAGTCAACGTATGGGTAGCACACCCGACTATACTGTTAATACCCTTCCCAGCGGCGAAATGAACTTCGGCTACCGTCAAAGCCTTGCCCAACAAGGTAACATGCTTATCCTAGATGCAATTTTCCAACTCCATCCGGGCAACGCACAGGAAATCCGTGAAAAAATGACAGACCTAAACAATCGTCGCCGCACATCCCAACCCCTAGACTTCCCAAGCGCGGGAAGCACCTTCAAACGTCCGCCTGGGCATTTTGCGGGCAAGCTTATCCAAGACAGCGGGTTAAAAGGTTTTGCCATAGGCGGCGCGCAAGTGTCTGAAAAACATGCAGGTTTTGTTATAAATACAGGCAGCGCAACCGCCCAAGATATTTACGATTTAATACAAACAGTGCGCGAAAAAGTACATGAAAATTTTGGCATATGGATGGAGCCTGAAGTTAAAATTTTGGGGTTCGGTTAAAACTTGGTCCTGCCACAAACCCAGCCGCTACGCTGGTCCAGACGGGAAACGTTCGTTTCACTCACTGTCCTTCTCCAGGACGGGAAACGTTCGCTTCACCACGTGAATCTAATTTGGGCTTCGCCCCAAACCCCACCCGCTTTTTGAAAGAAGCGGGACAAAAACCTTAATATTGTGCTCAGGTTGATACAAGCGCAAACTCTGAAACGCACGTACGTGCGTTTGGAAATTAAAGTCTTGGTCAAACTTTTACAAAAGTTTGCAGGGTGTGGGATAGAGTCCCACGGTTTGCGTAACAATTAGATTCACGTGTTCGCTTCACTCACTGTCCTTATAACAAACCTCAGCTACACTTCCTTCGGGAAGCAGCGAAGTCACGTGAATAGAGGAGCTGCTTATGCGCATAGTAATTGTCACCGGTATGTCAGGTGCTGGCAAAACAACCGCATTAAAAATATTCGAAGACGCAGGCTTTCACTGTGTCGATAATTTGCCGCCTTCCTTTATAGGGCAGTTTATCACCCTATGCCTTGAGCGTGACATGGGCATTAACCAAATAGCACTGGGCATAGATATCCGCGGCGGCAAAATGTTCGAAGACCTTTCCAATGGCATACAAAGCTTAAGTGAAGCCGCAATTGACTATTCCATCCTATTTTTAGACTCTACCAACGAAATTTTGCTTAACCGCTACAAAGAAACACGTCACCTGCACCCGCTAGCAAAACAAGATTTAATAAGCGTTGGCATAACAAAAGAACGCGCGTTGGTAGAAGATGTGCGCAAAAAAGCAACCCATATCATAGACACAAGTCATCTCTTGCCCCGTCACCTAAAAGAAAAAATCCTGACCCTCTTCACATCCCAAACAAACACGGGGCGGCTTCTTATAAATGTGATATCGTTTGGTTTCAAATACGGAATTCCTAAAGAATGTGACATGGTTTTTGATGTGCGCTTTCTGCCAAACCCCTTCTACAACCCTGCATTAAAGCCACTCTCGGGACTGGATGCCCCGGTTCATGATTATGTAATCAGCCACGATGTTAGCGTCCGTTTTATGGAAAGTTTACTGGGCATGCTACATTTTTTGGTTCCACATTATATAAGCGAAGGCAAAAGCCAGTTAATTGTGGGTATCGGTTGCACAGGCGGCAGGCATCGTTCTGTCACACTATCGGAAGAATTGCAAAAAACATTAGCATTACAGGAATACTCTGCGGTGGTTTATCATCACGACATAGATAAGGACCAATCACGAAAATGATTTCATTCTCACAGTCTGTTCATGAAGAAATTCTGGCCACACTTTCCAAAAAACTTGACCAAAAGCGAGCATTTGTGCGAGAATGTTTCCTGTTCGGCGGCGTGATATCCAATCCGGGTAAAACATATCATGTGGAATTTACCTTGCCCACAGAAAAGGCTCGTGAATTATCCACAGTACTTTCCGAATTTGGACTGTCGCCAAAAACAATCGACCGCAAAGGTCAAACCGTCGTATATATTAAGGAAGCAGAAAGTATCGCAGACATTTTAAACATCATGGGTGCCCACAAATCCTTGCTAATGCTGGAAAACACCAGAGTGGAGAAATATGTACGAAACACAATAAACCGCAAAGTAAATTTTGAAACTGCCAACCTTAACAAAACCGTAGACGCCGCACTTAGCCAAATAGATGCAATAAAATACATTGATGAAACCGTGGGATTATCCTACCTTGCAAAACCACTTGCAGAAATTGCCAGGCTAAGGTTAGAAAACGAAACCCACACCCTAACAGAAATTGGACAACTTTTAACCCCACCAGTTGGCAAATCAGGAGTAAACCACCGTTTGCGTAAAATTAATAAAATAGCAGAAAAATTAAAACAAGAGAAAGAAGGCGAAAACATTGTTTGAAAAAGCCATTGCAGTAGGCCCATCATTCGAGTCTACAAAAGTAGCGCAAGTAGTACAACTTGCAAGCCAATTTAAAAGCCATATATCTTTGGTACTAGACGAAAAAACCGCCAATGCAAAAAGTATTATGGGTATTCTATCGCTAAATTTAAAAAGCGGCAGCAATGTCAAAATTGTTGTGCACGGCGAAGATGGTAAAACCGCGATATCTGAACTTGAAAGTGTAATTGGCTCGTAAAATAAAAGTTGTTTAAGACAAAACCTGGCCACCTCCCCCGTGCTACCATAATATCAGGAGGTGGAAATTGGTATGAATGTTGAGCAGCTAATCTACGAATCGACTTTGTATATCCACGACAACTACGGCGATCAAATAAATATTGCGGATGTTTCTAATCAAGCGTATTTGTCGCCGTCTTATTTTGCAAAAATTTTTCGCGTGCTTACAGGATTTACGGTTGGGGATTATCTAAACCGTTATCGTATGTACAAGGCGGCGAAGGAACTTGCGGAAAGTAATAGACAAATTATCGAAATTGCTTTTGACTCTGGATTCTTGTCGCAGCAGTCATTTACAAAGAGCTTTTCAAAGACTTTTGGAATTTCGCCGACAAAATTCCGTTTAAAAAAACCTGCCCTTTCACAATTCCCCCCCGAAAATATGTGGAAGGAGAGTGTACTCTCTATGGAACTTATGAATTGTTTTGAAAACGTGAAATTTATCAAGAAAGATGCCTATTTTGTGGTTGGTTTTGAAGCTGATATCAACTACAATGGCGACGACGGCACAAACCCAATTGCTGGAACATGGGACAAATTTAATGCCGAAGGCACCAAAATACCCGACATTTGTTTTGCAGGCAGTTATGGGATAACCCATAGCGAAACGAGCGACGGACTGGCAAAGTACATCGCCTGTGCAGAAGTTAGCAGCCTTGCAAACATTCCTACAGGTTTTGTTGGACGCAAGTTTGAAGCCAGCGAATACGCTGTTTTCGATACTACCCTTGAAATTATTTGGACGGGGATGTTCTACAAAACCTTGTACGCCAAATGGCTGCCCGATTCCGGGTATAAGTATCGCGAAGACCCTGGGTCAAGCACTTACGAATGGGCACCTTTCGTAAAATACCCAGCCATAGAAGTTTATCCTATGTGCTGGGAAGGTACAGAATCCGTAATGCAGGTTTATATACCTGTTGTGAAGAAGTAATTTCCATAAAATAAAAACGCGCTTGGAATCGTGTGATTCCAAGCGCGTTTGTTTTTAGAACAATGAATAAGCCGCTACAATACTTACAATAGTTATAGAAACTGTAGAGACCAGTTTAAACATGGTATTCAGCGACGGACCGCTGGTATCCTTAAAGGGGTCACCGATGGTATCGCCAATTACGGCTGCTTTATGGTTTTCTGACCCTTTGCCGCCGTACTCGCCACCTTCGATATATTTTTTCGCGTTATCCCATGCTCCGCCGGCGTTGTTCATAAATACGGCAACTAGGAAGCCAACAACTGTTGCGCCGCCGATAAAGCCAACAACGCCTTCAACACCAAATATCATACCGGTGATTATCGGCAATACTACTGCAAGAAGTGTTGGGGCTATCATTTCGCGCAACGCGCCTTTTGTACATAAGTCTACGCAGGCAGCATAGTCAGGGTCGGCTTTCTCTTCCATTATGCCTTTGATTTCTCTAAATTGACGGCGCACTTCGTTTACAATGCTTTGTGCGGCACGCTGCACTGCACCCATGGTCATTGCAGCAAACGCAAATACCAACATCGCGCCCAAGAAAACACCAATAAGGACAGATGGGTTATTCAAGTTAAGGTTAAGAGAAAAACCTTCTGGCGCAATGTATCTGTAGCCACCGTCCGGCAAGTATTCACGTATGGCATCTCCGCCATGGTACGCTACATATCTTGTTGCAATGTTTATATAAGAAACTAAAAGAGCCAAAGATGTTAATGCGGCAGAACCTACTGCAAAACCCTTACCAGTTGCTGCGGTTGTATTACCCAAGGCATCAAGTGCGTCTGTACGCTCGCGCACTTCTGGTGCCAAATGACTCATTTCCGCAATACCGCCTGCGTTGTCGGCTACAGGGCCATACGCGTCTGTAGCAAGGGTGATACCTAATGTAGAAAGCATCCCAACAGCAGCAAGGCCAATGCCATATAGGCCAAAGGAGAAACGGCTTACATATTCGGCATGTTCGGTATTCATTGTACCGCCGCCAGCAATAAAACTTGCAACAATAGCCACTACAATAATTACAATTGGGGCAATTGTTGACTTCATACCCAGAGAGAGGCCAGCAATAACAAGGGTTGCTGCACCGGTTTCTGTAGATTTAGACAAATCTTGTGTTGGTTTGTAGTGGGTAGATGTGTAGTATTCCGTAAAATACGCAATAAGCACACCAGCCAAAACACCTGTAACTATAGCGATATAAAGTCCCCACCAGTTGTTTACAACATCCATGTCACGCATGATAAACCATGTAACAGGAGCAAAAGCTGCAACAGCAACTGCGGATGCAGTATACGTGCCTTTACGTAGCGTACCTAGCAATTGAGACTGCGTAGCATTTTCTTTTGTACGGATAAGGAATGTGCCAAATAGAGACGCAAGCATACCTACAACCGCTAATGCAACAGGAAGGAACATTGCGGCAAATACCATGTCCATACCTGCGCCAATAAACGCCGCATAACCTAGCGCAATACCAGCATGCATAGATTTAATATAACTTTCGTAAAGGTCTGCGCCCATACCAGCTACGTCACCTACGTTGTCGCCTACGTTATCTGCAATTGTTGCAGGGTTACGTGGGTCGTCTTCAGGAATACCTGCTTCAACTTTACCTACTAGGTCTGCACCAACGTCTGCCGCTTTTGTAAAAATGCCGCCGCCAACACGGGCAAACAGTGCAAAAACAGCAACACCAACACCAAACATAACCATGTTTTCTGCAATAGCATATGGGTGGAGGTTGAATACAAAACGTAGAAGTAGAAACCAAACAGATACGTCCAGTATTGATAATCCAACAACTGTAAAGCTAAGTACTGTACCTGATGCAAACGCAACTTTTAAGCCCTGGTTTAAGCTTTCGCTTGAAGCTTGCGCTGTGCGCACGTTTGCACGTGTTGCAATTCGCATTCCTATAAAGGCAGATAGTTGAGAAAAAATACCGCCGGATAGGAACGCAAAAGGAATAAATGGTGACACATGCCCAAGCACGGCAAGTACAGCAAGTATTGCAATGATAACAACATAAACAATACCAACCACTCTAAATTGACGCTTTAAGTATGCGCCTGCGCCCTCACGGATAGAAGATGCGAGCTTCTTCATTCTGTCATTGCCCTCGCTAAACTTCATAACCTTGCGGCCTTGCAAAAATGCGAAACCAAGAGCAATTAACGCCCCTGCTACGCCTATCGCAAATGCGATATCAAAGTCCATTTCCCATCAACCTCTCATTTTTTTTTTGGCGTTTGCCATGAACAATTGGTGTGTGTTTGGTAATTCGCTTGTGCCGAATTTTCGAGTAAAAATTATGCTAGGCTAGGAGCATAAAGCCGCATGTACCCAACGGTACATAAGGCTTTATACGACGACGCATAGTGCAATTTTTACCGAAAAGGTGGTGCAATGGAATTATCGAACACACCCTGATATATTGTTCATGTTTAGCCATTTACGGTTGGGAATTTTGCTAGGAAGCCGTTAAAAAAACAACTTCTCCCCCAGCATAAACTATTCTACGACTTAAACTAAGACTTTGTCAAGGAGTTTCCCCAATATTCACGATAAATGCATGAACAGCCAAGCAAGAATTACTAAGAAGCTATACGCATGGATTTGCAACACCGTCTTGACGGTCGTTTTTCCGCTATTTTCCACTACCTCTTCCTTGCGTGCCTTTGGGCACGCGGCGTCATCAGTAACGAAAACTATCGAAAAAACGCCTCGCCAATACGATATTGCAAACCATGCGTATAGCTTCTAAGCTTCCAGACGGGCGATATTTTCAGTTGGTGACCCACAGTCACCAACTGAAAATTTGCGTTGCTATTTTATCGCAAAAAACCTTGTCATGTTCTACAAATAGAATGGTGGGTTTATACTCCAGCAGTAAGTTTTCTATTTGCACACGGGACAGGACGTCTATAAAATTCAGCGGTTCGTCCCAAATTAACAAATGGGCTTTTTCGCATAAACTACGGGCTATTAAAACTTTCTTTTTTTGACCGCTGCTAAAATCGCTCATATCTTTTTCGAATTGCACACGCAAAAAATCCAGTTTACGCAGGATAGCTTTAAATAGACTTTCGTCGATGCCATGGGCCCATGCGTAGTCGGTTAGGTTGCCTTTTAGATGCGATGTGTCCTGGGATACATAAGAAATTTTTAGCCCACTGCTTATGGCAAGCTCCCCCGTGTATGTGATTTTTTCGCCAAGGATTAGTTTTAGTATGCTAGATTTGCCACAGCCGTTTTTACCCACAAGGGCAATGCGGTCGCCGTGGTTTACATCTAGTGTGATATTATCGCAAACTTTTTTTTCGCCGTAGAAAATGCCTACATCTGTAAGGGATAGAAGGTGCGATTTGTGATAGGGTAGCTGTGTAATTTTTAAATCGCTGGCGTAGTCGATGTTTTTTAGAAGTTCATTTTTTTCATCAACAGCTCGCTTTTTACGTGTTTCTATTGCTTTTGACTTATTCATAAGTCTTATTCCTTTTTCTTTTGCGTGACCTGCGGGTGGTGTTAATGCTTCCATTTTGTCAGACATATCTGCATATTTTCGAGCGGCTTTTTCCAGTTGCGTAATTTGTTTTTTCAGCTTAACGTTTTGCAATTTTTCAAAGTTGTCTTGCAATTTTTTGTTAGCAAACCACGACGAAAAATTGCCGCGGCGCACTTCTATATTCGCCTTGTTAATAGAAAGTATATGGGTGACACAGCCATCCAAAAATGCCCTGTCGTGGGACACCAAAATAAATCCGGACTTGTTATTAAGATATCGGCTAACAATTTCTCGCCCCTTCATGTCCAGATGGTTGGTGGGTTCGTCTATTAGCAAAAAGCGGTTGTCGTTTAAAAATAGGGCGGCAAGCAAGACCTTTGTCTGCTCCCCGTTTGACAGCGTTTCGAATGGGCGGGATAGGACTTCTTCGTTAATATCCAGTAGCGACAATTCCCGTGCCAGTTGCCAATCCTGATATTCCGGGCATATTTCCTCCACAATTGCCGTGGTTATTTTTGTTTTATCTTGCACTGGATACGGGAAATATTGAAATCTAGCGGTTGCGGATATTGACCCGATATATTCAAATTTGCCCAGCAATAAGTTAAGGAAAGTTGTTTTCCCCTTGCCGTTTCTGCCTGTAAAACCAAGCTTCCAATCTGTATCTATTTGAAAGCTTACCTCTTCAAAAATATTATCGTAACTGCCTTCGTAGGCGAATGTTAAATTTGATACGTTGATTAATGACATAGTGTACCTCCGTAAAATGTAGTCACAGGAATGTAAAGCTGTTTACTTATTGCGCGGCAATTTTTGTGCACTACAAGGGGCAGTTGACGCAGTAGTGTGCGCAAATTACAAGCAAGAACGGACGGTTTTGCGTTCCCGTAACTATAAAATGAGCCGCAAGAAAGTTAATTCTCGCGGCTCATAAATACAAAGATAACCCAAAAAGGCAACCTAAAATATATCGCGATTATAAACTTCTCGCTAATACTCAAAGGCATTTGAAATCCTTGCTTTTTTCGCAACCCCATCGTCATTTCCTAAGGGTGTGTTCAAAAATCACAAAACATTCAAGAGTTTCAATTGCCATTGGGTATAACACACAACAAAATAAAGCGATTTAACGCTTACAAAAATCTTGTTATGTTAGAAAAAAATTAGCAAGAAGAAATAATCATTCGTTCACACTCCATTCTTTCAATTAGTATATCACAGTTTTTTGCCGCTATCTACCGCAGTTTCAAAAGATAATTTCAACATTTATTTCTGATACCACTAGGGGTATGCTCAATAATTCCATTGCACAGCCTTTTCGGTAAAAATTACACTATGCGTCGTCGCATAAAGCCTTATGTATCTTCGGGTACATGCGGCTTTGCACCCCTAGCCTAGCACAATTTTTACTCGAAAATTCGGCACAAGCGAATTACCGAACCACACCCTAAATGTTGCCGTGAAAATCCTTACCAATATTGTAATTTATGTCGCTTATAATTTTCACGTTTATTTGAGAGGTGTGAGCATGAAAGTCCACTACGATGTGATGCAAGCTATAGTGGTTTTTGCTGCACATACAAATAGATTGTACACAATGTGACAATATGCTACAATCGACAAAACAGCAAAAGGAGGCAATACATGGGGAAATTGACTGCTTTACAGGAAAAATACATTAATGAGGCAACAAAGGCAATAGAGCTTAGTCCAACTGCAGATATGTATTATAATAGGGCGGTAGTCTATGATGACTTCGGTATGTTTGATGATGCTATTAAAGATTACGATGAAGGATTGAAGATTGAGCCCGGACACCCAAACTGTTTCTACAATCGCATAGCTACTTTGCCGGATATAGGACAGCGTGAAGTAGCATATAGAGATTGTGAAACTGCACTAAAAAATGACCCTAATTATGCACCAGCATATTTAGGCAAAGCAGCAATATATCGTCTCGATTACGAATATGAAGAGGCCCATCTTGCAATAAATTCGGCAATTGATTATATGCCAGAATGGTCAAGAGCTTATAACTTACAAGGGGCAATTTATGTCGGTCAGGGTAGAGATGACGAAGCCATTGATGCATATTTATGCGCAATTGCTCTTGATGATAAGTTTGCCACGCCATATTGCAATATGGGTGATAGTTTCTATGACCAGAAAGAGTATCCTATGGCAATAGCTTACTTAGATAAAGCCATTGGCCTACGCAAATCATATAGTGACGCATATAATTTAAAAGGCATATGTTATCATAACATGAAAATGTACGACAAGGCTATTGAGCAGTATTCGACTGCAATTGAATTAAACCAACGAGCTTTTTACCACTACACAAACCGAGCAGATTGTTATAAAGAGCTGGGCAGATATTCTGACGCAATAAAAGACCTTCAAACAGCACTACCACTATTTAAAGAAGACAAAACATATCAAAAAAACACTACAGTGAGCAAAATTAACAAAATCAAAGAGCTGCAAAAAAGCAAAACAGCAGAAAAGGATATTGCGCGGCACATCATCGACAAAACGGAAAGTTTTCATTCCGAGATATCTCAAAACAAAACAAAGCTACTCGACTTTGTAAGTCACAGGCACACGGTAGCAAGTACTGAAAATCTTGAGCTAACGGTTCTAAGGAAATGGAATTCATTTACACCTATAATCGGCCACTCATCCCAGTCAAGTAAGGGCGGTGGCTACTTCATAAAAACTCCAACTAATGGTATCGTGGTAGATCCTGGTTTTAACTTTGTTGATAATTTTATCGCAAGAGACTTCAAATTCAAAGAGATCGACTACGTGCTAATCACCCATGCCCACAATGACCATACCGCCGACATAGATAGGCTTCTGACGCTACTGCATTTATACAACAAAGAGTTAATGGGTGGGGATATATCCAAACTAAGAATGGGAGAAAAGTACACAGAAAATAGCATACTAGATGATTTGATGGGCAAACATAATCCAAAAACGGTTGACGAAATTGAAAAGGTAAGAAAGGCTGCCAAGGAACGATTCGAGCGAGAACGAAAAAAGATAACCTTTTACATGACAAGCGGTACATTTTTGAAATATTCAGGTTTTTTTGACCTAAAGGAAAAAAGCAGTTACAAAATAGTTTTGGTTGACGCTGAAATTATCAATAATGTACAACTAGGCGATGTGCAGGTATCGGTAATTAAAGCCAAGCATGACGATATTGTGACAGATACATCTTCTGTGGGTTTTTGTTTCGAGTATGATGAATTTGTTCTAATATACACAGGCGACACGGGATATTGGGGAGGATATTGGAACGATGAAGAAACATATCGCAATTTTGATGAAAAGTACAAAGGAAAAACCGTTTACCTTTTAGCAAATATAGGCGGCTTTCATAATTCGGAAAATTCGTACAGCAAAGATAGCAACTCTGAGGCGCACTACTATAAAAACCATCTGGGAAGATTGGGCATTGCTAAAATTGCCGAAAGGCTAAAACCCAAGGTATGTATAATTTCTGAATTTGGCGAAGAATTTTACAAACACCGTGTGGAAATTGCCGACATATATAACAGTGTTTTCGCTGATGCTGTAAAAGATAGTGGCGAGAGTCCGGTGGTTTTTTTACCCGCAGATATGGGACTACGGATAAATAGCAATGGACTTGTTCGTGCGATAGTGGCTTTCGAAAGCGATAATAACAAACCACCAAATTTGGGTTATGTATGCCCTCATAAAGTTTCAGTTGGTGGAGATAATGATAAAACAGGGGGCAACCTATTTTACTATGAAACCACCTTGGGCAAAAATACCGTTGAAAACATTATGTCTACACAGTGGGAGAAACAGTTTTCTCGCTGATTGTATAGTCACTTGAATACGAGTTTCGCAGTTAATAAGACAAAGCTCGAGTCAACGCCAATTGAATGGCAGGTTTGACAAGATTCCAATCCTGCTGATAAACAGAAGAAAGATCTACTCGCCTTCTAAGATGTTTGCG
>Ga0123355_10002836_pt1 | contig 24628 bp, 16 predicted proteins | sample TergutEmb28metaG_3_FD_89872 | JGI IMG/M metagenome (GOLD analysis project Ga0123355, IMG submission 89872) | Embiratermes neotenicus P1 segment gut microbial communities from Petit-Saut dam, French Guiana - Emb289 P1 | ecosystem: Host-associated > Arthropoda: Insects > Digestive system > Gut ... | reverse complement strand
TAAAACTCGTGACTGTGTTTTTGTTTGGCTTAATTTAAAATATTTTGGGCGTATAAAATCAGTTTCTTTGTATTAAAAAAACCGTGCATTGGCGTCTCGCTGTACCGGGCGGCCGTACCCCCCCCCCGGCTCGTGTTAGCTGGAGGCTTATGAGGTTATATTGAAATACGCCATCTAGTGGCGTTTTGTGGCACCTCGTGGTCATTACAGGTTACAGGAACAATACAATGTCTCGTTGCTTCTTAGTACCCGCACTGACGAAATCGCATCGCTGCATCAGTACTACGAGTGCCATGGTAGTGTTAAATTTAACAAACAGTAGTACTGTAGGTTATTTCGTACTATATGTTTAGGCTGAATATTTTAGCAGTGCATTCTGTTGTGGCACTCTTGTTACAGACATGTCCTAGGTTCGTAACATTGCTAGCGAACCGGACAGATGTCTCGGAAGATTACTGCTTACCTCAGCTTGCAATATTACGGGGCAGAAATACAGACGCGTTAAGTTCAGTACGTACCGCAGTGCTACAACAAAATTTACTGGCAAAGTCATTAGACAAACAATTTGAAATTACCTACAGTACTATTTGTTGAATTTAACACTCTCATGTACCTGGAAATTCTGATATAATTACGTGATTTTGTCGGTGCAGGTGTTAGGTCAAAAGTGTTTGTATGCAACTTCTCAAGGTGGTCAGTATTAAGATTACGGTCTTGTGATGTGACGCCGTGTAGTTTGGCAGACAAGGCATCAGATCCCAACAGACCGTAACTGAAGACGGTCGAGGGCTGTGGCAATTGACACTGACCGGCCGGGATTACAAGTGCACGTGTAAAGTAACTCTACATACTGATCTCACTCACAGAACAGCACTCTGCAGTGTCACCAGGTACATATGTCGCTGCTGACTCTTTATAATGTGATTCCCTTCCAGTGCACAGTCTGCACCACTTCCAGTGGTGCAGACTGTCCTACACCTGATACATCCCATCTATTCTCAGTTCTGTCCTTTCCACCATTTCCCATATTGTATAAACCCTACCCCTTATCCTGCATTACCATGGCGTGCCATTATACTGCACAGCCCAAAGGTACATTGCTTCAAGTTTCACCTGCATCTTCATTGGGTGTTGTTTGTAATATGCCACAAGACTTTAAGCATGAATCATTTTTCAGAAAATTACATAGTCTTCCATTATGTTTTAAAAAATCCTTGCATAGTAAGCAAGATAAAATTCACAGCAACTGAGACTACAAAGCTCTTGCACATTTTAATCACATTAGACAATTATTCACTGCCTCATGTGGCTTTGCTGACAACATATGATCACCTGCAGAAGTGTCACGTTTTCTGCTAGCGGCATGACAAGAGAATGTTTGCTATCTGATGCACTATTGGCCTTGTTACAATCACATGAGTACACCCCCATCTGCGCACATCCACTACACTTCAACTGCTACTAACTCAGTAACTGTTGCAAATTGGACCCATGTGTATGTACTGTATACCTACAGTATGACATTTCTGACTCACAATTAGCTTTGGAATTAAGCCTTGAAGTATTCACCTCAACTTTGAGAGTCTGGCAAATGTAACACACAGAAGGAATGTGTCCATACCACATTCAGCAGCTTGAGCCTGCAGACGTGTTGCCAGCTGGAATTATGCTGTTGGATTAATTCTAACCCCCATATGATTCATAACATTTTGTTCACAGACAGGGCCCATTTTACCCACAATGGAGTCAACAATACATGAAACTCCAATTTATGTGATCATGATAATCCACATGCAACTGTAAAAAGCAACCGACACCACTGCTTTTCTGTAAACTCGTGGTCCGTACATTTTCCCGCAACGTCTGACAGATGATATTGACACCAACTTTTGCAACATGAACTGGAAAATGTTCAATACATACGACGATAAATGTACTACCAGCATGACGGAGCACTGCCTCATTGCAGTCAGATCATCAGGCAGTATCTAAATCATAAAGTCCCAAACCGATGGATTGGTCGTGGTGATGCACACAACTGCCCATCACAATCACTGGGTCTGAACCCATTAGATTACTATGTGTGGGGGTTACATGAAAGCTATGGTGTATGCACACAAGGTAAACATGAGAGAAGAACTTCTACAGTGAATTCTCAGTACTGTAAGAAACTTCGACAATGTTGCAGTACTTCGTAAGGTTACAAGTTCTCTGGTTACACACGTCAGACAATGTATCCAAGCAGATGGAGGACAGTGAACAACTTGCTGAGTGTTGAATGTCAAATCTGTAACTGTACATTTAACAAAATACCTCATTAAATGCACAATGCTCATTTTCTTTGTAATTTTTTAATGTACTTTAAAAATTCATCTCCTGAACTGTTGCCAATTGAACCCATGTGTGTATGACATTTATGAGTGAACATCAGCTCTGGAATTAAATTCCAAAATATTGACCTTACCCCTGGGGCATCATATATATATATACCAGTTTTCTTACTGGATATCACACATCTTCATGCACATCATTCCAGAACACTATACTCCATGTACAACAATGTTATCTTCTAATATTTAGTCATCACTTATATTAGACTCTTTTAACCATGAATTTAACCAAAAACTGATTTTTTAACTGTGGTATGATATGGACACATTACTTGTAATTGTATTATTCTTCTCATGACCCTGGGCTGAAACACGTTAGTGGTTACTGTGTAATAAAATTACAATCATACACTCAAGTGCATTTATTGATCTTCTTAAAGGATTTTATACATCTGATAAATGCACAGAACATGGAACATATACAACTGTATTTTAAGCTTTGTACCGTGCATTTTTTACTATATGTATAATGAACAAACAAATGCACACTTGATTGACAGTTATTATACTGCTCTTTATTTATTGCTCCTGCATATTTCAATGCCAACGTGTTATCCTCATGGAGCTCTCACTCATCTGCTAAGCTATGTAAACATGTTCATGAAGTCTTGGTGGTATTTTTTCACATTCGTTTTTTAGAATCATTAAAACTGTCTTAGCTATAATAAATTATATTGTCGTAACAATTCTAGGATTTTTTTTTCTCTGGTAGCCGTATATACAATCTGTTTTAAATACGGACATATTAATAGTTGTATGAATGTGTAAATGTTATTTCATAGAATGTAGAGTAACCCGTGTGCAGATGTTGTCGCTATGACTGCCCGGTATATACTGTGTATTGAGTAGTTTTGTTACATCACCTAGAGCATATGGGAGGTTGAGTCTGTAGGTCTTTTGCTCATTGATCAATAAGTCTTGTTGCTGTGGTGTCTGCATGTAGAATGATTCCCAACAATTCATCATCTTTCCCTTATCGCATGTTTGTAACAACTGCATAGTATGTTTGGGACTGCCATATTCTTGTCTGTTATTGAAGATGTGCAATGCATATGCAGAGACAGGGTTGTTTGTTTTTATATAATGTATGTGTTCATTGTGCCTTATTGCTATTGTTTTCCAGTCTGGCCCACATATTACGTGTTGCATGTTCTGCATTGCAATCCACATATTACACTGGAGTTTGTTTTGTCTTGTGGTGTTCTATCCTGTAGCTGATTGTATATGGTGTTACATGTGGTGCATTTGAACAGGTTAGGAACCTTATGTATGAGTGGGCTATGATACTTAAATGTGACCCATTTCTTTCTGTGTGTTTGTGTTGGAGTATTTTCTGTCTTTTGTGTTCTGATTATTTTGTTCTTTAAATTGTGGATGATCTGGAATGGAAAACCATTATTCCTAGCTATAGTGCAGATAGTGACCCATTCTTGTTGTCTTGCTTGTTCTGTGATTGGTGTAGATAACATTCTGTTAACATAAAAAACTGTACACTGCAAGTCTGTGTTCTAATGGATGGTTGGATATAAAGTGTATGGTAGTATCCATCTGCATTGGTTTTCTGTAATTCCCCATTTGGAGGTGGCTGGTTGTTGTCTCTGTGTATTGATAGGTCTAGATAGCTTATGTTTTTGTTTTCTTCTGCCGTTAGTTTAAATTCTATATGTTTATGTACATTGTGCATGTAGTTGGTGTGATGACTAAGCCCTCATTAATTTACTCTGATCAAATATGATTATGATGTCACCTACATATCTTCTATAATATGTTATTTCACCCATTCCCATCCAGTGTTTGACCTTCAGTTCCTCAAAATACTGTAAATAAATCTCTGCTAGGGTGCTTGATAAGGGTGACCCCATGACTATGCTGTGTGTAGGTTTGAAATGTCTGTCATTGCACTGAAAATAATTTTGATTTAATGCCACTTTTATAAGTTCTAAGGTTTGTTTTGTTATTATATTTTGGCTATTGTGTTGGTCTAGTCAAAATTTGGTAATGTTTAATACATTATGTACAGAAAGGTTGACATAGAGACCTTTTATGTCTAAGATAGCCATTTTATGTTGATCGTTGACTCATATGGTAATTCTTGTGCTACCTCTTTTGAGTTTTTGGTGGCGTATGTGTATGGTAATTTTATTAGTTATAAGCCATCTAATTTCAAGACATCCTGGGTTACCTGAACCCTCCTTATGGCATATTATTAAGCACAGTTGAAAGGCAATGGAGATAAACCATCTTGTTTCAAACCACTCTTAATAGGAAACATATTATACAAATGTTTACCTACCTGGACTTGTCTACAGGTTTCATTAAGACACATTCTGATTAGCCTTACTAGTTTCATGGGGATACTAACTAGAAGAGAATATTACACAAGACCTCCCTCCTAACTGAATCATAGGCTATCTTCAAATGTATAAATAGCTGATACACTGCCTCAGTGCTTTCCCATTTTCTCTCATGTATTTGACGAATGCAGAATATATGAGTAGTTGACCTTTTAAGTCTAAATTCACACTGACAATCCCCAGTAATTTCCTCTGCATATGGAGTTAACCTTTGCAGGTGGAATTTGGAAAAAAATTGATCCTGAAATATCTACTAGCTTCACATCTTAGTGTTTATAGATAACTTACATTGCTTTGGTTTCGATCTCTTAACCAAATTTATTTTAGCCCGCTTCCCTTTAAAAGTTGTAAAAATTATTCATCCCACCATGGTTTATGCTGCTACAATTCATACAGACCTAGGGTCTGTTGAGCTGAGTATTTAATATTGCCTTTAACGTTATGTTATTTACGTTTTGCAAAGCTAGAGACATGTTTCATATCTTTAACTAGTGCTGTTTCCTAACCTCCAGCTCACTTAGCGACATCGTAAATTAGCCCGCTTCCCTTTAAAAGTTGTAAAAATTATTCATCCCACCATGGTTTATGCTGCTACAATTCATACAGACCTAGGGTCTGTTGAGCTGAGTATTTAATATTGCCTTTAACGTTGTTATTTACGTTTTGCAAAGCTGCAGACCTGTTTCATATCTTTAACTAGTGCTGTTTCCTAACCTCCAGCTCACTTAGCGACATCGTAAATTAGCTAGTGCTTTGAAAGGGTTGGGAGGAGAACTGTTACAGTATAAGAGTCCCACATGACAGCCTGCGCATTCATTCCCCATAGTCTGAATACTGTAGTTCTTTTTAATTGCCCGAGTAACGTATGCTGTTTTAATATTCGATGTAATTATATGTTCAATTGAGAGCCAACACAGTCATCTACAATACCGTAATAAACATTTACGTAAAACGAGATATTTCCCTTAATTATATACAATAACGTGACGTAGTAAAATCAACATACCTCTCACACGCGCCATCTTTCACTTTCTCTCTTGCACCGTTGTGCAGAGCGCGCGCTGCTGTTACCACGGATCAGCTAGAATACAGACACCCTAATTTCATCTACAGCTGCCTGTGTTGCCCGAAATTAGATCTGTGCTGTAGGTGTAAAATCATCTGGGTGTCTTACCCCTAGAAGCAGTGAATGACGGTGATCCCCAGTACAGGACCCGCCGTCTTGTAAACACTTTGGCAACATATGCCAAAGGCAGGCATAAACACAACAAATATACAACTCTACACTTTACACGTTCTCACCGCAAATAAAAGACTCTTGTCTAGAAACGGTTAATGCAGACGTCACGTATAGAGATAACACAATGGATTAATTTCGACTCAATCGTCGAAAACAACGTTACAGCAACTGTGATCCATGACGACTGCGAACACGGATTGGGGTGGGGTTTTGCGATTGCCATGCTATGGGCGGTAATCTTAGCAATTGCCTCACCACCTACAACAACGAGGTCGATCAAGAAGTACACTACATTTAAAACTACTGCAATTCCAGTACCCATCGATACATTTCGTTCCATTCACAACAGCAACACACTGTCTAGTCAATATCGCAGATGCTAATGCTTCTCAAACTTTAAACTATCGGGAAAATACATCCTACAGGAGGCACTAAAACTTAATTTTATTGAGGACAGAAAAATTCCAAATGTCCTCTCAAGTGCTCCTTTAAAAAAGCAACTGATGCCCTGCTTGTAGTCTAGTTCTAAGTCATGCTAAACACGCCCCTTTACCCTTACTGTAACACTTGCATAATCTGAAACTTTAGGGCTCCAATGTTGTTTGGCATAGAAGACATACAAACATTACCTTAAATAGTGAAATTCAACATGAACACCATGCAGGTTAACAGGCTGGCACTCATGATTCCATTATTTGATGCTTTAAATCGCAGTTTTAATCATGTATGTCACCTGATTTAAAGTTTCAGAACTTGCCATTTCACCCCTAAGAGTTTCAGCTGGTTCTCAGAAAAATTTTTCTAAACATTTTTAGTACAGCTGACTTCATTACAGACATGTAAATGAAATTTGTTTTTATTTCAACCAACTAATGCACAAATATATATCACAATAGTATCTCCACATAATGTAAACTTCTGCTTGTTTTGACATCTGTATGTCATCCTCAGGGAGTTTTACAGTTGTGTCTTACTAACTTAGCGAGGCACAAATGTTAAACTCCCCGAGGATGACATACAGATGACAAAACAAGTAGGAGTGTACACTGTATAAAGAGATAGTGTTGTGATATATATTTGTGTATTAGTTGGTTCAAATAAACACAATACAAGATGCACAGTACATGCATTAAAATAATGTAAATGGAAATCTCGAACAGGTCATGTGTGAATGCAACAAGAACAGGCCATTTACGTAACCAATTTGGGTGGGATTGTAAAAACCCAATTTTGTAAAGATTGTTCAAAAACACAGATTACGAAGTAGAAATCATGTGGAGAAAATGGATGACATCCCAACTTCCCAAAATATTGTTTTAATGTAGGCCCAAAACTTAAAAACAAAGTGGATGACCAAAGAGAAGACATTCTTATCAGTTTTTAATACAGACATTTGCCAAATTCTTTTCCTTAGTAAAGCAGAAAGAAGAAGAAGAAGAGAGATGAGAATGCTGTGTCATGTTGTGAAGTAAGATTCAGCAGATCGGGATACACTGTGTAATGTTGTGAAATAAAATTAAGTAGATCAGGATGAACTGCACGATGCTGTAATGTAAAGTGCGGCTGATCATGGAAAAGTCAAGTAGCAGACTTTCATCATGGACAGTAAACGTCTGTCAATCATGCAGCTATAGACCTAACGTAAGGAGAATATTAACACATATCTTAGTCATGTGTATGTGCACCTGTGAACTGAAATGTGCTGAATCAGGATGCGGTCCAGTGGGAGGGTCATAATTTCACACTGGCAGAGAATTTCTTAAGTGGCTAAATAAATGTCAACTGTTTAAGGAATACACATTTCAGCAGCTACTGAGGTAACCCTTTTTCAGAGATGGCAAACCACTCGCAAGCACATGAATACACAGTGCTCATGGATGTGTTATTTTTGACTTCTAGTGTTCTGCTAGAAAGGTTTGCCAACTCTGCCTTGCAATACTTATAACATATGTACATAGTTTTTTATTTAAATCTTTTATCTTCATATGTGCAACACAGATATTAAGAATGAACACTCAGTTTTATAAAAATTCATCAGTTTGGAAGGTTAATCATAAGTACCATTATTATGGCCAGTGGTACCATGTACTCCATAATGGAGATCACTGCTTTCAAGTCACATACGGGCAGCAATTAACTGTTGTGAAGTGAAGGAATATTTTGCCTCAGATTATCACATGTTCCCACAGAACTGACTTCACTGTCGTGGTGTCTCAAAGAACCTGAACAGTTGTTTGCATTTGCAGGCGCAGCAAGATTAGAAGGTATAACTTCCTCACCTGGTACTGTATTCACTGGAAGAGAATCATCTGAATTTGTAACTTTGGGACTTTGGAGGGTGTCTGTAACAGGTACCTTGTTCTCATTGCTTTCCTTTGAGGTAATCTTTGATGAACACAATGGGCATCGATCTTGAACATATAGCCATTTCTTGAGACAGGATGCATGGAAGAGATGACTGCATGGCGTCACAATTGCATTTTTCATCTGCATGTAACATATGGCACAAACATCATGTGAATTTGACTTAAGCTGATCTGGGTTTGCAGATGGCAAGGAAAGAATTTTGCGTGCTGCTTCACGTCGAAGCAGAAAACTCTGCCAACCAGACTGTAGGCGTAGGTACACATTGTAGTAACAGTGAACAGCCAGAAATGAGCCATTCAACCATGACAATTTATGTCCTTCTGATGACAGCAACACTGATTCACAAACTCCTGCAAACAGATTACTAGAGATTATTACCTGTATGTACTAATTAACTGCACAACCAGGTACACGGTGAAAGGCTTTTCTTGAGCAGTCAAAAACCATCTGATATTGGAATTCTGTTGTTACCATACCCAAACTTTCATCATCAAAAAATCAAAATGTTAACCTTAGGAGTAAGTCAAGTCCTCTCAAACACTTGTACACATCTACCAAACTACATGATGCCATGTCACAGAACACCCTAATATTGATACTATCATAAGAACCTCAAATCTCACATCCTCATCAAGCAGTTTTCCCCATCCTCCTTTAATTTCATCTCACTTACCTACAAATATTCTTGTAATCTTTGTTCTCATGTATCCCCAATATAAAAATAATTCAGTCAACACATATACCTCTGTATATAAAAGCAATGTCTGCTTTTACATTTCTCAGCATATTTTGATGTAACAGCAGTCATCAGGCAAAAAACTACACAATATATAATATAATACAATATAATAATATAATGCAATACAATGCAATATAATAATAATAATAATAATAATAATAATAATAATAATAATAATAATATACTATATAGTTTTTTGCCTGGTGATGAACTCTGAGGTTTAAAACTGTTGCAAACTGTAACAACAGATATTGCTTCTATAACAAAAAGAGAGCTGGTTATTATCTTTTGATGAGTTATAAAAACACAAGAGACACCATCTTTTAAAAATTGCACTTTCCTATTTTTAACATTCTGTTCCTTGTAAACCTGATGGTTGCTGTACTGAGAGCCCGGCCATTTTTTTTAAAAAATGACTAACAAAAAAGACAAAACACCCTAAAACAAAGAAACAGTATGTCATGTGCAAGGAAAAAGATTTCTAGTCAGTGCTACAATCCTTATCTAGTGAATGAAGTGGAAACATGGTCAAACTGCCTTCAGAAAGTGCTGTATTTGCTGCTGTGCACCATGTTCTTACCACACCACTGTCAGACAACATGGATGTGTTTAGATACCAAATTTCAAACACATATTGAACTATGGACAAAATTAATGCTTCATGTAGTTCAATCCAGCTGTTTAGAAAAGAAGTATTAATAGGAGAAGAAAACACTGTTCTTCTGATACAGCAGAACAGTGGCACAAAGGGATTTTGCTATATCTTCTATGTGCAAAGACCATATGGTGTAACAATACACTCTAATTGCCAGTACAATCAACATTGTAAGTGAGCTGCCAATTTTCAGAACTGAGTTGGGTGTTTTTGTGGAAGTACATGCAGGATGCAACATTTACACAGTTAATATATTTATCACTCTTCCAAGGACAATGTGTTATTTTAGTGTTACAGTGCAACTAATTTTGCTGTACAAACCACAACAAATTTTTCTTCAGTCCTACATGATAACCGAAGCCTCTGTTTTATGAGTTTCATGCAACTAATAGTTTTATATGTAAATATAAGGCACAAGACAGCATGAGTAAGCCCAGGTCAGTACTATAAAAACTAAATATAACAGCTACCTCAATAAGACTACCATAGGACAGTTCTGTTTAGTGAACATACGTTGGCTCACTTCACCTTCCAGACAAAAATTCTATGTGCAACACGTTTCCACAATAAAAACATCTAATCACATCAATGCAATTTTATTTCATACTACTCTTATATAAACATTGATGTTCATAAACATCAGTGTCAATCTGCAAGGGAGTGAATATGAAGAGCACGTGAAAAATAAAAATTCACTTTTTAATTCATTGGCCTTGCCTTCTACTAATCTTGGATGGACAATACGTGTCTTGAGCGCTAAGCATGCACACGACTTCTCAACATCACATAAGGACATACAGAGAGAATGATTGTGCACTAGGAAGCTATAAGCTTTATTACGCCCAACTTTGCTACTACAATAAAATTTGCAATATTTGGCACCTCTGAGACCAAACGGCTGCTGTATATTGTAACTATATCGATATGAAAACATCATACCTGATGTGTACCTAGCAACCTCATGGACAGACCTAACCATTTAATTTTAACTTGATACCCTGTCCTGCTTTACCTGCCACACTTTCTATTCCCTTTTCAAAACAGGGTTAAAACAACCAAAAGATGCCAATAATTAATTGCCAAATCTTGGAACTGGTGCAGGGTGCTGTCAGTTGATGGAATACTGACATACAATTGGCCTCCTAGTCAGTTCTGGTTAATAGAAATTTCCGCATCATCCAGAGCCAGATATTGCAGTTTTCACTGTACATCACTTGCATTTTTAAGATCTAAAACTCACCTGACCCAACAACAAGCACTGAAACCACAAATTCCATAACATGTATGATAGCACGTGTAAAGTATACAATGTCATCCAGACCCTCCCAGCCTGTATCCTCCTGCAGGGCATCATACAAGAAGAGGCCATACACAATAAGGGCTCCTAGAACCTATGGAAAGAAGCACAGGAATATAAACTCAGATGCACACAAAAATCAGTGCCCTCTGGCATGTGGTGCTGTGTCCTCTGATAAAAACTGAACCAAAATGTTACAAAAATAAATATGTTTGAAACTCACATAATGCAGACCAATGCAAGTTCTGACATTATTTACTACCACGATGTGTACAAGGTTAGTGGCACAAGTCTGCAGATGTAAAGTCCTGGGGTTTCATTTGAACCACTGCCAGTATAACAAAAGGCAAAATAATAACAAATGTATCACTACAATAACAACCAGCCACCTGACGACCAAATTATAGCCAACTCCCGAAACATTATACAGGGCATTTCATAATGTACTCCTGGATCACAAAAACTGATTATAAGAAAACCGTAGGACATGTGTTTACAAAACCTGTACAGATAGAAGGAACTTAAAAATTTCTTCCCCAGTAATTTGTGTTTCATTGTAGTTCACATTTTTGCCGCTAGGTGAGGTGAGTGTATGTAGTGCGAAAATGACTTCTCCAGGGGAGAAGTCATTTTGTGTGTTGGAATATCACACGAGTAAGTCTGTGGTTACTGTGCAACGTGCATTTCGTGCAAAGTACACAAAGTAACATTGCCACGTGACCTCGCTGAAATAAAGGCACGGATCATTGCAGCAGTGATAAATATTGACGCACCCATGTTGATGCATGTGTAGCAAGAACTTGAATATCATATCAATGTGTGTTGTGTCACCCGTGGTGCACACATCGAACAATTCTAATTGTAAAAAAAAAAAAAACTTTTTCCGTTTTCCTGTGGCTGTGAACAATTCCATTAAGGTAGGTCCTTTGGTTTTCTTGTTATAAATGTTTGTAATCACAGAGAACATTATGAAACACCCTGTATATATCACACACACACACCTCAGACACCTAAGTCAAACACAAAATTCATACATAAAATCAACGAGTCACAAATATTTAAAGAGTCACGGGTACAAAACGAATTTATGTTGCCGCGTTACATGAAGCATTAGAGATTAAAAACGTTATTATGCAAAAGGACAGAACAAGTCCATATATTTTACTAATTCAAAATTCACCGCTAATGCAGTCCAGAGATAACAACACTCTAGCATTTATGGCATAATTTCACACTTTTCATAAATCTGATGGCACAACTTTTTTACTTTTCCCAAATATCAAAATGGTAACAGCTTTCGAAAAAGTGGCAGATATCTCTGTAAGTGATTCTTTTCACTCACCACTTCAGTTACAATACAACAAAGAATTATATTTACAGATTTTCCTGTAAAACTCACCACATGGACTGAAGCATGCAAGAAAGACTATTAACATTTAAGGACTTAAGTCTTCTGGGATGTTACGCCACATCAAATTGCAAATATTTACCATATTCTGAATGCAATACAATCCTTTAAAATGTTGGTAACTACTTACAAATCAACACCAAGTACCATCACAGAAGGCCTGAATCACTAGCAACACCACTGTGAGAACCTCATATCTTGCCGTGTTACAAGCTGTTCCCATGACTCCTGGTTTACTACATGTTGGCAGAATGCAGTCTTGCACATGACACTCTGGTATTAAGAGAAACTCAGATACCTGATCCTGTGATTGTGCATGTAACAGTTAAAGGAAGATGGCATACCAACTATAGTGGCTCTTTTAAGTTCTTTATTGTCCAACTAATGCAAACAACTATTATGAAATTGTTAAACTGTTAAAATCATTTAAAATTATAATAGTTGCTCCAACATGTTTCAGTTTACATAAACCATCATCAGGGAGCTCTCAGCCTGTGCTTCGCTAAAGTTACAGCGTTGAATTTGGTTACATATATTGTTATTTGAAGTTATTGGTATTGTGGCTGCATATTTGTTCCATCCTGTTAAGCATGTGGATCGAAACTCTGCACAGTGCATAATCCACACGCATAACAGGATGGAAAAAATATGCAGCCACAATACTGATAACTTCAAATAACGATATGCAACTGAAAAAAATCCTCAGCACACCTTCCTTCGGAGGGGAAGTAAAGCCGTCAGTCCCATGTCATAGATTTGCAGCATGTAAAAGATCCCTAAATTTACGTGGAAGTCGGAATTTAGGCAAAATTACTACTGGACATCTTTCTCAGCCACAGTTCCACTTTTCGCTGCTAGGATCTCTTGCGTCGTTGTGGACGGAGGCACCTGATGGCTAAAGTGGGAACGTCTAAAGGCAGGGGGAAAGCAATGGCAAACTACCCCCAAGAACTTGCCCAGGATGCAGTGTGCCAGAGCCATACTGGTCACATGACTGGGCTCTGGTTCCTGTCAAGCCTGGCCTTCAAGGCTGAATACTAATGAATGAATGAACCGAAGTCAACATTGTAACTTTAGTGAAGTACAGGCTGAGAGCTCCCTGATGATGGTTTATGTAAACCGAAACATGTTGGAGTAACTATTATAATTTTAAATGATTTTAACAGTTTTATAATAATTATGTGCATCAGTTGGACAATAAAGAACTTAATATTATCAGCATGCACGGTGCAACTACAAAGATTACAGTGGTTCTTGTTCTCAATATGTCAATATACCCAAATAATTAACTGAACACAATCCCATCATCAAATATGAAACCTGAAGGTCTCAACAAAGAACTCTGATTAAAAAAATTAAATGTACATACCTGAACAGATGTGAGGGTGCAGGTTGTAATAACCACAAGCATCCACAAATCTACATCAAACAGCTGACAGACGAAGAAAGTCATGTAAACAGAGGACACCAGAAGAAAAAGGCATACTGCTATGACTCTGATGTGGCGAAGAATGGACCGTGAATGAGATGCACTAAGAGTCAACAGTATGGGTTCCACAATCTCATGCATAGATTGTACCAGAGAGATGATGATGACGAAGAGAATAACACACATGGCACCCATCCGCTGAGGCATTGGTAGATCTATGAGACCCGTCTGAAGTGCCAGCAGTGCCATCATGACACCCTCGGTGACACCAGTCTTGTCCAGGGCTTGGTCAAACAGCAGCACCCTGGAACCTGGATGTGTTACATCACTAGATCAATGATAAATTGTACATAACATGACAAACATGGACAGGCCTAGCATTACATGTTTTTTACACAATATGTATAGAAAAAACAGATAATGCTCCACTGAATTTCATCCGTCTATCCACACACTTCATCTATGCAACAGCTGATGAGATTCTGATAAAATTTTATTTAAGAGTCCCATATGAAGATTTGCACTTGAGATTACCTTGCATGAAGCTACAATCAAACATTAACAGTACTCACAAAAACAGCTCACCAGTTTGTCCTTGCCACAAAACACATCAAAGTTTCAAAGTGTACATTCTGTATATCAAATGGTAAGAAGGGGTGATGAGGAAAACAGCCAAGCATGGCCTAATTTGAGAAACTATCCTGGTATTGGCCTGGAGACAATGAAAAAAATCACAAAAATTGTCAGATAATGCATATCCCAGCAGAGATTCAAACAAAGCAGCTCTTAAACACAAACAGTAAAATGCATTATAAATTGACCCTTCTCAGGCAATCATACAAAATCCAGAATGACACCTGGTTAAGACCAGCAACCTTCATTTGAAACATTATTTTACATGGTGAACACTTAAGTAAGAAAGTATACAGAAAAAACATTTCTGACTCTTTGGTGTCAAATCCACACTGCTGTGGATTTTGCAGCATTAGATTTCCATCACAGCCATGTAAGAAATGTATGGGGAATATTTATAATCCACATCCACATAAAATTTCACATGCCTCGATGTAAAACAAAATGGTTCATGTTATCACCAACAAACAAAAATGTTAAGACACAAATCCTGGGGCTGTGTCCACTGGTATAAATTTCGCAATGCATCAAAGGACAATGGGGCCTCTGTCTCCAGAGTAAAGCAGTCCAAACAATCTTCTTGGATTCCAATGGATTAAGGTACTACAATCTTTCAGAAGGTTTGGAACTGTGTACTAGTGGGCACAGCACAATATACCAGAAAAGTGGGATCTTTAAATCTTGGCTTGGTTATGACTGTTTGACCATAGAAAGAAAGGCTTTATGATATTTCAAACCATCAGTAACTGTTTATCAGTCAACACAGCCTAAAATCAAGATTTGAACCAGTGGAAACAATACAAGAACCTCAACACTCAACACACCAAAATTTATATGAACACTTGATTTACATTCCACACAAAACAATAAAAGGCATCTTACTCAACAGCAGCAATATATTTTTGTAAAGATCTACTTTCAAAAATTGCCCTACTCTCTGCCTATCCTCACATTGGGACAGAGATGAAGCCCTCCAGTGTAAAACACTGATGACGCAATAATGTGTTGCCACGTCAAGATTGCATGATGAATGGGTATGAAACAATGGTTAAATAATTCTCTGATGAAAACCAAAGAAATCTGGAGGAAAACCTCTTCCAGTACCCCTCTATCCACCACATATCTCACACAAAATAATCTAGGACTGAACACAAGTCTTTGTACAGAGGTGTCATCATGTCAAAGATCCACTAACACACAAAATATCACGATACTATATTAAGTGGTGTGTCACTTATGCCTCAGCAGTTTCTACAGCTGCAAAGTTTCTATTCTTGATGGAAAGAAAAATTAAAAAAAAAAAATCAGAATGACTTCTAGTGGCACAAAATTCATACCAAATTTTATAAAAATTCAGCTATTAGCTCAAAAGTTACAATGGCACAGGTGGAAGAAAAGGTAGATACAATAATGAAGACTGTTGTCTTCTGCGATGTGATGCCATGTACTGTGTACTTTAACAATGTTCTAGAGAGACTTACTGCCACTAACACAACAGCAGGCAAGTCACTCACTCATCTACTCTAGTAACAGAGGCAGGACATTACTCTAAAATGTTGCATGACACCAGTATACTTCTACTAAACTACATGGCATCACAACACTCATGAGAGTCACTACCATAACAATCTCAAATTTGCTTGTTAAGATGTACACAATGGAAATAAATGACACATTCAGTTACACACCTTGTGTAACAACCTTAGTCAGGTTCAGTATCAACCAGGAAGCATATGACACTGCAATACAGCATCCCACCAGGCTGATGGGTGACGTGCATGCTTCTGACAATGCGTACAAGACTACAATGTACCACTCTCCACGTTCAATCGGTGAGACAACCAGCTGCCCAGGACGTGTGTGCTGAAGAAAATAAGAGAAATGTGCTATCACATCATTCTGCAATGCAGCATATATATTAAAACTGTTACAAGAGTGGGACAACCAAACTCTATTCTGGTAACAAAAATACCTGTATTAGCACTCAGGCAAAAGCCACTGACCTTCTGACTAATATCCAAAACGCTAAAAGATTAAGACAAACACAACAATCATTCCAATTCTCAATGTTATGGAGCAATGATGTTTCAACGCATGTAACATTAAAAGAGTTGGGAAGATGAAATGTATTGTGTAAGCAAGGATTTCGAGGGAGAGGTCACAGCTTATATCATTTTTTATACTAAATATAATCACAGGTTAGGGTAGTCAGCATTCACATCAATAATTATATACATGCCAGTAAAGTAATTCGTATATAAATGGACATAAAACTAACTAAACAAATACATCACATAACATATTACAGTTTACTTAACTAAGCTTTCTTCAGTACACAATCAACACTCATTGAAACAGCATGCACTATCCTCCAAACAAATGTCAGGGCTCTCTACCAAACTACACATAATCACATCCCAGAGAATTGTAATATTAACAGTGAACACCGTAAGAACCACAGTTCACATGCAAGAGTAATCAAGTAAACAGATACAGTATACATTGTGTTCCATAAAAATGAATACATGTTTTAGATGCTAATAATACATGCATAAACAGACAGAGAGTGGCAGTATTTTGTGCTATCGGATCAGAATGATGCTACATGACAAATGACAGTCACATTTAGTACTGGCATATTCCAGTAGATGGCAGTATTCAGCATAAAATAAAATGGCATTACTGTAATTACCATGTGAGCAATGTAAGTGGATTCTTAAGTGCTACCAGAAAACAGACAATGTCACTGTGGTACAGAGATGTTAGAGAAATTAATTTGCAACACCAGGAAAATGGATAACAATTACAAGTTACATGTTAAAATGGAGGACGACAAAACAGTGTTCAGTGTCAAGTAGGGCTGATATGGAAGACCTCACTATACATCTAAAATGAAAATGCTGCAACAGTACTACAGACTTTGGCATGGTCAGCAAAGAAGTTTGTAAGGAATCATTCCTAGAAGACTGGTAACCATAAAAGCAGCTTTAATCACATTTGCAGTATTACAAGTGGACATTGTATGCATGACGACTACTTGATGCAATGAACACAGATGATCCTGATCATTCAGCATGCAATGTTGTGAGTGCTAGTTGCACACCAGGTGACAAACAAGAATCTTTTCCCACCTTCACTGTTTTGTCAGATTGAGCTACCTATACACATAATGGCACTGACAATGTACTGGGCCACCAAAAAATCCATGCGTGACAGACCAGACAGTTACTCCATATCAGGGGAGTCAATGTGGTGCAGCCTTTGAAAGGACCGTAGGATAATGTACCTTTGAAGCGTATGGCATAGGTGCTGCCCACTTATCGCAGGACAAGTGTTACTTTCAACAGGACGGTGTGCCACTACATTACTACAATTAATGACAAAAATTTTCTCAATGTTTATTTTGATGGAAGATGGTTAGGGCATATGGGTAGGGTTGCGTATCCACCCTGATCACCTAACTTCCCTCACCTAAACTTCCACTTGTGGGATACTCTTAAACAACACAGTCCACGCCAAAAAAAGAAATGCAGTACCTAAGACAGAACACTGAATCTGCTTGTGTTGTCATTCTATCACAAACAACACAGGAAGTACACTGCTTTGCTGCATATTGTAAACCATGCAGTACTGCTGGTGGTGCATATTTCAAACATATTAGACAAAAAGGCAAGCAACACAACAAATTCTATCTGTCCACCTTACTTGATATACAGGATGTCCCAGGAGGAATATGCCAGACTACGGGAGAGTGTTCCTTATGTTAAAGTATACCGATATAACCCAAAACACCTATATCCAAAGTTGAACGGTTATGGAGATAATGGCCAGAGAAGTTTGAAACTTTGACAGCCGTTACACACTTATTGGTTACAAAATACATATTAAAACTGGAAGGAATATGTTGTTTCTGTAATGTTAATATCTGTACTTAACATGTAATTAACATATGAGTGACATAAAGCCATTACATTGAACTACATAAACACTCGCATTAACACCATAGTTGTCCTTAGGGTTCCAAGCACTTTACATGGGCACGCAGGCATAATGTTGACTGCATTCCAGTCTCAACGACATGTGCAGAGTACATTTAATGCGTCAGCTGAAAAGGTGCAGTACGGGGAACAGCAAGAAGACCGCACTTTTCTCTGGCCATTATCTCCGTAACCGTTCAACTTCAACTTTGGATACAGGTGTTTTGGGTTATATCGGTATACTTTAACCCTTTCCCCGTTCCATTCAAATCGCTAGTGCCTGGGCAGAAGAGCCGAGTTTGTTCACGGGACATTAAAATGTACGTACTATACCAGAAACGCTTTAGAGCATTTAGAGGGGGAGGGGACTTTTAAATTCCGAGCGCTTTGGAGCGTTAGGGAGGGGAAAGGGTTAACATAAGGAACACTCTCCCAAAGTCTGGCACATTCCTCCTGGGACACCCTGTATAGGTTAATCAAGCGTGTACACAATTTTTTTGAGACACATGCAGTTTATTTCCACAATCTATTAAAAGTAGGCTCAAAAAGTGAAGATTCTTACCTTCTGGTACCAAAAACTGTACAGTTGGGCTGAAATTAGGACACACCAAAAGAACAGAAATTGTGTCATCAAGAAAGACCATTGCCATGCGCCAAAGGCAGCATTTATGGGACCGTGCTGAACAATTGCATGTGCAGCTGATTTGTACCTTTTATGTACGTACAACAGCAAACGCGGCAGTGACATAAGAGAATAGTATGCAATGGACAGAAGTGTAAGAGCGCTGGAGAAAATGTGAAGGGTTTCCAAGTAGTGAAGTGGAAAATGAGCAAGTCTTGCTGCAATTGGAATTGTGTAAACAGCAAGAATAAATTTCTTAAGGGTACAGTCTACATCCAAGAGAAATGAGATGAATGTACCCACGATAATTTGAGTAGCAATAGCTACCAAATGCAGTGACACTGGTGATGAAGATGTCCTGATATCTCCAAATATGGGAAAAGAAAAGAAATATGTACTCAGGTCATCTGTTCGGATATAATGATGTGAGATGAGCACAGATCCTGCTATGAATGCTGCACTTAGATAGTGCACGTAGAGGGTCACCAGGTCTTCAAGTGGAAGTAAAAGAAGCAGCAAACTGTGTACCAGAACTGCAAAGAGAAAGAATTAGAACTAGAATTAGTTCCCCATAAATGTGAAAACTATAGTTTAGACAGCGAAAAGATTATGACTCAGAAAAACTGAGAACTATGAAAATAAGGAATTATGAAGCAAGAAGGCAAGACTGAACCCTGCAATTACTACCATGGAAATGTAGAAAGTATAGGTCCATAAAACAAATACACTGACCTTCTGATCTGACTGTATGAAATCCATCTCATAAAACAGAAAAAAATGAACACATTTACCAGACTTCTATCACTATTCTATACACCTCAAACTAGGCTCGTAACTAAAAATTCAGACAGATAAAATTTTTATTGAATCAAGAACAGGAATTTACAGAAACTTCAGCAGCTTGGGTGAAATTTAGGGAGCAATCTTGCACAAACTTTGCAATGCCTGAGGATGTCATATATGACAGAACACACAGACCCAAAGCTGATATCAAATCCTTTGGCAACAGCACACACACTAATCCACCTCCTTTCACCATGCCTGAAAATGTCAGATGACCTAAAAGGACTCTGCCAACCACACCTGTTCAGCCACTTCCAAACGAATCCAACAATTCATGCACCTTCCCCGTAGAGTGCTAACGCTCCTCTGTGAACCTGAGAGGGTCTGACCTCATCTGACCATAGAACATTGAATACAGCACACCCTTAACTAACGGTGCAATTACCAAGCTTATCTGACATGATTACACATCAAGTGCAAAGTACACACTGAATGCACGCTACTGGCAAGACACGCATACACTTGCTTAACAATGATCACCTTTGGAACATGTTCTGACATGATGTAGACAGGGGCATAGCTCAGGGAAGGTGGAGGAGTGCAATGGCTGACCTGGGTGGTGGTGCAAAATGGGTGGGAAAACAGGGAAGGTGGGGGAGTGCAATGGCTGACCTTGGTGGTGCTGCAAAATGGGTGGGAAAATAAAGTTTTAAATAAAAACACAAGATTTTCTGCACCTACCAAATTTTAAATTATAGAGTCAAATGATAGGAAATTCCGTATATGACTGTTACTTCTTTTAAAGTTCATAATTCCTGTTAGGGACAGCCATTGTGATTACTTGCTCCAAGTGCTAAAAAGCCTTGCTACACCACTGCATGCAGGTGTTACTTTTACATACAAATTGTCTTTTCGATTCTCATACTTTACAGCTAATTGCCTCAGGGGTGCTAATTCCCAGGTGCGTAACTGCCCAGATGAATAAACTTTGCACTTAATATTTCCAGCAAAATCACTGCAGTTTTTGTTTTCTTATATACAGAAATGTGTATCATTTCACATGCACCATGCAGAAAGCACCAGGAAAGAGTTAGGCACACAAGTCACTGTAGAACTGTAGGTTCCCAGTATGAACCCTGCTTCATGTTACCCTTCTGGCACCTAGAATTCGGAGGTGGATTCCAGACTTTTGGAAAATATGGGGACCACCAAAGTTTCCAGCAGCAGAAACTTCAACAATGCTGACACAAAAACTTGCAATAGGATATCATCCCATGGTAATTTGTCTCTGAACCTCATAATTTATAAGAAGGAACAGAAAACTGAGCTGCGTAATATTCCCAAATTGCATTTTATTAATTACTATCAGTACCAAAATCAATAATTTGAAATTAAAAAGATCAACAGGTTATTGTATTACACTCATACACCATCTGCATCCAGTAGGGTAACAACAGGACAATGGAACATGAATGTCAGGCAAAGACTAAACATAAAATAACTTCATACTTACTGATAGGAGAAACCACTGCAGATAGCAAATCTGGAGAATCTACAACTTTTCCCCATATTTCTGTGGATGATGACTGAAACCAGTGATCAAGTAGAAACAAGCCTGGAAGGCGCAAAATCACAGATATTGTTTTCTCAATTTGTTCTTCATGGACCTTAACTCCAAGCAATCCCAACATTGTCACACTGGAACAGTGAACACATTAGTTATACCTCCCCAAACACAAAATTTGTCCACTTCATAACAAACATTTACAATGCAATCACAGCTAAAAACATATACGTTTCTAATATATTGGTACAACATGCATGTACTCCTTAACAACTTCAGCAGCTCAAACATTTACTTCATTGATATACCCATTCAAGTCCAAAAGGCAGGAAAAATTTATTCTTGTTCTCAACCACATTTTCTGCGAACTTTCATTTACTCACATTTCTGAATAGTTACTACTATTACTACTGAATCAAAGCAATACACAGTATTGGCATAAACTGTACTGCAAATAGAATCCACACGCTCATTGTCGTCTTCAAATATTATCTTGTATTGTGCCTTTCATGCCATTAGTTTCAAATCAGTGCTCTCAATACAATGCTTGTCATGATAACCATGTCAACATAAAAGCGGAAAAACACGTATAGTTACAGATGTCAATTTAAACGCACACTACCACCATTACGATGAAGTTTCAGTTTAATTACAAATGCTCACGGAGTGTAAGGAATGCAGTCTCATTTTAGTGACAACCGTTATGGTTTCATGCTTCAATACCACAAACTCGCCTTGAAGAATGACATTTGTTAACACCAAGGTTGGGTTATGAGGTCTCCTTTGACTGACGTGAACAAAAATTAAATTAAATTACGAAAATAATTATTTCCATCCCTGATACAACCTGTTTCACGTACTGACAGTGCTAGGCCGTGATACAAAGGACCGTGCATGAACGAACTAACTGCAGTTGTAAATGTTGCTTCCGTTACATCGAGTCACTCGAAGTTTTAGTTCATGTACAAGTACAAACACGTTCTTAAGACAAAATATAATCCGCACCTGCGTTCTGAAGTAGCTGCAGCACAGCATTAATCGCTGGACATACAACCTTATGCTTGAACGTGTACATACGCAACAAATTTTACTAGCACAGACAACGCCTTGGCACTATGATTGTCTGTATTGGCGGCACTGAAAATACAACCACGGATTACGTATTTACGTTGTTAACAGTTCACAAAAAGCCTCGGTGATGACATGGTGGTCTTCTTCTTTCAGCACCGTGTAGTATTCCAAAGTATCAACGGTTTCGAGGACGTGCTGCCTTCATGTTCACAGTGACAGTTGGTGTAGGTGCATGCCGTTCAGTCACCTCTGAACATGCAGGCAATACGTACCTCCCAAACATCGGAACATCTAACCACTACACGGATTACAGACACCAAACACGACTATAATACAATCAATTACCGCTGTTAAAACCTGAAAGCGTAAATGTATTATGTGATACTACAGAATTACAACGCATCCTCACAGGACTCTTACTATCACGCACCATCTGAAGTACAGTAGCTCAAACAAAAAATACCAGGTGGGAAACGTCACGGACAACTTACTCTTCACTCTGCTGCCATTGCTACTAGATAAATGATACTCACACGCACAGATTATATTAGTTAATCTGTGGATCATATCACACGTGTGTGACGAGGGGTGCCAACACAGTACCCAAAGTCTAACATGACGGTTTTGACAGGTTAGTTCACAAAGAAACCAAACAAGACAACCATCACTCTTTTTTTGTATGTCATTTACTAGCAACCTACACATATTTATGTCCCCATGTATTGACATACACCTTTCGACGATTACACACACTGTTACCCATTGTATATGGTTTATTTCCATGCCATGTGTTGTGTGGTAGTAAGATACTGAGTTGCTGCAATGTTGGATTCTCACACGTGGACATGACGATTTTCATTTGTGTCAGTCTTTCAAGATATTAGTATGATTTTATTTATGCTGGTTTTAGGGAACAATTTAATTTCATGCATACCGTTGGTGTTACTTTTATGGAAAAATAATAATGATCTTAGTCATGAACACAGGGGACATGGCACCACACATCCAACAAAATATGTAATTATGTCCATATCTGTACACCATGATAGTTCACCATTTACATTAAAATGTTATACATTTTATGCACAATACTAAAATGAAATGTACATGACCTGCCTGCACTAGCAGGGATGTTTCTAGTTACAATTATCAGCAGACATATTGCAAAGTACTATGACTTGTGCACTGTGTATGTAATTATTTTACAAATGAAAAAAATTCACCTTGCAGGTTAACATGTCACTACTGCTGAAAAAAAACTGTCAGAAACTTGCCATATAAATTGTTTTTAAATACAAGGGACAAAAAATTAGTTAAAGTTTATAAACAAAAAATAAAAATAATGAATTCAGTTAGTATGAGCAAACAGCAAAGTCAAAATAGCACATTTTAGCTCTTCAAGCATTAACTTATTTCATCTTTTCCCACCAGTATTTCACTATTAACATCTTAACTGCTTTAAAGCCTAAATGGCTGGTATGTATACCACCAGGTTTAACACTAAAATATGTTTCCTTTTTCCAACAGTGTACTCCTGTATGATTCTTACAACCAAACAACTGTTACTTCCCTATAGAAAATCACTTGTCCATCTTCCTAATACAAGCAAACTGTGACCTCAAAATAAAAGCCAAATCTTTTTATATGCTATACATTAATTTTGGTCTTTAGAGGTTTTTAAATACATAACAGTAACATGTTTATTAATTATTATTACAGGTACTGCACAAATAGTAAACATCAGAGATGCTAACAGTGACTTATATTAGTGTTTCTGAGATTCTTCAGTATTTAAAAAAGGCACTATAATCTGGCATACTTATTCTGCAATGTGGAACAACTACATAAATTCATGTACCCAAGTAAAGGGTACAAATATGCTAGGGGTAGCAACTTCTTTTATGCTAGAAACATGATGACACATAATTATGCTGGCTACTGTCCACTGTCTGAGGTATATATAATATATATATATATATATATATACAGGGTGTCCCAGGAGGAATGTGCCAGACTTCGGGAGGGTGTTCCTTATGCTAAAATATACCGATATAACCCAAAACACCTATGTCCAAAGTTGAACGGTTACGGAGATAATG
>Ga0123355_10002835_pt1:10000-24634 | contig 24634 bp, 21 predicted proteins | sample TergutEmb28metaG_3_FD_89872 | JGI IMG/M metagenome (GOLD analysis project Ga0123355, IMG submission 89872) | Embiratermes neotenicus P1 segment gut microbial communities from Petit-Saut dam, French Guiana - Emb289 P1 | ecosystem: Host-associated > Arthropoda: Insects > Digestive... | reverse complement strand
TCCATAACCTCTATGTAGGTCGTGCGAAGTCTCCTCTCTCAACATGTGGATAATTAGTTGCGCGGTATTCAACTCTTCTAGAACTTGTTTAAGTTGTAGCTCTACTTCCACACATTTACTACATATAATTCTTTCAGTTAATTTTTGGTTATTTCTTTTGTGAGTATAAAAAGCAGTTCCAGGGAACAGTTGTGATTTAAATGAACATTTTACATCAACTCATCTCACGTGACTCCTGTACTCCAAGTAGAAGTATGAAAGCAAACGTGGCATTGAAATTAAGTGTGTGCTTGTTGCTCCAGGACATCTTTCTTCCAATGGAATTAAGTATGTGTATGTTGCTCAAGCATATGTCTCTTCCACTGGAATTATCCAAAAGAATCTTCATGTTGAGTGTGACATGTAGATAAATTTCTACATTCAGCTAATAATATTTTTTTTTTAATTGCAAAATTGATAGTAACTGTAATAATGGCCTAATAATACATACATATTGTTGTTCTTATTTTCATCAAAATAGCTCGATTACAGGTGTAGTTGTTCACTGGATTTGGCAAATAAGAGGTGCACTGGATGATCAGGACCAACCTACTTCTGCAGACATTTTGTGCCCTATTGATGAATATGAGTTCTGGAAATACAGATGTAAGTTACTGAAGTAAGAGACCTTGATAATTAGTTACCAAGAACACATTTTTCGAAGATAATCGCATGAAAGTACTTTAAATTATGTGCGTCAAGTGTACCGTACAAATAAGCAACTTTGCCACACAAATTTCACTACCAAGTAGTTGCACAATATTTTTCTATTATACAAAGCATTGTATAATAAATATAAAATGTAAATACATTGTGCATCTAGTTGATAGTGAAAATTGTGTGTATTAGACTGCTGCACCGAAGGTGTACAGCATAAAATATATGTGACTTTGCCATTAAATTAATTTATTCTACAGAATACCTTGACTATGATATAACTGTGTTAGAAGTGGTACATTCTGAAGTGTGATAAAAGTGTTCATGCCTGCTGAAAAGTACATTCAGACTGTCAGTTGTTGGGTGTTTGTTGGAGTGACAATTCAGATACAATCTTTGGGGAATAGTTTATAGCATGACATGTTGTTATTTCCCATTATACTATATCAGTATCCTACAATTCATCTTAACCTACACAGTTTACAAAGAAGGTTCTTCGTTATGACCCAGCATACAGTATAACACCACACAAATTAGGGTCAGTTCAAATAGAGGTGTATAATGCACGGTAGGCAAACTGCTAGATAACAAAATGACCATTAACTCTATGTCCATTGTGCAGCTTACATTTAAATCTGATGTCATCATAAACACTGTTATTTTCACAAAGTATGTAGAGTATCTATAGAGTAATAGATTTTAATAAAATTTAGTATTCTGAGGTCTGCTTTGGCATGTTTTCTTTTTTGTGTTGTGTTGATGAAACTGTATGTCTATTTGAGCCAAATATAGCTACAACTTTACAATACAGACTTTTGTTTGCTGTCAAAGATTTCCACAAAGCACCAGTAGATATTAGTGCACAGTGTGCATTACTCAGCATTTAAAACTGAACTACAGTACATGTAGTTTGAAGTTTCCATTGACTGATATTTTGATGTTTTGTCAATGGTTGAAGGTGTTTCCAATATTCAATTATGAGAGATGAAATCCAAATTAATTTCCATTCTTTGGAGCCCTGTTTTCAGCATGCAGAAAAATAAGATGAAACTGAATTTTGCCTACTTCAGTGAAATCTGTATTTATGTCTCTGTTCTTTACACCACAGTATATAATGAACATTTGGTTTTATGTGCTTGCAGATAAAAACTTGGCTGGTTTAAATTTTCAACTGCAAGACAAGAAGGTAAAGCAGATATGTGATATACTATGGATGAGTCAGTCAGTTTACATTTGTCAGTTTCTTACCCTTGTTGAAGAAATAGAAGTAAGTATATTCTGTAGATTTATTGACAGACATGCATAAAATTAAGTATGTATTATTCATGTATTATTTGATATATCTAAGATGGCAATGGCAAAACTCTTCCAAAGTTACAAGAAATTGTAAGAAGAAAAGTATTGTTTATCCACCATGTAAGTTTAATATGGTTGAATATGTAGCAAAAATAAACTTATAATTTTTGGTTTTAACAGTTTCACATGTTACATTAATAAATGACTTGATATAAAACCACAATCAGTTTCAGACTTTCATTGACATCTGAATTATGTTGTTGTGTGTAGCATGTTACCTTTTTCATGTGTGCTTGTAACAGACCTGAATTAAGTTTTCATTTTGTTTACTGGACATGGAAGGAAGTTTAAAGACACAAATAACTGCAATAGCTGTTGCACCTGTAAACTAACTATGGACACCACAAAACTGTCAAAATTTAAATTACCTAGCTTGGCAAAGAGTTTGACTGATATTTATGACAAGTACATACTGCATTGTGTGAGCCAGGGTAGGATAGTCAGTATTGTGACTAGGCTACACAATAGAGGAGTTGTGGTTCCATTCTTGGTGGGTTCAAGAGATTTTTCTGTACTCCAAAGTGTAGAGATAAGTTCTGGAGCCCATCCACCCTCCTATTTAATGGAAACCAGGGACTCTTTTCCAGAGAGTAAAGCAGTTATTGTGTGAAGCTTGCCCCTTACATTCATCTGCTGTCAAGGTTGAGAGTTTCTGGAGTTATACCTCCACTCACTGTTATGGCTTAATGACATGTACAGGGGCAACTGCATGTTTTCTTTCAATACTGTACTTTTGTCATGTGTACAGAGATGTAATTTTTTCTGATAACTTGCATCACTCTTCATTCGGATATTGTCATGTAATTGCAGGCAGCACGACACTGTTTGCCATTCCATTTTACCTTGTGCTAGGGTCATGTGTTTTAGTTCAATGTATTGCACTTAATATTAGGTTTATGCTTCCCATATTTGAGGTAGGTGCTTGAAATATTTTCCTTCAGCACATTTTTGCATGCCAGTGCTGAACAATGACATACAATATGTACACTATCTTTTTTTGTCTCCCCACAGTCAGCAATCCTGCTGCTGTGAGTCCAAGTTTAATTAGGTTCTTGGAAGGTGGCAACCTCTACATGTCTTCCACTTGTTCAAGTGCTCAAGTCTCAAATGACTCCAGATGACTTCTTTGCCCACAACAAAGGGGATACCAACAGTTTTGTCAGATGGGACTCCTTTAGTCCTTTCCTTGGCCAGTTTATCTGCTTATTCATTTCCATATATTCCGTGATTCCTGGGTATCCATACTAAAGTGACTCTATTAGATCCACTTAGTTTTTCTAGTGCTTGCATACTCTTCCATACCAGAGCTGATTTGGTGGTGGTTTTGCAAGTGCTGCTATTGCTGCCCTACTGTCACAGCAGATACATGTTCTTCTTCTTGTTACTTTCTTAGACAAGAGGAATTCTGTGTACATCAGGATTGCCATCACTTCAGCTTGAAACACTGTAGAGAGGCTATCCATAGGAATACTGTCCTATGGATGTCCCTTGGGGTGTGAGATGTAAAGTTAATGAAAATGTGTGTAAATTGAAATTGTGTTTTGTACTAGATTAACGTATTTTTTACTTTGATTTGTAGTTTTGTGTGCTAAGTATCTCAATTTCAAGAAACTTAAAATTGAATTGAAATGTGTTATTGCCATAGTCCTTGTAAGAAAGTCCCTTAGCAGCATGGCATATCACATGATAAGCCCACTTCACTCTGCAAGGAAATGAGATCTGCCATGCAGGCAGATGCAAAATATTGGACCATTTCTTTAGCAGGAGCAGTGCATGAAATTATGTGATCTTTTACATTGTTTATAATTTGTGGGTATAAATTGCATGGATTTTTTTTTATCTTGAATAGTGGAACCCATATCATTCTATAGTGTGGTCTTTCATCTATTCCTTTATATAGGATAATTACTGCCTCTGAATCTTTGAGAGCTGAACACACTTTACACAAAACTAAGAGGAGGTACTTATTATAGTATGACATGGTGTTAATAGTATCATATGAACCAATGTTTGATTTTCCTGTGGAAGATCTGCTTTATATGCAGTTGTGTACAAGAGTCCAATTTTGGTGTTGCAGCAGATGCATTAGCAGCATTATCACTACATGACAAGTATCTTGAAACCACAGTATTTATGTCAAATTTTATATTCCAGGAAGGAATGCAAGAAGCTAAGTCAAATATAGAATTCTTGCAGATTTTAAAGGAACCTTGTGAGAAACTCGAAACTCTTCTACCTGTGAATATACCTGACATTATACCAACATTACTACAAAATATAAGAGTAATATGGGTGAATTCACCATATTTTAATACAAGGTAAACAAAATGTATTCATTTGTCTTCTAATAATATTTTGACAGATGGGCATAAAGTTGGTCATTTAAAATATACAAATTGTTTGGTATTGTTAATATATTGATGAAACAACGTATATGGTATGAATAACATAAAATATTTAATATTGCTTTTTATAACATAGACATCTTTTCTTGATGGGTTCTGATATCATGCAAAGGTGGAAAATGTTTCTGACATTTTGAAGCAACTTGCTGCTTCTAATTCCATTTCTATGGGAAAGAAAAATATCAAAGTTTGAATACAAATTACCACAAAACTGCAAAATTCCTGCATCTATTTTTGTTATTTATTGTAATTCTGTTGGTGAGCAAGTTAGCTCAAATCGTAAATGTCTCTGACTTGTCTCTTGTGAGTGTTGTGTGTTGTCAGGTAGAGGTCTCTGTAACGTGCCAGTCACTTGTCCAGAGGAGTCATACTGAGTGTGGTGTTACTGAGTGTGATATCAAAACCTTGATACTGAGGAAACCTAAGCCCACTGGGACTGTTAAGCCTTGAAAAAAGAACAGTAAATTGGTAATACAAGGGGTTCTGATATTTTTACATTTTATTTATATATTTTTAACATTTTCCATTACTTTCTCTTTCAGAGAAAAATTGTCTGCTCTATGTCACTTGATCAGCAACCAAATCATCTTACAGTGCACTAAAAGTGTTAATCTTGAATCTGTCTTTCAAGGAAATACAAGAGCTGGCCTTGGAATGTTTGAAAATATAATTGAATGTTGTTTGAAGTACAGGCTTCAGTATGATAAGGTGTGATGTATATGGAACGGATCTTCACTGCTCCTTATAATTTATGTATGCTTATATAAGTTTCATTTCATTTCATTTGCTATTGTTTTATTGGTTTATCTAATAATGCTGTCTCACCTGCATGCAAAATAGTTTAACACTATCATTCGCCTGTATATGCTGACGAACACCATGCAAACACTAGAAGGAAAATCATTGTGTCAACCAGTATTTTAATAAGGTATGTAGCATGCTGAGCCAGAATAGCTCTGTTGGTATAGTGGCTATGATATGGGCTGGATGATTCAAGGACTTGGGGTTTCAGCACCAGGAGGAGAAAATTGTTTCTTTTCTCCACAGTGCCTGACTCAGAAACTTGCTTAGCTCCTTACCTATTGGGTACTTGAGTATTTTCCTGGGGGTGAGGTGGCTGGGATAGGAAACTGAACGTTCACATAGTCTAGTGCTGAGATTAATAATGTGTACAACTATACAACCGATCCGACAGACATGGTACTTGATTAAGCCTAAGGGTATGTTTACCTTAGCCTACATAAAAATTCCCAACTTTTCCCAAAGAAAGGTACTCTAGCCTTACTGAGGCTAATTTAGGTATGACTGCTTGATATCACACCAGCATAAGTGATACATGTCCATCAAACACTACCTTGTGTCATATCTTATGATACAAATTATGTGAATAGGTGTTGTATACTGCAGTGTTAAGCTGTGTACAGATTGTTACCTGTGGTATACATATGCTTTTGAGTACAATCAAGTCCCATGGAAGAAAGTGAAAGACAACCTGAGAGACTTAACATGGGTGATGATTAGAGTAGTAGTAACAGTAGCAGCAGCAGCAGCAGTAGTAGTAGTAGTAGTAGTAGTAGTAGTAGTAGTAGTAGTAGTAGTTTAGCAGTAGTAGTAGTAGTGGTAGTGGTAGTGGTGCTGTATGATCTTCACTGTTGACAGCATATTGAATAAAACACTAACCTGTCTGTAGTTATAATAGTAATGATTGGGTAGTGATAGCTACCATTCATCTAAAACCCACTTGTCTTTGTCTCCTGTACTAAGAATGTAAAAATTATAGTACTGTGTACAGAACTATGGTGAGAAACTTGGACTTTAACCATGAAGGGAGGATATAAATGGAAGGTGTTCAAGACTGTGGTGCTAAGGAAAGTACAATAACCTGTGAGAGAAGAAGTAAGAAGAAAATTTTAACAGACCGTTTTTTGTGTGTACTCTTTACCAGTATTTTGAGATGACCAGATTAGGTGATATAACGTGGACAGGGCACTTGACGTGCATGGGAAAAGGAAAGTGCATGCATTTGGGAAAACATGAAAGGAAGGGGCCATTTCAGACACCTAGACATATGTTCTTATTATGTGAATTTCACTGAGTAGCAGCAGGATATTTTGAGCTTGGTAATGAGCTTTTAAGTTCCATAACATTCAGGGAATTTCCTGAGCACTGTTAACTACTGAAGAAGGTCCTGGTCTGGGAATTGACAAAGGCGGTGGCATCACTGGTGGTGTTGACAGTGGGAGCAGCAGGATTAATAAGAATGATAAGAACAGCAGTAATTATGTTAATGAATTGCCAAGAGTCAGGATTGTGTAGTTGGTATTGTGACTAGGCCATGGGCTGGACGATCTGGGACTTGAATTGTGGTGGGAGGAAGAGAGTTTTCTTTGTCCAAAACATCGAGATTGGCTTTGGGTCCCATCTAACCTCTTTTTCATTGGGTACTGGCTTTTTTCTGGGTGTAAAAGAGCCAGGTCTTGAAGTTAATGACTCACTTCCATCGAGTGCAGAGGTTAAGAATGAGGGAAGCTATACATTGCATGAGAAGAACTGTTTACAAACCACTGTGTATCATCCAAAGATTTTTGTCCTCTGGAATTTAATGCTGTGTGGTCTGGTAGATAGGTACTAACATTCCTATGACATTATTCCTGTCTACCAAGCTACGTGATACTGAATCCCAAAAGGTGGCAGTAATGTTCATAGTCACAACTCTCTCTCTCTCACTCTAACACGCACGCACGCACGCGCACGCACACACAAACGCACGCACGCACGGAGAACCTGAATACATGAAGTGGCAAGGTTTCAGTTATACATGCTCTGAAACTTATCAGGAGTGAACTGTTCTTTAGTAATACTGTTTCTATAATATTTCATCCCTTTTCACTGAAATTAATTGATAGTGTTTGTAATTACAGATTGCAGAGGCCCATTCGAAGTTTTCACATATTCCATGGAATCTAGATAATGATTCCATTTTCAATCATGTTGACTCATTTGTACAGAGGTGTAGAGACATGATAGAAGTGTGTGAAGTCATGATTGTTTTTGGCAGGTATGTATTTAAGATTTACAGAAGAAGCATTATTATTAATGTGTACTGACTCATTGTGTGGTTAAGTGTCTGTTTGTAATATGTGTTCTCCTATTATAGGATACTTGTTTAACTACTGGGATGGGGGGAAGCTAACTAGATCGTACAAAGGAAAACGGAATTCATGAAACATGTAAAGTAGGCAGTTAAATATAGACTCAGCTTCTCAGTACAAGTTAATTCTTCTGAGAAGACCAAATGTTATGTTTCATATATGCAGTTAATTATTTTGTGACTTATTCAGCAACACTGAGTGTCTCTGATTGTGTAGGGCTGAACTGTACGACGAATAATATATTGAAAAGGATATGAAAGGAAGTGTTCAGAGCCTAATTTGTTGTACTATTCTGGCATCTGCCTGGATGGACTGAGTGAAACCACCAAAAATCTGAGTTCAGCCTGCCAGTGTCCCAGGTGTGGTTCACACCAGACACCTTCTTTATACTAGCTAGAAACATTACAACTTGAGCAAACTTTCCTGGGCACTGGACATTGTACTTAACACATAAAGCTTATTCAAGGATCCAAATAATGTACATACAAATTATAGTTTTAGAGTTTGCACTTAAAAAGAATTTACAGATTTTTTTTCCCAAACGTGAGTACAGTAACATTTACTGTATCAGGTACTTTTAAAAATGTATCCCTTCTCTTAAGACAGCATGAATATGGGATGTGTAGAACATAGAAATGGAAACCAAACTCCATCTACTGTGTTGTTGTATTACAAACATTACTGTTCTTTACTTTAATGTGGTACAGGATGTCCAGTTTTTGTATTCATGACTTTTAGAATTAGTAAATGAACATCTGCATAGATGTACCATAAAATACTCTTTTGATTTGTTTTACAATGCTGTCATTGTATTGTAATCCTTCACCAAGTCAGATACCTTGGACAAGTAAGTTAGATTCATGATCACCTGTAAGTATGCCACATCTCATAGGCATCTTATGTTAGCACTTGTTTTATGTTTCAGAATGGATGAAACAGAGAATGTTACAAAACCACGTTTTGGAGGAACAAGAGGAGAGGAATTTGAGAATATATGTGAGAAGGTAGAGACAACATTTTCAGAAAATTTACAAGCTGTCAGAGATGTCCAGCAAAATATATTAGATGTGAGAGCTACTGCATGGTATGATGACATTCTGCGGTAAGGCATTTAAATAGGTTATTCTTGTTTAATGAATTTTAACAGAAGCAAATAAATTCTAATGTCTGTTTTGATGGAGTTAATTAGTGGCATACTTGTGAAGTTCTGTAGTTCTGTTTCATGTTATGAAACGAGTAGGAACAAATTGAATTACAGGATTTGAAAGTTAGTTTGAACGGTAAGTGGTTTAAAGACTTGACTTTAGGAAGCAGGGTGGTGTGTGAACTGAAAATTAACTGTGTTTTATATGCTATGGCAAATATTAGTATTAGACTATATTTAACATATTTTCCTTGTATAAGGGAAGAAGGTAGTGTTATGAGGTTACCATGCTGTCTGCCACTCTCCTCAGTAACACCATATCATGGTATTTCTGGCTGCACTTGTGACCACCTTCATTGTTTACCCAAACAGTGCTACAGCCATGAGTTTCATGTTTTCTAAACAGTTTTATAACAGTAATGTTAATTTAATATTATCTGTGTTCCATGCCGTGAGACAATTTTACAGTGTTTATTCCAACAACTGCAGAATAATTAGATACAAATGTGTACAATCAGATACTTGTTTCAGCCATCACCAGGGAGGTAGTCGACAAAGAAGAACACAACATTGGCTAATTATGTCATAGATATGCAATTGTAGATAAAAAAAATAGCTTGAAATTGTATAAAACGATTAAAGTATATAGTGCAGATTGCATGTAAGTATATCATAATATTTATAATTGATTACAAACAAATGGCTGTCATGGAATGTCATCTTCATTTTCAGGGATTTGTCCCTGTGTCTCCTATAGTTGGTTATGTCACAATGGATGGATGAGCCAAAAAGACCAAAACATGTAGGACGCTTACTATATGATTGTATACATTTGTTTCTAACTATTGTGGTGATGTTGGAATAAACATTTTAAAAAAATGGAAATGTGTTTGGACTTTCCATTCTAATGATCAAGCATATCTATTATCTGACTAAATAAATCCGTTTGTTCCCATTGCGTGTCTGTGTTATAATTTCTTTTCTTTTCTAAGAGTAGCGCTTTGTTCTGTTATTGCCTTTCCTTTGCCTTACTCCATGATGATGATGACTTCCTGAGATTTGATGTTTTCATGGTGGTAAAGATTTATATTGTTTTTACAGTGTTTCATTATTAAAGCTGATCTATCTTCTGGGTTCTGGCATCATATGCTCCTCCAAAACAGTATCAACACAGCCCACTTCCATATGGTATTACATAGTGTTACCACTTAACACTTGACTTTGTACCATACCCACAATATAAATGTTGTGTTTTGGTTTGTGACAGTATTTTTCTAGTCTCTTATGGCAGATGTTTGTACCATGCACCTACAGTTAGGTTTGAAGATAAAATATTTATTGCACTACTCATTAATTATTTTGACTGAAATGTGCTGATATTTCCAAGGAATGTGCTGTCTTCAGTTCAGAGGAATGGAAGAACCCATGTGTGATTGATTGTCCTCATTATTTGTTTTATTACTGATATTACAACAGTACTGCTTTCTAATATTACTCAACATGGGCTGTATTGTTTATTAATTGTGGACTGTTACGTAGACTCAGTCCAGCTTGCGAATCTGGCCACTATTTATAGTATTGTACCTAACAGACAGTGAGTTGTAAGATCTGGAAAGAAGGCACATCAGTGTGGAATGCAGTCTGTTTATTACTTGGAGACTTGTGCTAAAGTAATATATGAATTACCCAGCACAATATTTGTGCCCTGAGTTATGAGGGTTTGGTGAACATTATGGCTAAGTAATGATTAAACAATGTCTGTGCGAGTGCTGGACATAACAGGAAAATTCCAGCATCTAAGAAACTGTGCAATAATATGTACTTGATGATGTCTTCATCGATGCTTATCATAATGTGCATTTAATTTGTTTTGTAAAAGGTTTCGACGGCAGATGAAAGATATTGAAGCGATACTGGGAAATCTTATGGTATCTGTGTTTGAACAAGTAGAAAATTTGGAGGAGGGAGTTCATGCTCTGCAAGCATTTTACCATTATTCTAAACGAGATGCTCTGCGGCCCTTGTATGACCAGAAAATTGCTTCTGTGAGTTATCTTACATATTTTTTTTATGTTTGCATGCTGTCACATGCTAGACTTTTCAGCTGGAACCTGGTGTGATAGGCACTGATAATCACTGTTTATGATTTCTGACACTAGTTAGTGGCTATACATGTGATAAAATTTCTAAGGAGTCATATTTTAATTTTTGTCACTGTCCAGTTGAAAATTTTGTTGTTAATGAAAGCTTACCTCCATTATTTAGGAAAATGTAAGTAAAGTTTACTGTTTAAGAGCTTAAAGAGGAAAGGCAAGGGGAAATGTTCATAATTCATACTGTTAGAAACTTCATGTGATACCTACAATTGTGATGTTTCATTCATGAAGAAACTGTTTTGTATAATTATGTGGAATGCTGTTCAGTATCAGTCATTAGAGAGAAGATTCTGCATTGGGCTCTAATTCCGCGGGGCAAATATCTCAGATACCAGATCACCTGGGTGGCTAAATTTTGTATGGTGGTGTGAAATACTCAAATTTATGGCTTAGCAAAATAGAACTTTCTTCATGTCACCTTACTGACATGTCTAATTTTGAGGTTTCCCATAGGTTTTGGGAATACTGGTGCACCCCTTCCATACTTCACTGCCATGTATTTATGTTGACTCTCTTATGATGTCTTAAGAAATGGTGCAGCATGGTGTAGATTGGGAATCTGGAAGTTGAGGGTTTTGAGAAGGGGAGTGGTAAGGGGCAATGTCCTCATGCAGTGGGAGAAATGATGCTACTCTGAAATGTTGGGAAATACTAAAATGGAGAGGAGAATTTCTGAACAGTAGGTGGATAACTGTAAACAAGGAAATAAAACTTAAAAAATTACATAGCTGTTAACTGTCGAAAGATCATAGAACTGAGAAATGTGGGAACATTTTTATAAGGTACAATATAAGAAGGAAAACGAAAGGAAGAAAATGGCACATATGGCTGTGAAAGAGAGGGGAAACTATTGCAAAAGGAACTGACAGATTAAAGACCATACCGTGAATGATAAGGGATGAAGTATCATGGTCAGTATCACAATTAGGCTGCAGGCCAAATGGTCCAGTACTCAAATCTTGGTAGGAGCAAGAAGTCTTTCTCTCCTCCAAAACATCCAGACCAGCTCTGGGGCACATCCAGCCTCCTATTCCATAAATACTTCCTTATTTCTTGGGGGTAAACTAGGTGGGATGTGGCATGGAGTAACACACACACCTATATCTACTACCAAGGTTAAGAATGAGTAGAGCAATATCTCTACTCCACCTATATGCCTTCATGGTGTGGACAGGAAAACTACTTTTACTGTGAATGATATTGATTATATGGTATGCGTACAGTGGAAAAGCTGGGCTCAGCAGTCGCAGCCATATCTTATATGTATACATACTTGAGACTCAAAAAATATCTGCATTCCGTGTGAGAACTAATGTATGTATGTTTGCCTGGGAGGCTGACGTGCAGAAGTGCCCATACAAGTCATGTTACATGTTTGCAGTAGAGGCTAGATCTGTGCAAATGCTAAAGAAATCATGGCATTCCTATGCATGTGTGTTTTATTACAGACACTTTTGTGTTCCTTCGCAGCTGTATTAAAAGCTGAGTGATATACACTGTTTATATTGCATTTATTCAGTAAACTACAACAGTTTAATTGTATAAAACGGGGGGAGACTTTATGTTGAATTTTTGGTGGGTATTGCTCTAGTATCTGATATTTGCCATGAACCTTAAAGCATTTGTCCCTTTTTAGGATCTGTTGGTTTAACTGGAACAAACATTTGTTAGTTCTGCCAATATTTACCATATTTCAGGATGTTATTAATGTATTTGTTGGTATTTTGTAAGTAGGTGTATCAGCTATTTAAAGCAGAAATTCAAGAGGCGAGGAAACATTTGGTGGAAGAAAAATCTTGCTGTCTTGTGGGATTACCCCGATTTGCTGGTCAAGCTTTAATGGTTCGATTGAAGAAGGGACATCTGACAAAACTGAGGAAGGTATTCAGCACTATTAGTGACTTCAGTCAGAGTTTGAATTACATCAGAGTTTATGTAGAGATTTGAATTGTTGTTTGCAGTCAGTGTAACAGAAACTGTATTAACATACATGAAAGTTGATATTGTTCACTTCATCTGAAGTCATCATGATTAATATTATTAATTAAGCATTCAGTTTTTTGTCAGATACTAGATGATGCTAAGTGGATGCCTCCTTGTGCTGTGGGGGATGAAGTACGTGTAGACTATGAGAAGCTTATAGTATCAATGGATGATATAGTGAGAGACCTGTATCAGCAATGGAATGACAGCATGGATACAAATATCAGTGCAAGACTAGATAGACCACTGATGATTAGAAGTCATACAAGGCCAGGGCTTTTGGAATCTAATTTTGACAGGTAGGGTTGTTATTGTGATAAGACAGTGAAATATGGTTACCACATTTTTTGTTTTATTCTGCCATATCTTATAATTACAAACCTTTCTGGTTCATATCTTGTTTTCTCATGTGAGGGTTATCTGTATAATAAAAGATTGTGTCTCCATGTCTGTCTGGGGCACCTGTAACTCGTGAGAAAATAAAGATGAACGCTGGAAATATTGGCAGTAGTTTTTGAATAATTATAAGATGTGCCATGCCAAATGGAGACAAAATCAGTCCAGGATGGAGTATCTATCCTTGGTAATGATCAGTTAAAATTTAGGTATAGCAAAATATGTTATGATGTGCCACATTTGAAATGTATATAATATATACAATGTAAAAGTAGCTTTCTCCTTGGCAGTAAAGCAACCAGAATGCGTGAATAATAGCCAGTGAATTCCTATCAAGGGTACAGCAAACCAGATGTACCATTGCTGGGTTATGGAAAGATGAATGATGGTGGGTTGAACTATAAGGGAATAAAGAAGAAAGGGGGATGGGATATATAAATATGGAAGGGATAATGGAAAAGAAGGAAGAAGTTTCACACAGGAGAATTGAGGTTGCTACTGAAAGGATGATAATTTGGGTCACAAAAAAGCACTGAAGCCACTTGACTTAATACTTCTCCTATTTCAGCATTCTGGCAAATATTATGTAACTACAGGCTTATTGGCATCCTGCTTTGAGATGGACTTCTGTGTCCCATAATGTAGCATAATAAATTTTATTACCATTTTCATGACCTGTTTTTTAATAACCTGAAATTTTTACAGGATTATTTTAAATGCTTGTTACGAAGCAAGATTTTGGGAGAGACTGAACTATGAGGTTCCTGCTGTAATTCAGACAGTTTATAACAAGTGGGATCAACTAAAATTGAAGTATGAGACTGTTCTCACTATTGTGGTGGATTATAACAAAGTAATTGAAGGTAAAATCTATTTGAATATGCATTATGTGCATATGTGTGTATTGATGTGCCACGTGCAGATTGTCCCAATTCAATGTCAACAAAAATTCAAAAGATTATTGGGTGGGTAATTTGAGTTGAAAATGTTGTATGAACATGTATCTGGTTGTTATACATTTCAGAGCAGACTTGATGGACAGTTACAAGCAGGATTGAAGGATTGCATGCTGCAGCGACAAATAGAAATAAAAGAGAACTCTTAAAACACTGTGTATATATAAAATGCATATTTGGCATACTTCATTTTATGTTACAAAGTTTATGGGGTATGTCATTGTTATGTCTGTAGGTTCACACTTAAAGTTAAACACCACCACTCGCTGTTCACGGTATTGTGCAGTGGCTATTCTCCAATTCTGTCATCAGCTTTCCCACACAAGCTGTGTGCTTATGAGTCTAGAAGGTTCTTTTTAAAGTTCCCTGAACATAAACGGACATTACTGA